>Ga0075419_10000392_pt1 | contig 26852 bp, 16 predicted proteins | sample SoiMetdeltSBSDD3_FD_76900 | JGI IMG/M metagenome (GOLD analysis project Ga0075419, IMG submission 76900) | Bulk soil microbial communities from a Populus tree surrounding site in Tennessee, USA - Soil MetaG P. deltoides SBSDD3 | ecosystem: Environmental > Terrestrial > Soil > Tree plantation... | reverse complement strand
GAAAGGAGTACGGCGTGGTCGTGCGGCCGCGTACGGTGCCAGGGCGGCGCGGGCGGCCTCGGTGTCGCCGCGGGAGACGGCTTCGGCGTACGCGAGGAAGCGGCGCAGGGTGTTCGCGCCGTCGTTGTAGGTGTTCGTGATGGCGTCCGGCGCGATGCTGGAGACGACCACCATGTGCTTACGGGCACGGGAGAAGATTACGTTCAGGCGCTTCTCGCCACCTGCGGTGTTGATCGGGCCGAAGTTCATCAGCATCCGGCCATCCGGCCCGGGCGCGTAGCAGATGCTCATGATCACGATGTCGCGCTCGTCGCCCTGGACGTTCTCGAGGTTCTTGACGAACAGGCTGACGTCCTGGCCGTCGACGGTGCGGGACAGCTCGGCCTCGTAACGGTCGCCGAAGGCGGGATCGTCCTGGGCGAGGCGCTCCAGGGCGCGCTCGATCTCACCTTGCTGCGCCTCGGAGAACGCCACGATCCCGATGCTGTCGCCGGTCTCGCGGCCCAGCAGCTCGCGGACCAGATGGGCGATCCAGCTCGCCTCGGCAGGGTTCGTCCGACGGCTGTAGACGCCGTCCAGCACGCGTACGGCGGTGATGCTGCCGGCCAGCACCGCCCCGGCCACCTCCGCCAACCCGTCCACGCCGGATGCGGTGCCGGACCCGCCGCCGGATGCGGTGCCGGACCCGCCGCCGGATGTGCCGCCATCCCCGTCGCCATCCCCGTCGCCGGCTGCGGTGCCGGCTGCAGTGCCGACTGCAGTGCTGGCTGAGAGGACGGTCCAGGCGTCGGCCCGGCCGGGCGGGACCCGGTCGGGGATGGTGGCCAGCCGGCCGCCGTAGAAGGCGGAGTTGCTGAACGAGATCAGCGCCTCGGACCGGCTCCGGTAGTGCCAGCTCAGCATGGTCGAGGCGAGCCGCAGCGCACTCACCGAGAGGAAGCTGTCCTCGGTCAGCACCACGCCGATCGGCTCGGCGTCGTCGGGATCGAGGTCCAGGTCGACCCCGAGCTCGGGGTCGACCCGCGGCGCCACCTGGAAGTACTGGGTCGGCGGCAGCTGCATCTGGTCGCCGACCACGATCACCTGCGGCGCCCGGTGCATCGCCGGGATCGCCTCCTCGACCGGGATCTGGCTGGCCTCGTCGTAGATCACCACGTCGAACCCGCTGCCGGGCGACGCCGGGTCGAGCGGCAGTGTGTCCGACACCGACGACGGGCTCATCAGCCAGACCGGTCGCAGCATGGCGACCACCGCACCGGAGTCGCCGGAGGACAGCTCGCGGATCGACCGGTACCGCATCACCTTGCCGAACTCGTGCTCGAGCAGCCGCCGCCCCGCGCTGAAGGTCTTCTTCCGGGCCCGGTCCTGCTCGGACATCCCGGTGAGGCTCAGCTCGGAGTGCGCCAGCTCGTCCAGGAACCGGGCTCGTACCCGGGCCACCACCACGGCCGCGTCCAGGTCGGTCAGCTCCTCGGTCGCCGCGGCGAGCCCGGCGACGATGCCGTCCAGCCGTTCGGAGGTCAGCTCGGTCAGCACCGGTGCGGCGGCCCGGACCCGGTCCCAGTGCGCCGCGCATACGGCGTACTCGAGCTGCTCCGGGGATGCCGCCAGGTTCCGCACCGCGACCTGCACGGCCGCAGGCGCCGCGGCGAGCTCGCGCATCGCCGGCGTCAGGGTGCGAATCGTGCTCGCGACCGGCGGTGCGGCGAGTGCCGCGGTCAGCTCCCGTACGGCGGACAGCGGGCGTGGTCCGACGTCGTCGAGCAGCCCGGCCGACGACTCGACCGCGGACCTCAGCACGGCACCGAGCCGGCCGAGCAGCTGCGCCAGCGCCGGATCCGGCTGCGCGGCAAGTGCCGAGCGCCACCGGGCCATCGCCGGGTCCGGCGACTGCGCGTACCCGGCCAGCCGGCGAGCCAGTCCCGGCAGATCCTCGTGCCCCCAGTCGTGCCCGGCGCGGGCGGCGTCGGAACGGACCGCGGCGGAGGCGTCGTACGACGCGACCAGTGCGGTCAGGACCTCGGTGACCGTGGGCCGGACCGCCCGGGCGGACGCGTCGTACCGGGTCGACACCACTCGCTTGACGGTCCGCCAGTCCTTGCTGAGGAACCCGAACAGCGAACCTTCCTTGCGCCGGGCAACGACCAGTGCGGCCCGCGCGTCGGCCTCCGGCAGCGGATCACGCCAGCCGGACGCGGCCGACTCCGCCGCCCGGGCCGCGGTGACCAGCGACTCGTGCCGCAGGACCTCGTCCCGCAGCGCTTGCGCGGCCGGGGTCGCCGGGTCGAGTACGGCGGAGCGGCCGCGTTCGGCCAGCGGTGCGGCTACGGCGGCCAGCTCGGCGACGACACGCAGCCGCTCGACGGGTGCGTCGTGCAGCTCGGCCGCCCACGGCTGCCGGGCCACGACGTCGTCGACCGCGGCCCCGGCGGCGGCCCAGGCACGTTCGGCCACCGCGGCCCGGGCGGGGATCTCCGCGTCCGGCGCGGGTCCGGACCAGAGCTCGGCCGTCACCGCACTCAGCGGGCTGCCGGCGAAGGTGCCGACCGGCATCGCACCGGCCACCGCCGCGACCGCGGGCCGGCCCTGCCACCAGTCGGCCGGGCCGGGCAGCAGCCTGCGCCGCGCCGCCGGCAGGTCGGTACCCCAGCGGTGCCCGCGCAGCTCGACCAGCCGGTTCACGATCTCGCGTACCGTCGGCCGGCCGGGCGCGCCGAGCTGTTCCTCGAACGCGCGGACGGTGCCGAGCAGGCTCTCGACCCGCGCCACGGCCGCGTCGCGCCGTACCGTCAGGGCGTCCAGGTCGTTGCCCGCTGTCAGCCACGACTCGTAGGTGTCCCGCAGCCCGTGCACGAACGCCTTCTTGTCCGCCTGCGAGTCGTGGATCAGGGTGCACAGCTCGTCCAGGTTGCGGCCGGCGAGCCGGGAGTGCACGACGTCGAGCGCGGCCCGCTTCTGGCAGACGAACAGCACCCGGCGGCCGCGGGCGACGAAGTCCGCGATCATGTTCGTGATCGTCTGCGACTTGCCGGTGCCCGGCGGGCCCTGGATCACCACGCTCTCGCCGCGCCGGGCCCGGGCGATCGCGGCCACCTGCGACCCGTCGGCCGGTACGACGAGGTGCCGGTCGGCGATCGGCAGGTCCTCGACCGGCCGGCTGAGCGGCCGCGGCTGGTCGGAGAACAGCTGGTCGAACGACGCGCAGGACCGGTCGCCCGCGAGCAGCTCGTCGTAGTCCCGGACCAGCCCGAGGGTGCGGTAGTTGAAGTTCGCCAGGGTCACCGCGCACAGGTCGACGTCCCACGAGTACGGGCTGCCGTCCGTGCCGGTGTCGAGGGTGTACAGGTCGGTGTCCAGCGCATGTGCCGGGCGCACCGGCTCGCCCAGGTACCCGCCGAGCGGCAGGTCGGTGTGGCAGAGCTGGGTCCGGAAGATCTGCAGCCCGAGCGGCTGGTAGTCCGAGCGCCGGTACGAGTACGCGTAGTGCCGGCTGCCGAACTCGCCGGCCCGGTTGCCGTGCTGCCGGCGGCGGTAGCTGCGCAGCCGCAGCTGCGCCCGGTGCCGGACCAGGTCGATCCGCGGCCGGTCGCGCAGGTGCAGGGTGAGGCCCGGTTCGGTCCGGGCGATCTCGGCCGCGAGCCGCGCATGCAGGGCGGCGACCGCGTCCTGGCCCTCGGACAGGTCCACCCGTTCGGGCAAGGTGATCCCGTACAGCTGGTGCAGGTGCTGGCGCAGCGCCGGGTTCACCTCCGCCACCGGGTCGGTCACCCGCAGTGTGTACGAGTCCCGTACGCCGCGCTTCTTCGCCAGCTCGACCTTGACCAGCAGCAGCGGCGAGGACAGCCGGGTGTCCGGGTCGTTCTTCAGGTCGTGCCAGCGCAGGAACGCGGGCACCAGCCGGAGCTGGTCCTGGCCGTACTCGGCCCGGTCCCGCCGGGCGGTCGAGATCAGCGTGTCCAGCGACGTCGCGGTGTACGGCGCCTCGTCGTACCGCAGCCAGCGCCCCAGCACCTGCGCTGTCCCCCCGGCCGTCCCGTCCAGGAAGCGCTTCGCCAGGCCGGGATTCCAGGTGAACAGGTGCTCGGCGCGGATGTTGCGGACGTCGAGCATCAACGGCACGGATGCCTCGGTCAGGTTCAGCGTCTGCGCGGTGTGCCGGAAGTTGACCAGCCGGTTGCGCCGGGAAAGGTCGAACAGCCTGTCCCGTAGCGCGGTGAGCACCGCGGTACGACGGTCGCCCGGCGCGCCGGTGATCGCGTCCACGTCGAAGTCCAGCGGCTGGTCGCGGTAGTTCTCCAGCGCCGAGATCACCGAGTGCAGGTCCTGGCTGCGCCGGTGCCGCTCCGGGTCGGCCAGCTGCACCGCGCAGGACGCGATCACCGGGTGCAGCTCCGGGTTCAATGCATGCAGGTTGCCGCGGGCAACGATCAGCCGGGCGACGTCGTCGGTGCGGCCTAGGTCCAGCCCGCAGCCGAGCGCGATCAGCAGTTGGCCGAGGCTGAAGATGTCGGTCAGCGGGTCGTGGTGCCCGACCACGTGCTCCCAGCTCTGCCACCCCGGCACCAGGACCGGTGCCCGTACGGCGTCCGGGCGCGGCTCGACCACCCGGACCTCCGGAGCGGCCGCGCCGTCGCGCAGGTCGGTCCCCAGCTGCTGATGGCTGACCACGTCGACCGCGGTCGCCCGGCGCTGCTCGCGGGCGGCGAGCTCGGCCGGCGCGAGCACCGGCCGTGCTGCCGCCTCGGGCGCGAAGCCCAGCCGGGACTGCTCGTCGACGGTGATCCGGTCCAGCCCCCGCAGCGGCGCGACCAGGCCGCGCTCGTGGATCTCAGCGGTCTGCCGGAACAGCGGCAGCACCGCGGCCAGCAGCGCGTCGTTGGTCAGCCCGCCGGAACCGGCCGCGAGGTCGACCAGGTCGGTGGCCTTCATCGAGCCTCCTCGGGCCTCGATGGCGCACCTCCGGTGGCCGCGTCGGCCGCCGCCACGAGCTCGGCCCGGCGGCTGTCGCTCCAGCCCAGCTCGTCGTCGGCCAGGTCGTCGTAGGTCGAGCCCATGCCGGCCCGCCGGGCGAGCGCCATCATCGCGACCATCCCGTCGTCACCGGTGTCCGGGTCGATGGTGGCCAGGTCGAGCAGCAGGTAGCACAGGAACGACCGGGTGGACGCCGCGAGCTCGCGGGCCGCCGGGACCGGCGCGCCGTCCACCGGGCGCGGCCGCCATGGCCGGTCGACCCGTGGGAACGGCCCGGACGGCGCCGGTACGCCGGACCGTGGTGGCGGGTCGAAGAACCCGGCCGCGTGCGCGAGCACCGACTCGGTCCGGATCGCGGGCTCCGCGACCGCGTGCGCGGCCAGCTGGCCGGCGAGCATACGCAGCGTCCGGGCGTCCAGCAGGTCCGGGCTGTCGACGTCCAGCGGCCCGGTGAGGAACGGTTCGACCTCGGTCCGGTCCAGCCAGGCCCGCAGCGCCCAGGCCCGCAGCACGCCCTCCGGGTGGCTGGTCGCGCGGCTGCCGGTGGACAGGTCCAGCTCGCCGGCCTGGCGCAGGTAACCGTCGGGATCGACGGTGGACAGTCCGGTGGACACCTTCAGCAGCGCCCGCACGGCGGTACGCAGGTCCCCGCACGCGACCAGCGCGCCGCGGTCGGCGTACAGCTCGCAGGCCAGCGCCCAGCGGCGCGCGGTCTCCAGGTACAGGTGCGATGTGCGGCCGTCGCCCGCGGCGGCGTCGAGCAACCGGTCCACGCCGAGGTAGGCGCCACCCTCGGCCGTCCACAGCAGCCGGTGCGCCAGCTCGTGTCCGCAGACCGCGGTCAGCTCGCCGGCGTCGAGCAGGTCCAGCAGCGGCCCGGCGAACACGATCACCGCCCGGTCCGGCTGGTGCAGCAGGGTCGCGTTCGGCGTCGCGGCGCCCTGGCCCTGGTACAGCTCGACCGGCACGGTCAGGCCGAGCGCCCTGGCCGCGCGGCCGGCCGCCTCGTGCGCGGCCGGATGGCCGGACGGATCAAGCCGGTAGGTGTCGCGCAGCAGCGCGGCCGAGACGCCGGGGTCGCCCGTCGTGGCGTCCGGGACCAGCGCCTGCCAGGCCTGCGGGTCGGTGCCGCGCACGTGCGCCAGCACCGACCGGTGGTAGGCCAGCGGCTGAGGCGGTGGCAGCTCGAGCACGGCGTCAGGTTATCCAGGGGTGCGGACACGAAACGCCAGGAAGCCGCGGCACCACAGCGCGTGGCGTGGTGGACTCAGCAGGTGAAGATCTACTCGGACCTCACCGGGCAGCGGCTCGGCCAGCTGTTCGGTGATCTGCTGCTGGTCGGCTGGGCCGCGTTCTGCGCCGCGATGGGTTACCTGGTGTACCGGTTCACCAACGCGCTCGGGGCGCCCGGCCGGAAGGTCGCGGAGGCCGGTGACGGGCTGGCCGGCGACCTGCGCCGGATGGCGGAACCGGCCGGCGACGTACCCGCTGTCGGCGACGAGCTGCGGGCGCCACTCGACGGGGCCGCGAACGCCGCCGCCCGGCTGGCCGAGGCGGGCAGGGACCAGGCGCACGCCGTCGAGCAGCTGGCGATCGTGCTGGGCCTGGTGACGGCGGGGCTGCCGATCCTGTTCGCGGCACTGATCTGGCTCCCGCGGCGGGTCCGGTTCTCCCGCCGGGCCACCGCGGCGCAGCGGTTCATCGACTCCGCGGCCGACCTGCGGCTGTTCGCACTGCGGGCGATGGCCAACCAGCCGATGCACCGGCTGGCCCCGATCAGTGACGATCCGGTGGCGGCCTGGCGGGACGGTGACACCGAGGTGGTGACCCGGCTGGCCGAGCTGGAGCTGCGTCGTACCGGGCTGCGACTACCCTCCGGCTGACCTGCGGCTGACCTCCCGTTGACCTCCCACGGACACCCGCCCGTGGTAACACCACCGGGCGCAGTGGCCTAGTGTCAGAGGTGACCGCACAACGGCGTGCGGTCCGGTGCCGGGACAGGTGCCGCGCTGCGTGGGGACGGGATGACGATGCAGAGCAGGCTGGACGCCCAGAAAGCGGACGTTCTCGCCAAGGCAGTGACGGCTGGGACGCACGGTCACGACAAGTCGACGGATGCGGCCAAGCTGGCCCGATTCCTCGACGGTTACTACCGGTACGTCGCGGCCGAGGACATCGTCTCCCGCCAGCCCACCGACATCGTCGGCGCCGGCAAGCACCACTACCGTTCCGCCACCAACCGGCCGCAGGGCACCGCAAAGGTCAAGGTCTTCACCCCGACGCTGGAGGAGCACGGCTGGTCCGCCGGCGGCCACACGGTGGCCGAGATAGTGGTCGACGACATGCCGTTCCTGGTCGACTCCGCCTCGATGGTGATCGCCGCGAACGGGCTGGCGCTGCACCTGCTGGTGCACCCGCAGTTCGTGGTACGACGCGACGTCACCGGCGTACTCCAGGACATCGTCGGCGACGAGGCCACCGGGGACGACGAGCACGACCTGGTCCGCGAGTCCTGGATGCATCTGGAGATCGACCGGGTCGCCGACCCGGCCGAGCACCGCCGGCTGGAGAACGCGCTGCAGTCGGTGCTGAGCGACGTGCGCGAGGCGGTCGAGGACTGGCCGAAGATGCACGAGAAGGCGGTCAGCATCGCCGAGTCGCTGGACCCGGCCACGCTGCCGGTGCCGGAGTCGGAGGTCGAGGAGGCCCGGGAGCTGCTGGAGTGGCTCGCCGACGAGCATTTCACCTTCCTCGGCTACCGCGAGTACTCGTTCACGGTCGAGGGCGACCAGGGCTTCCTGCGCCCCGTTCCCAGCACCGGGCTCGGCGTCCTGCGCACCGATCCGAAGCTGGACGGCGAGCCGCCGGCACTGCCGCCCGAGGTGAGCGCGAAGGCCCGTGAGCGCAAGCTGCTGATCCTGACCAAGGCGAACTCGCGCGCCACCGTGCACCGCTCGTCGTACCTGGACTACGTCGGGATCAAGGAGTTCGACGAGAACGGCGAGCCGGTCGCCGAACGGCGCTTCCTCGGCCTGCTCGCGTCCACCGCGTACACCGAGAGCGTGGTGCACGTGCCGGTGCTGCGGCGCAAGGCGGTCGAGCTGTTCAAGCTCACCGGCTTCGACCCGACCGGCCACTCCGGCAAGGGCCTGCTGGACGTGCTCGAGACCTTCCCGCGCGACGAGCTGCTGCAGGCGCCGGTGGAGGAGCTGCTGCCGATCGTGCAGAGCGTGCTGCACCTGCAGGAACGCCGCGCGGTCAAGCTGTTCATCCGCCGCGACGTGTACAACCGCTACCTGTCCTGCCTGGTCTACCTGCCGCGTGACCGCTACACCACGGCCGTCCGGCTGAAGATGCAGGAGATCCTGCGGGCCGCGATCGGCGCCGAGTCGGTCGACTACGCCGCGCACGTCACCGAGTCGGTGCTCGCCCGGGTGCACTTCGTGGTCCGGATGAAGAAGGGCGCCACGGTCGGAGACTACGACGCCGAGGACCTCGAGCAGCGCATCGTCGACGCCACCCGGGCGTGGGCCGACGACTTCAACGCCGCGCTGGCCCAGCAGGTCGACGAGGTGACCGCGACCAGGCTCGCGGGCGTGTACGGCAATGCGTTCCCGGAGGCGTACAAGGAGGACTTCCCGGCCCGGGTCGCGGTGAAGGACGTCTGCATCCTGGACTCGCTGCCGACCGACGACGGGCTGGCGATGTCGCTCTATACGCCGTTCGATGCCGAGGGCAACGAGCGGCGGTTCAAGCTGTACCGGACCGGTTCGGCGCTGTCGCTGTCCCAGGTGCTGCCGCACCTGACCCACATGGGTGTCGAGGTGGTCGACGAGCGGCCGTACGAGTTCCGCCGGACCGACGGCGAAACGGCCTACATCTACGACTTCGGGCTGCGCACGGCCGGCGAGGACCACGTCAGCGAGGAGATCCGGCAGCTGTTCTCCGACACCTTCCAGGCGGTCTGGGACGGGCAGGCGGAGAGCGACGACTTCAATGCCATGGTGGTGTCCGGCGGGCTGACCTGGCGGCAGGTCTCGATCATCCGGGCGTACCAGAAGTACCTGCGCCAGGGTGGCTCGCCGTTCAGCCAGGACTACATCGAGTACACCTTCGCCGCGCATGTCGACATCGCCCGGCTGCTGGTGTCCATGTTCGAGACCGGCTTCGACCCGAGCCTCGGCCCGGCGGACGACCTGGCCCGGACCAGCGCGGTGGGGCAGCTGGAGAAGGAGATCCAGGCCGCCCTGGACACCGTGCAGAGCCTGGACGAGGACCGGATCCTGCGCAGCTACCTGACCGTGATCAAGGCGACGCTGCGGACGAACTACTTCCAGACCGATGCCCAAGGCAACCACCACGACTACATCTCGTTCAAGCTGGAGCCGAAGGCGATCCCGGACCTGCCGGAGCCGCGGCCGGCGTACGAGATCTTCGTCTACTCGCCGCGGGTCGAGGGCGTGCACCTGCGGTTCGGCGCGGTCGCGCGCGGCGGGCTGCGCTGGTCGGACCGCCGGGAGGACTTCCGGACCGAGATCCTCGGCTTGGTCAAGGCGCAGATGGTGAAGAACGCGGTGATCGTGCCGGTCGGCGCGAAGGGCGGCTTCTACGCCAAGCATCTGCCGGACCCTGCGGTGGACCGGGACGCCTGGCTGGCCGAGGGGATCCGCAGCTACAAGACGTTCATCTCCGGCCTGCTCGACATCACCGACAACATCGTCGGCGGCGAGGTCACCGCGCCGGCCGACGTGGTCCGGTACGACGGTGACGACGCCTACCTGGTCGTTGCCGCGGACAAGGGAACCGCGACGTTCTCCGACCTCGCCAACGGCGTCGCGATCGAGCGCGGATTCTGGCTCGGAGACGCGTTCGCGTCCGGCGGCTCGGTCGGCTACGACCACAAGGCGATGGGGATCACGGCCCGCGGTGCCTGGGAGTCGGTGAAGCGGCACTTCCGCGAGATGGGCGTCGACTGCCAGTCCGAGGACTTCACCGTGGTCGGCATCGGCGACATGTCCGGCGACGTGTTCGGCAACGGGATGCTGCTCAGCGAGCACATCCGGCTGGTGGCCGCGTTCGACCACCGGCACATCTTCCTCGACCCGACGCCGGACGCCGCGACGTCGTACGCCGAGCGGCGCCGGCTGTTCGAACTGGCACGGTCGTCGTGGGCGGACTACAACCCGGAGCTGATCTCCGAAGGCGGCGGGATCTACTCGCGCTCGGACAAGTCGATCCCGATCAGCCCGCAGGTCTGCGAGGTGCTCGATCTGGACGCCTCGGTCACGGCGATGACGCCGCCGGAGCTGATGAAGGCGATCCTGAAGGCCGAGGTCGACCTGTTCTGGAACGGTGGCATCGGCACCTACGTGAAGGCGTCGTCGGAGACCGACGCCGACGTCGGCGACAAGGCGAACGACGCGATCCGGATCAACGGCAACGAGCTACGGGCCAAGGCGGTCGGCGAGGGCGGCAACCTCGGACTGACCCAGCTCGGCCGGATCGAGTACGCGGCCGAGGGCGGTCGGGTGAACACCGACTTCATCGACAACGCCGCCGGCGTGGACACCTCCGACCACGAGGTGAACATCAAGATCCTGCTGGACCAGATGGTCGCGGACGGCGACCTGACCGCGAAGCAGCGCAACGACGTGCTGGCCTCGATGACCGACGAGGTCGCCGCACTCGTGCTCAAGAGCAACTACCGCTCGAACATCGCGCTCGCCAACGCGTCGTACCAGGCCGCCGCGTTGCTGCACGTCCACGCCGACTGGGTCCGGCGGCTGGAGAAGCAGCGCCTGCTCGACCGGGAGCTGGAGTTCCTGCCCAGCGTCCAGGAGTTCCGGCGCCGCAAGGCCGAGAACCGCGGTCTCACCACGCCGGAGCTGGCAGTACTGCAGGCGTACACCAAGATCGTGCTCGAGGACGAGCTGCTGAAGGGCGATCTGCCCGACGACCAGTACCTGACCACCAAGCTGGCGTCGTACTTCCCGGTGCGGATCCAGAAGGAGTTCGCCGAGCCGATGGCGCACCACCAGCTGCGCCGGGAGATCATCGTCACCCAGGTGGTGAACGAGTTCGTCAACACCTCCGGGATCACCGCGTTCCACCGGCTGTCGCTGGAGACCGGCGGCACCGTGGACGACGTGGTCCGGGCGAACCTGGCCGCCAGCCGGATCTTCACCCAGCCCGACCTGCTGGCACAGAACGCGGCACTGGACAACGTCGTCGACGCCGAGACGCAGACCAGGATGCGGCTGGAGACCCGCACCCTGGTGGAACGCGCCACCCGGTGGCTGGTCAGCAACCGCCGCTCGCCGCTCGACATCGCCGAGATCATCGACTTCTTCGCACCTGGTATCGCGACGCTCACCAAGTCGATGCCGGAGCTGCTCAAGGGCCGCGAGCTGGCCTTGTTCGAGCAGCGCCGGGAGGCGCTGGTCCGTAAGGGCGTCAGCGACGACTTCGCGACCCGGATCGCGGTACTGCCGCCGGCGTACGCGGGCCTCGGTATCGTCGAGACCGCGCATCGCGACAACCTCGACGTGCTCGAGGTGGCCAAGGTGCACTTCGCGCTCGGCGAGCGGCTGCAGCTCGGCAAGTTCCTGGAGCGCATCATCGCGCTGCCGCGGCTGGACCGCTGGCAGACGATGGCCCGGGCAGCGCTACGCGACGAGCTGCACGGCGTGCACGCCAAGCTCACCGCGAAGGTGCTCGCGGCAACGGATCCGGCGCAGTCGCCCGAGGACCGGGTCGCCACCTGGCAGGACCTGGAAGGCGTGACGCTGCAACGTGCCGCGTCGATGATGGAGGAGATCGTCGACACCGACGGGCCCGAGCTCGCCCACCTGTCGGTCGGCCTCAGGGTCGTCCGCACCCTTCTGCACGACGCCTCCTGACTCAGATCCGTTCAGCGTTCGGAGACCATGACGTCGACGCTGTACTGGTCGGCGCGGTAGCAGTGGTCGCCGAACTCGACCGGCCGGCCGTCCGCGTCGTACGCGCGCCTGGTCATCGTGACCAGCGGCTCGGAGCGGGACATGTGCAGGGTGCGGCGTTCCTTGGCGGTCGGGTTGCGGGCACCGATCCGCTGCCGGGCGACCACCGGCCGGATGCCGCGGGCGCGCAGCACCGAGTAGAGCCCGTCGGTCTCGAGCTGCCGCTCGGTGAGATCGTCCAGCGCGGGCGGGAGCCAGTTGCGCATGATCGCGAGCGGGACGTCGCCGGCGTACCGCAGTCGCACCAGCGCCACCAGCGGGCTGTCGGCCGGCAGTCCGAGTGCCTCGGCCGCGCGCTCGTCGACCGCGTCGGTGCGCAGGCTGAGGACGTCGGTCCGGGGCTTGCGGCCCTCGCGCTGCAGGTCCTCCCACAGGCTGGTCAGCTCCGCCCGGCGATGCACCATCTGGTTCGCCACCGTGGTGCCGATCCCGCGCCGGCGGACCAGCAGGCCCTGGCCGACCAGCTCGGCGATCGCGCGGCGGACGGTGGGGCGGGACAGCCCGAGCCGGTCGGCGAGCGCGAGCTCGTTCTCGAACGGGTCACCGGGCCGCAGCGTGCCGTTGCTGATAGCCGCGGTCAGCTGCTCGGCGAGCTGGTGGTACAGCGGGACCGGACTGGCCCGGTCGATCTGGATCGGCAACGCTGCCATGCAGGCATGTTACATGCGCGGACGTTTGTATGTCCCTACGTCAAAATGTGTTAACAAAGTGTTGACAATTCATCAGACCGCGGGACACGCTGGTCCGCATGGGCGGGGGACGCCGCCCGGACTGGGCACAGCCCGCGTGAGGAAGGCGACGGTATGCGCATCGGTGTGGTCGGGGTCGGGCGGATCGGGGCGTTCCACGCCTCGACGCTCAAGGGTCTGCCGGCGATCGACCAGGTGGCGGTCGCCGACGTCGATCCGGACCGGGCCGCGGTGGTCGCCAAGGACCTCGAGGTCGAGCACGTCGCGGACATCGACGCGCTGCTGGCGAGCGGCCTGGACGGGCTCGTGATCACCGCCGCAACCTCCGCACACGCGGGGCTGATCGGCAGGGCGGTGACGGCCGGGGTCACCACGTTCTGCGAGAAGCCGGTCGCGCACGACCTGGCCACGACCCTCGATGTCGTGGAGAACGTCGAGGCGAGTGACATCAAGGTGCAGATCGGCTTCCAGCGGCGCTTCGACGCCGGGTACCGGCGCGCCGCCGAGGCGGTCCGGGCCGGCGAGCTGGGCTGGCTGCACTCGATCCGCGCGAACACCAACGACGCGTACCCGCCGCCGGCGGAGTACCTGCCGACCTCGGGCGGCTTCTTCCGCGACTGCACCGTGCACGACTTCGACATCATCCGGTTCGTCACCGGCCGCGAGGTGACGAGCGTGTACGCCGTCGGCACCGACCGGGGCGAGCCGATGTTCGTCGCGGCCGGCGACATCGCCGCGGCCGCCGCGCTGCTCACGCTGGAGGACGGCACCTTCGTCAGCGTCAGCGGCACCCGCTACAACTCGGCCGGGCACGACGTGCGGATGGAGCTCCTCGGCAGCGGCGGCTCACTCGCGGTCGGGCTGGACGAGCACACCGCGCTGCGGTCCGCCGAGCAGGGCGTGGCCTTCCCGCCCGGGCCGGCGCACCCGACCTTCATGGACCGCTTCCACGCGGCGTACGTCGCCGAGCTGTCCGCGTTCACCGAGGTGGTGGCGGGGACCCGGGAGGTGCCGTGCACGGTGCGGGACGCGCTGCAGGCGTTCCGGGTCGCCGAGGCGTGTGAGCTGTCCCGCGCCGAGGGCCGCGTCGTACGGCTGGACGAGGTCGCGTCGTGACTGCACTCGACGGACGGGTCGCCGCCGCCCCGATCTCCTGGGGCGTGTGCGAGGTGCCCGGCTGGGGCTGGCAGTACGATGCCGAGACGGTGCTGGACCAGATGCGCCGGGCCGGGCTGGCGGCGACCGAGTTCGGGCCGGCCGGGTTCCTCCCGGACGACCCGGCGGAGAAGGCGAGAGTCCTGGCGGACAATGGACTGCGGGCCGTCGGCGGTTTCGTACCGGTGGTACTGCACGACCCGTCGTACGACCCGGCGACCGAGGTCGCGCGGGTGCTGGACGGGTTCGTCGCCGCCGGCGCGGGCACGCTGGTGCTCGCCGCGGCGACCGGACGGGACGGGTACGACGCCCGGCCGGTGCTGGACGAGACCGGTTGGAGCACGTTGCTCGGCAACCTCGACCGGCTGGCCGCGCTGGCCGCGGACCGAGGCGTGACCGCGACCCTGCACCCGCACGTCGGGACCATGGTGGAGGACGCGGACGACGTGGCCCGGGTGCTGGCCGGCAGCGGCATCGGGTTGTGCCTGGACACCGGCCACCTGCTGATCGGCGGCATCGACCCGGTCGCGCTGGCGAAGGAGCACACCGGCCGGATCCGGCACGCGCACCTGAAGGACGTGGACGCCGGCTGGGCGGCCAAGGTGCAGTCCGGCGAGGTCGGCTACACCGAGGCGGTGCGGCGCGGCATCTACCGGCCGCTCGGCGCCGGTGACGTCGACGTCGCGGCGATCGTGTCGACCCTGGAGGGCGCCGGGTACGACGGCTGGTACGTGCTCGAGCAGGACACCGTGCTTGCCGCTGCGTCGGCGACACCGCTGGACCAGGTCCAGGCCTCGCTCGCCTACCTGCGCGAGGTGGCCGGATGAGCTACGACGTACTGACGATCGGCCGGGTCGGGGTGGATCTCTACCCGCTGCAGACCGGCGTGCACCTGCAGGACGTGCAGACGTTCGGGAAGTTCCTCGGCGGCAGCGCGACCAACGTCGCCGTCGCCGCGGCCAGACACGGCCGCCGGTCCGCGGTCATCACCCGGACCGGCAACGACCCGTTCGGCACCTTCGTGCACGCCGAGCTGACCCGGCTGGGCGTGTCGGACGAGTTCGTCACGGGGGTGGACGGGCTGCCCACGCCGATCACGTTCTGCGAGATCTTCCCGCCCGACGACTTCCCCCTGTACTTCTACCGCTATCCGACCGCGCCGGACCTGAAGATCTACCCGTCCGAGCTGGACCTGCACGCGATCGACGAGGCGAAGATCTACTGGTCCACTGTCACCGGTCTGTCCGCCGAGCCGAGCCGCAGTGCGCACTTCGCCGCCTGGGAGTCGCGTGGCCGTGATGTGCGGACCGGCCGGCACGCCGTGCAGTCGGTTCGTCATACCGTGCTCGACCTGGACTACCGGCCGATGTTCTGGGCCGACCCGGGCGACGCGCACGCCCATGTGAGCAAGGCGCTGGACTACTGCACCGTTGCCGTCGGCAACCGTGAGGAGTGCGAGGTCGCGGTCGGCGAGACCGACCCGGACAAGGCCGCCGAGGCCCTGCTGGCCAAGGGTCTGGAGCTGGCGATCGTCAAGCAGGGTCCGAAGGGCGTGCTGGCCCGGACCGCCGACGAGCGGGTCGAGGTTCCGCCGCATCAGGTCGAGGTGCTGAACGGGCTCGGCGCCGGCGACGCGTTCGGTGGCGCGCTGTGTCACGGGTTGCTGTCCGGATGGCCGCTGGAGCGGACGATCCGGTTCGCGAACGTCGCCGGCGCGATCGTCGCCTCCCGGCTGGAGTGCTCCACCGCGATGCCGGACGAGGACGAGGTCAACGAGCTCCTGCAGGACGCCACCGCAGCCGAGGAGAGCGCATGAGCATCGACGTCGGTCTCAGGGTCACCGAGCTGACCGACATCCGGGCCCGCCGGCCGGAGGCGGTCGGCGAGGCCTGGCAGCAGCGCCGGCGCCGCCCGCTGCTCGGCGACGACGGCCGGCTGCTGATCGTCGCTGCCGACCACCCGGCCCGCGGGGCGCTCGGCGTGCGCGCCGACAAGCTCGCGATGGCCAGTCGGACCGACCTGCTCCGCCGGTTGGTCGTCGCACTCGAACGGCCGGGTGTGGACGGCGTGCTCGCTACCCCGGATGTGCTCGAGGACCTGCTGCTGCTCGGAGCGCTCGACGGCAAGATCGTGATCGGCTCGATGAACCGCGGCGGTCTGCAGGGTGCGGTGTTCGAGCTGGACGACCGGTTCACCGCGTACCGCGCGGCCGACATCGCCGCCTGCGGCCTGGACGGCGGCAAGATGCTCACCCGGATCGACCTCGACGACCACGGCACGGTCGCCACGTTGGCGGCGAGCGCGGCGGCCGTCACCGAGCTGGCCGGGCACGGGCTGATGGCGATGATCGAGCCGTTCTGGTCCACTCATCACGATGGCCGGGTGACGAACCTGCTGGACCCGGACTCGGTGATCAAGTCGGTGACCGTCGCCTCCGGACTCGGTGCGACCAGCGCCTACACCTGGCTGAAGCTCCCGGTCGTCGCCGAGCTGGACCGGGTGATGGAGGCGACCACGCTGCCGACGCTGCTGCTCGGCGGCGACCCGACCGCCGCGCCGGAGGAGACGTACGCGGACTGGGCGAAGGCGCTCACGCTGCCGTCGGTGCGCGGCCTCGTGGTCGGGCGGGCGCTGCTGTTCCCGCCGGACGGCGACGTCGCCGCCGCGGTCGACCATGCCGCCACGCTGGTCCGCGGAGGTGCCGCATGAGCGAGTGGTTCAAGCCCGCCGGCAGCACCGGGCGGGACGGGTTCGAGCCGGCGGTCAGCCCGGGCGGGCCGGGCTGGGAGCACACCGGCCTGTACGTCGTGAGCCTGGCCGCCGGTGAGTCCCGCGACGTCGACACCGGCGACTGCGAATGGATCGTGCTGCCGCTGTCCGGCTCCGCGCAGGTCACGGTGGACGGCGAAACGGTGTCGCTGGACGGACGAGTGTCGGTGTTCGCCGGACTGTCGGACCTGGCGTACGTGCCGGTGTCGTCGCGGTTCACGCTGTCGAGTACGGACGGCGCGCGGATCGCGCTGCCACACGCGCGGGCGGCCGCGTCGTACCCGTTCCGGCGGGTCGCGGCGGACGACGTACCGGTCGAGCTGCGCGGTGCCGGGGTGGCGTCGCGGCAGGTGCACAACTTCGGTACGCCGGGGGTGCTGGACGCGGACTCGATCATCGCCTGCGAGGTGATCACCCCGGCCGGGAACTGGTCGTCGTACCCGCCGCACAAGCACGACGAGGCCCGGCCTGGCGAGGAGACCGAGCTCGAGGAGATCTACTACTTCGAGCTGCGCGCCGACTCGCTCGTTGCCGATGGCAACCAGCCGATCGGGTATCAGCGGGTCTACGGCACGCAGGACCGGCCGATCGACGTACTGGCCGAGGTGCGGTCCGGGGACGTGGTGCTGGTGCCGTGCGGCTGGCACGGCCCGGCGATGGCACCGCCCGGCTACGACATGTACTACCTGAACGTGATGGCCGGACCCGGCGACGAACGGGCCTGGCTGATCTGCGACGACCCGGCGCACGGCTGGGTGCGGACCGGCTGGGACACCCAGAAGGTCGACCCGAGACTTCCCTTCGGAGGACAGCGATGAGGCTCACGGTCGCACAGGCGCTGGTGCGCTTCCTCGGGGTGCAGTACTCCGAGCGGGACGGTGCGCGGCACAAGCTGTTCGCGGGCTGCTTCGGGATCTTCGGGCACGGCAACGTGGCCGGGGTCGGCCAGGCGCTGCTGCAGTCGGAGCTCGCCGACCCGCCGGCGCTGCCGTACATCCTGGCCCGCAACGAGCAGGCGATGGTGCACACCGCGGCCGCGTTCGCCCGGACCCGGAACCGGCTGCAGACCTACGCCTGTACGGCGAGCATCGGGCCCGGCTCGACCAACATGATCACCGGTGCCGCGCTGGCCACGGTGAACCGGCTGCCAGTGCTGCTGCTGCCGTCCGACACGTTCGCCACCCGGGTCTCCGCGCCGGTGCTGCAGGAGCTCGAGAGCACGGTCGCCGGCGACGTCAACGTGAACGACGCGTTCCGGCCGGTGTCGCGGTACTTCGACCGGGTGCAGCGGCCCGAGCAGCTTCCGTCCGCACTGCTGAACGCGATGCGGGTGCTGACCGACCCGGTGGAAACCGGCGCGGTGACGGTCGCGCTCCCGCAGGACGTGCAGGCCGAGGCGTTCGACTGGCCGGACGAGCTGTTCGCCGAGCGCACCTGGCACGTGGCCCGGCCGTTGCCCGAGGCCTCGGTCCTCGCCGAGGCCGCGGAGCTGATCCGGTCGTCCCGCCGCCCGATCGTCGTCGCCGGCGGCGGTGTCGCGTACGCCGAGGCGCAGGACGCGCTGCGCGCCCTCGCCGAGGCCACCGGGATCCCGGTCGGGGAGTCGCAGGCCGGCAAGGGCTCGCTGCGCTACGACCACCCGCAGTCGGTCGGCGCGATCGGCTCCACCGGTACGACGGCCGCGAACACGCTGGCCGAGTCCGCGGACCTGGTGATCGGCGTCGGGACCCGATACGCCGACTTCACCACGGCCTCGCGGACCGCGTTCCAGAACCCGGCGGTGCGGTTCGTGAACCTGAACGTGGCGAGGTTCGACGGCGGCAAGCACGCCGGCCTGCCGGTGGTCGCGGACGCCCGCGAGGCGCTGGTCGCGCTGACGCGGGCGCTGGACGGCTGGTCGGTCGACGACGAGTACCGCGAGCAGACCGTCCAGCTGGCCCGGGAGTGGGACGCCGCGGTCGAGCAGGCGTACAACCCGCCCGCCTCGGTCACCGAGGCGTTGGCGCCGGGCCTGCTCACCCAGGGCGAGGTGCTGGGCTGCGTGAACGAGCTGTCCGACCCCCGCGACGTGGTGGTGTGCGCGGCCGGCTCGATGCCGGGCGACCTGCACAAGCTGTGGCGGACCCGGGACGGCAAGGGGTACCACGTCGAGTACGGCTACTCCTGTATGGGCTACGAGGTGGCCGGCGGCATCGGCGTACGGCTCGGGGCGCCCGACCGGGACGTGTTCGTGATGGTCGGCGACGGCTCGTACCTGATGATGTCCAGCGAGCTGGTCACCGCCGTTCAGGAGAACATCAAGGTGATCGTCGTCCTGGTGCAGAACCACGGCTTCGCGTCCATCGGAGCACTGTCGGAGTCGCTCGGCTCGCAGCGGTTCGGCACGTCGTACCGGTACCGGAGCGACGACGGCCGGCTGGACGGCGACGTCCTGCCCGTCGACCTGGCCGCGAACGCGCGCAGCCTCGGGGTTGAGGTGATCGAGGCCGAGAGCCGGGCCGACCTGGAGAAGGCGATCGCGACCGCGAAGGCCGGCACAAGCCCGGTGGTGATCCACGTCCGCACCGACCCGCGGGTGTACGCGCCGGACAGCGAGTCCTGGTGGGACGTGCCCGTGAGCGAGACCTCGACGCTGGAGTCGACCCGATCGGCGCGCGCGGTGTACGAGCAGGAGAAGTCGGCTCAACGGCAGTACCTCGCCCCGGTGACGTACCCGGGCGACGGAATGGAGGAGTGATGGCCCGACACCGAGGCGTCCGCGCCTCTGCATCCGGACCGGCCCGATCATCAGCCGCCGGCCGGCCATCGAGCGCGGCGATCATCGCCCCGCTCAACGCAGGACGTCCCGGCCGCCGCGTGGTGCGGTCAGCAGATACCCCAAGGAGGGGACACACCATGTTCAGATCACGGAAGCGGCTGCTGGCAGTCACGATGGTCGTCGGATTGGCGGTCACTGCAGGCTGCAGCGAGAGCGGCGGCAAGAAGGCCGAGGAGGATGCGGCGGGCGGCGTCGGCGCTGGCCAGGCGAACACCGAACGGATAACGGTCGCGATGATCACCCACGGAGCACCTGGTGACACCTTCTGGGACATCATCCAGAAGGGTGCCAAGGCCGCCGCGGACAAGGACAACGTCGATCTGAAGTACTCGTCGGACCCGTCCTCGGGCAACCAGGCGAACCTGATCCAGAGCGCCATCGACAGCAAGGTCGATGGCATCGCGGTCACCCTGCCGGACCCGCCGGCGCTCATCCCGGCCGTGAAGAAGGCCATCGCCGCGGGCATTCCGGTCGTCGCGCTCAACGCCGGTATCGGCCAGTTCGAGCAGTCGGGAGCGCTGTCGTACTTCGGTTCGGACGAGAGTCTGGCCGGCGAGGCCGGCGGCACGCGGGCCTCCGAGGGTGGCTACAAGCACGTCCTGTGCGTCATCCAGTTCCAGGGGCAGGTCCAGCTGGAGGACCGGTGCAACGGCGTGAAGAAGACCTTCACCGGAAAGTGGACCAAGATCTACGTCAACGGCTCCGACCGGCCGTCGGAGCAGTCCACGATCGCGGCGAAGCTGAAGCAGGACCCGAGCGTCGACTTCGTGATCACCCTCGGCGCGCCGGACGCGCTGGCGGCGATGGGAGCGATCAAGGATTCCGGCAGCAAGGCCAAGCTCGGCACGTTCGACTTCAACCCGCAGATCCCGCCGAAGATCCAGTCCGGTGAGCTGCAGTTCGCGATCGACCAGCAGCCCTTCCTGCAGGGCTACTTGTCCGTCGACTCGCTGTGGCTGTACAAGGCGAACGGCAACATCATCGGCGGCGGCAAGCCGACGCTGACCGGGCCGTTCCTCGTCGACAACAAGAACGTCGACTTCGTCGGCAAGTTCGCCGCCGGCGGCACCCGGTAGTAACCGTGCGGGGGCACCGAGCGGGTGCCCCCGGCGGAACCTGAGACTTGGAGGTCTGTATGAGTCAGACACTTGCCGCCGCCCCCGCCCCGCCGGCGGGGGACGAGCGGGTCGCGCGAAGGTCCGCGCTGTCGAGGCTGCTGGCACGTCCCGAACTGGGGGCACTGGTCGGCGCGATCGTGATCTACGTCTTCTTCTTCATCGTCGCGGCACCGTTCCGTGATGCCGGTTCGCTGTCGACGATCCTCTACCAGAGCTCTGTGTACGGCATCCCGGCGATCGCGGTCGCGGTGCTCATGATCGGCGGCGAGTTCGACCTGTCGGCCGGTGTGGCCGTCACCAGCTCGGCCCTCGTCGCCTCCATGTTCAGCTACCAGTTCACGGCGAACATGTGGATCGGGATCCTGGTTTCGCTCGCGGTCGCGCTCGGGATCGGCTTCGTGAACGGCTATCTCGTCGTCAGGACGGCGATACCGAGCTTCCTGGTCACCCTCGGCACGTTCTTCATGCTCAGAGGACTCAACCTCGCGTTGACCAAGCAGGTCACCGGGAACGTCGCAACCAACGACGTGTCGAACATCGACGGGTTCGACTCCGCCCAGAACGTGTTCGCCTCCCAGTTCACGGTGGGGGGCGTGGCGATCAAGGTCACCTTGCTGTGGTGGGTCGGGTTCGCCATCGTGGCGACGTTGATCCTGCTCCGGACGCACATCGGCAACTGGATCTTCGCCGTCGGCGGTTCGGCCCCGAGCTCCCGGGCAGTGGGCGTCCCGGTCAAACGGGTGAAGATCGGCCTGTTCATGGGCGTCAGCTTCCTGTGCTGGTTCACCGGCATGCACACACTGTTCGCCTTCAACACGGTGCAGTCCGGCCTCGGCGTGGGCAACGAGTTCATCTACATCGTCGCCGCCGTGGTCGGCGGGTGCCTGCTCACCGGTGGGTACGGGTCCGCGATCGGCGCGGCGATCGGGGCGTTCATCTACGGCATGGCCGAGCTGGGCATCGTGTATGCCGGATGGAACCCCGACTGGAAGTACTTCTTCCTCGGCGTGCTGCTCCTGGGCGCGATCCTGCTGAACACCTATATCCGGCGTCGCGCGGAGGCATCGAGATGACCGCAACGGCAGAGACCACACAGACCCCGACGCGGACGCCGCTGGTCAGGCTCACGGCGTGCGACAAGAACTACGGCAACATCATCGCGCTCGGCGGCATCTCGCTCGAGGTGGACGCTGGTGAGGTGACATGCGTGCTCGGCGACAACGGCGCCGGCAAGTCGACGCTGATCAAGATCATCGCCGGCCTGCACAAGCCCACGCACGGCACGTACGAGGTGGAGGGCGAGCCGGTGAGCTTCGACTCGCCCCGCGAGGCGCTCGAGCGCGGCATCGCCACTGTGTACCAGGACCTCGCGGTCGTTCCGCTGATGCCGGTCTGGCGCAACTTCTTCCTCGGGAACGAGGTTCGCAAGAGCTTCGGCCCGATCAGCTGGCTCGACATCGACCGCATGCGCCGGACGACGAAGAAGGAGCTGCTCGACATGGGCATCGACCTTCGCGACGTCGACCAGCCCATCGGGACACTGTCGGGTGGTGAGCGTCAGTGCGTCGCGATCTCCCGGGCCGTCTACTTCGGCGCGAAGGTGCTGATCCTGGACGAGCCGACCGCCGCGCTCGGCGTCAAGCAGTCCGGCGTCGTGCTGAAGTACATCGTGCAGGCACGAGAGCGTGGCCTGGGAGTCATCTTCATCACGCACAACCCGCACCACGCGTACCCGGTCGGCGACCGGTTCCTGCTGCTCAAGCGGGGCAGGTCGATCGGGTACTACGCCAAGAACGAGATCACCCGCGACGAGCTCACCGCGCAGATGGCGGGCGGTGCCGAGCTCGAGGAGCTGCACCACGAGCTCCAGAGCGGCGGCGGTGCGGCGGCCGAGGCCGCGCAGGTACTCGAGGAGGAGGTGCAGGAGCTCGGCATCGCGCACAAACCTGCTGGCGCCTGACCGCGGGTCGGCGGATCGCCGTACGACGATCCGCCGACCGGCCCACCACTGTCCTGGTGACTCGGAAGGATTCCCTCAACGCATGACGACCACCGACTTCGAGCGCGCTGCGAGCGGGCCGCGCCTCACGCTTGGCAGCTGCCCGGACTCCTGGGGTGTCTGGTTCGCGGACGACCCCCTGCAGACACCCTGGCAGCGATTCCTCGACGAGCTGACCGACGTCGGCTACCGATGGCTGGAGCTGGGGCCGTACGGTTATCTCCCCACCGACCCGGGTCGGCTGTTCGAGGAGCTGGACGCGCGGGGGCTCAAGGTGTCCGGACAGGCGATCGCCGCGCCGCTGCAGCACGCCGGCCAGTGGACCTCCATCCTCGACGAGGCCCGCAGGATCGCCGAGCTCGTCAGCACGCTCGGAGGTCGGTTCGTGGTGATCCTTCCCGGTGCCTACCGGGACGAGAAGACCGGGGAGCTCCGCGAGCCTCGCGATCTCGACGGCGACGCGTGGCGCACGCTCATCCGCCAGAACAACGAGCTCGGCCGGGTGATCAGCGAGCAGTATGGACTGACGGCCGCGTTCCACCCGCACGCCGACTCGCACGTGGAGACCCAGCAACAGGTGGAGCGCTTCCTGGCCGACACCGACCCGCGATACGTGTCGCTGTGTCTCGACACCGGACACTTCGCCTACCGCCACGGCGACAATGTCGGGCTGATCCAGATGTATCCGGAGCGCGTCGGGTTCGTGCACATCAAGGGCGTGGACCCCGAGGTCCTCAAGGCGGTGGATGCCGAGGACCTCCCGTTCGGTGAGGCCGTCAAGCGCGGCGTGATGGCGGAGCCGCCGAACGCCGAGCCGAAGATCGAGCCGATCGCCGACGCGCTGCGGGGTCTCGACGTCGACGAGATGTTCGTGATCGTCGAGCAGGACCTGTACCCGTGCGACTTCGACGTACCCAAGCCCATCGCGAAACGGACGTATGACTACCTGCGTAGCGTAGGGATCGGAGGTGACGGGCGATGACGGTTCGAGTCGGGGTCATAGGCGTCGGCATGATCGGCCAGGACCACATCCGCAGGCTCACCCAGGTCTTGTCGGGCTCTGCGGTGGTGGCGGTCACCGACGTGGATCCGGCCCGCGCCCGGACGGTGGCCGACGGCCTTGCCGGCGCCCGCGTGCACGCGACCGGTCAGGAACTGATCCGCGACGACGACCTCGACGCGGTCATGGTCACCTCCTGGGGGCCGACCCACGAGGAGTTCGTCCTCGCGGCCATCGAGGCGGGCAAGCCCGTCTTCTGCGAGAAACCGCTGGCCACGACCCAGGAAGCGTGCCGGCGGATCCTCGACGCCGAGATGGCCTTCGGGCGGCGGCTCGTGATGGTCGGTTTCATGCGCCGGTACGACGCGGCGTACCGCGCGGTCAAGACCGCGGTGGACGGTGGCTCGATCGGTGCCCCGCTACTGATGCACTGCGCGCACCGCAATCCGGCCGTGCCGCCGTACGGCTTCACCACCGACATGGCGATCACCGACTCGGCGATCCACGAGATCGATCTCGTGCGCTGGATGTTCGACGAGGAGATCGTCGCCACCAACGTGCTGACCGCGCGTCGCAGTAGCAAGGCCGCCGAGGGCCTGCACGACCCGCTGATCGTGCTGCTCGAGATGGCCGGCGGCGTACTGGTGGACGTCGAGCTGTCGCTGAACATCGGGTACGGCTACGACATCCGCGGCGAGGTCGTCGGCGAGAGCGGAACGGCCGCGCTGGCCGAGACCACCGAGGCCGTGGTCAAGGCCGAGGGCCTGGTGAGTGGCCGGGCGCCGGCCGACTGGCGCGAGCGGTTCATCCGGGCGTACGACGTCGAGCTGCAGGAATGGCTCGACGCGGTGGCCGCCGGTGGCTCCACCGGCCCGAGCGCCTGGGACGGGTACGCCGCGGCGGTGGTCTCCGACTCGTGTATCGAGGCCCTGCGCACCGGCAGCCGGACAACGGTGTCGCTGCCCGAACGACCCGACTTCTACGTCAAGAGTTAGCAAGGCGATGCCATGAAACTCGCACTCGACCCGTACATGTTCCGCCGTACGCCGCTGCTGGAGCTGCCCGGCCTGGTCGCCGAGCTCGGCTACCAGTGGATCGAGCTGTCGCCGCGGGAGGACTTCCTGCCGTTCTTCAACCACGCCCGCGTGAACGACACGACCGTGGCGGCGTTTCGTAAGGAGCTGTCCGCGGCCGGTGTCGGCATCGCGTCGGTACTGCCGCTGTACAGGTGGTCGGGACCGGACGAGGACGACCGGCAGGCCGCGGTCCGCTACTGGAAGCGGGCGATCCGGATCACCGCGGACCTCGGGGTGGACACGATGAACTCCGAGTTCAACGGCCGGCCCGAGCAAGCCGCGCGCAGCGAGTCGCAGTTCTGGCGCTCGATGGAAGAACTGCTGCCGGTGTTCGAGTCCGAGGGCGTCAAGCTGGTGCTCGAGCCGCACCCCGACGACTTCGAAGAGGACGGCAGGGCCGCGGTGGATCTGATCCGAGGCATCAACAGCCCGCTGGTCAGCTTCCTGTACTGCGCGCCGCACACCTTCCACATGGGCAACGACGCCAAGGGCATCATCGAGTACGCCGGTGACCTGCTCACCAACATCCACGTCGCGGACTCCTTCGACCACAACGGGTCGTCGGGTCTGCGCTACATCGTGAACCCGCCGGGCTCGACCGTCCGGGTGCACCAGCACCTCGACATCGGCCAGGGCGAGGTCGACTTCGGCGAGCTGTTCTCCTGCCTCGAGGCCGCGGGCTTCGACGGAACGGTGACGACCTGCGTCTTCGCCTGGGAGGAACGCGCCCGCGAGTCCGGCACCTTCATGCGGGACACGATCACTGAATACCTGTCGGGCTGGTCGACGCCGCCCACCTACGTCTCCCCGTAACACCCATCGCAGTCGAAGAGGAACCATCGTGACCACTGAAGTCAAGCGCATCACCCATCTGGTCGGCGGAAGCCCCTGGACCGGAGTCGCCGAACGCACCGGCGACGTGTACAACCCCGCGACCGGACAGGTCAGCGGCCACGTCGACTTCGCGTCGTCCGCAACCGTCGACGAGGTCGTCAAGATCGCCCACGACGCCGGGCGTGCCTGGGCGCAGACCTCGTTGACCAAGCGCGCACTGGTGCTGTTCGCCTACCGCGAGCTGGTGAACACCAACAAGGAGCGGATCGCCGCCCTGATCACCGCCGAGCACGGCAAGGTGCTGTCCGACGCCGTCGGCGAGGTGACCCGTGGGCTGGAGGTGATCGAGTTCGCCTGCGGCATCCCGCATCTGCTCAAGGGTGGTTTCAGCGAGGGCGTGTCGACGAAGGTCGACGTGTACTCGATCCGGCAGCCGCTGGGCGTGTCTGCGGTGATCTCGCCGTTCAACTTCCCGGCGATGGTGCCGATGTGGTTCGTGCCGATTGCCGTTGCCTGCGGCAACAGTGTCGTGATCAAGCCGTCGGAGAAGGACCCGTCGGCAGCAGTCGCGATGGCCGAGCTGTGGAAGGAGGCCGGTCTGCCGGACGGTGTCGTCAACGTCGTGCACGGTGACAAGGAGGCGGTCGACCGGCTGCTCGAGCACCCGGACGTCAAGTCGGTGTCGTTCGTAGGCTCGACCCCGATCGCGCGCTATGTCTACGAGACCGGGACGCGGCACGGCAAACGGGTACAGGCGCTCGGTGGTGCCAAGAACCACATGGTGGTGCTGCCGGACGCCGATCTCGACCTGGCCGCAGACGCCGCGGTGAACGCCGGCTTCGGCTCCGCGGGCGAGCGCTGCATGGCGATCTCCGCCGTGGTCGCGGTCGACCCGGTCGGTGACGAGCTCGTCGCCAAGGTGCGCGAGCGGATGGCGAAGATCAAGACCGGCGACGGCACCCGCGGTTGCGACATGGGCCCGCTGGTCACCGGGCCGCACCGCGACAAGGTGGTCGGCTACGTCTCCGCCGGCGAGGACGCCGGTGCCGAGCTCGTGGTGGACGGCCGGACCGACGAGTTCGACGGCGGCGAGGACGGCTTCTGGCTCGGCCCGACGCTGTTCGACAAGGTGACGCCGGAGATGTCGATCTACACCGACGAGATCTTCGGGCCGGTGCTGTCGGTGGTCCGGGTCCCGTCGTACGACGCCGCGCTCGAGCTGGTGAACTCCAACCCGTACGGAAACGGCACGGCGATCTTCACCAACGACGGCGGTGCCGCCCGGCGGTACCAGAACGAGGTCGAGGTCGGCATGGTCGGCATCAACGTGCCGATCCCGGTGCCGATGGCGTACTACTCGTTCGGCGGCTGGAAGAACTCGCTGTTCGGCGACACGCATGCGCACGGCACGGAGGCGGTGCACTT
>Ga0075419_10000390_pt1 | contig 26967 bp, 22 predicted proteins | sample SoiMetdeltSBSDD3_FD_76900 | JGI IMG/M metagenome (GOLD analysis project Ga0075419, IMG submission 76900) | Bulk soil microbial communities from a Populus tree surrounding site in Tennessee, USA - Soil MetaG P. deltoides SBSDD3 | ecosystem: Environmental > Terrestrial > Soil > Tree plantation... | reverse complement strand
GCGAAGTTGTACGCTCTGGAGCTTCGGATAACGAGCCACAAGTTATTTTCTCCAAACCTAAAACGCCCGAGAACTGGACAGAGATGGGCTGGGAAAATTTTCCCGAAGGTCTTACGGGTGTTCTCTCGCGTTTGTATTTTGATTACAAGCCATTGAAGATGTACGTGACTGAAAATGGTGCAAGTTACTCCACTCCGCCTGATGAAAAGAACAATGTGAAGGATGATCTACGTATTGACTATTACCGAACACACATTGCAGCAGTCCATCGGGCCATTGCAGCGGGTGTACCAATGGCAGGTTACTTTGCCTGGTCCCTTATGGATAACTTTGAATGGGCAAAGGGCTATGCCCAACGCTTCGGACTGGTCTGGGTGGATTTCGAGACTCAAAAACGCATTTTGAAAGACAGTGCGAAGTGGTACAGGAACGTGATTAAGAAAAATGGGTTTTAGCCAACCGGGATACAAACGTGAAACAATAGAAACTCCGAGTCTTTGATTCGGAGTTTTTTACATAGCTGTAAAATGCCCCTCTTCAACCCCCTGCCATGTTTCATCGTGCAGTTTCATATATTTTGTCAAGAGCGGATGTACGCGTGCCATCTCTTCATACATGCGTTGTGCGACTCTTCGAATGGAGAAATGTGCATTTGCCGCGGAGCGCAACTGGCAAAATGCATATGCCTCCCGTAAGTTAAATTGAGCCAACACACGACGATTGAATCCATTGGGGACAATATACTGCGCGACATCCGGACTGAATTGATATAGCTTCTCGAACATCTGTAAAGCAGATTCCATCGCCGCTTCATAGGCGAACCCAAAGCCTGCTTCGGTGATGAGGCGCGGGGTTGCATATCCAAGCCTGGTGGTTAGTTTCTGTGGCGTTTGCGTCATCATACGATGACGTTTGAACTCTGCATACGCGCCTTGATCCATCACAAGATCGAATGTATACGTACAATACTCCAATTCGCGCAATGGAATATCAAACTTCCCCAGACGTGCTAACAATGCTTCAGCTAATTTTTCGAGTTCAGGCTCTCCAAGATTTTTCACAAAAGCCAAGGCATCGATATACGGCATCTCATCAAAGCGATATAACGCCGCGGCAATGACCTTCGCTTCGCCATCGTTGTCATGGTCAACAAGGGTGCACCACCCTTGATTTCCATTTACCAATTCCCAATTGCCTTTTTTCGAATCTCCAGTCTCTAAGTCTCTAATCTCTCGGGTTGTTTCCATCAAATAAGGCACTGCATCTGCATATTTCACAAGCGTAGGTGTTTCGGCTTTCGATACTTCCTTCACTTTCATGCCAATTTCACGCACTTCTGCCAGTTCATGGGAAAGCATTTTACGGATCATATTCTCCAGCACACGTGCGTTTGCAGTCATACCTACATTTGCCAGCGCCGCAGCGGGCAGGATGAAGCGGCACACATCGACATACTTCGAGCGGATGCGGCGATCCCAGGCTTCATCCTTTTCGTTTTCGCGGCGCGGGAAGCGCTCAAAGATGAGAGTTCGCACAGGGTCAAGTGACTCCGAATACGTCTTGAACAGGAGGCGGACCGTATCCACAAATTCATCTCGGAGTGGATGGTCATTGAGCTCAGGTGGGATCGTAAAATCGTCCAATCCCCATCGTTGATAGCGAGTGGATTTTTCCGTGTAGGAAGCCAGCCGGTTCGATTCAATACTTTCAATCGCCAGCCTGGATACGTTTTCAAAAGCAATATGCAAAACTGCATGTTCAGCTACCGACGCGTGACCATAGCCCACCACCCACTTCTCATGGAATTGTGCGGATTTCTCATCACTCAATTCCGCGGCGATAGCACGAAACGATTCTGGCGAGCGGGATGTTTTTGCAAACGCAACCGCGATCGTTTCGGGGCTGAGCGCGCGCGGGGAAAGAAGATAAATTTCACATTCCGGCATGGGATACTCCTGTGGTGCGGGATGGTATCCCGCATATTTTGAACTGGCGGGATACCATCCCGCCCTACGAAAACCTGGCAGATTATATCAATGAAAAGGGCGGCTCAGCGCCGCCCGAAGGTTATTGAACTCCGATGTTTTGAGGAAAATCCATCTGCTTTTGAGGCGAAATTTTTTGCAATTCGCCAAGTGCACGCCAGCCGCCGAACAACCCCCATAGAAAAAACCCATGAAAGAGCACGCCGATCCAATCCGCAAAGGCGAGCATGATCAAGCCATCCAGCGCGTACAATACCATTCCCACAAGAAATGCCCAGCGCTTTCCTTTGCCCGCAAAAAAACCAAAGAGAGCAAAGATACCGGCAATCAGAATGCTTAACACCAGACCAATGATCTTCACGATCACAGAGGCATCCGCAAAGGATTGACTGAGACCAGCAGTTACACCATCTACGATGAGAGTAACTGCCAATCCAATGACAAAGTAGGTGCTGCTTCCGGTCATCGAGAGTATGGAATTGATCACCGATAATGCGGCAATCCAATAGAAATTATTGGCCCCTCGTTTCATGCGCTGTGTGAATTCGGCAACCGTCGCTTCCTGGTTGATTGGCGCAGAGCGATCCGTTGCCAGAGCTGGTGAAGGCTGAGGAGTTGGTTCAAAAGACTGTGTCATTGGTTACTTCCCTTCTTGATTGGGTTTATTGACACTGTACAATAAATAGCATCCGGAGTCAATCTGGGAAAAGGATTTGTAACTTTTCTGCCATTATGCCTCTAGGATCCTTCTCGTCTCTTCCACATCTTTCCAGATCTGTCTAACCAGCGCATCTACTGAATCAAATTTGAGTTCATCACGCAGTCGTGCAACAAATTCGATTTTGAGCTCTTTTCCATAAATGTCTTTGTCAAAATCAAGGAGATATGCCTCGACACTAGGAATTTGCTTTTCAGGTGTAAATGTCGGATTCACACCAATACTGATCGCCGCCCTATGCTCTTCACTGGCAATAGATGCCCATCCAGCGTAGATACCTTTCGCGGGGACAATCTTCTCACGCGGGTAATCAATGTTCGCCGTAGGAACGCCGATCTTTTTACCTCTCCCATCGCCGCGAATTACAGGTCCGCGTAAGGAGTATGGATGACCCATGAGATGCGCGGCTTCGGTAATATTCCCTACTGAAACTAATTTTCGAATCTCAGTGGATGAGATTACACCACTTTCATCGCTCAAGGCTGATATCAGTTCGACGCCATATCCAAGTTCCCTGCCGATTTCCGTTAACCGCATTGCATTGCCTTCGCGCCCTTTGCCCAGCGCAAAATCATAGCCGATCAGCAGATGATTCAATCCAAGATGACGCTTCAGACGCGACATAAAATCGAATGCTGTAACCGTTGATAGTTCCTTCGTGAAGCGTTCAGTGATGACCACATCCACATTCATGGATGCCAATAACTCTGCTCGTTCATCGGGCAATGTGAGCAATCCGATTTCCCCGTGCCCGAGGACATTTGCAGGATGCGGGTCGAAAGTCAAAACAACTGCAGAGACGCCATTTCCATTCGCGCCAGCAGTAAGCTTCTTGATGATCTCCTGATGACCGCGATGTACACCATCGAAGACTCCAATTGTCAGCCAGGAATTTTGCAGAGTAACTTCTTCGAGAGATTGAAAATGTTTCATAGCATAAATGACTCCAGCGCCGTCGCTGGCGCTGGAATATCACCGATTTGATTCGGGCGGTTTTGCCGTCAAAAAATTGATTGACGGCTGGTGTTGATGTCCTTTATTCTGAAGTAAAGAATACTTTCTTTGGTTGCCATGCAGGCGTGCCATCTTCTCCGGTAACACACTCCATGAGCGCAACCAGTTCACCCTGTGTGCTTACGCCGCGAACTCGGCTTCCAACTGCCACATCAGCCGCTGCCTTGACACGATGCCCGTGACGTACACCTTCCACATCATCAGGACTAAGCTCAAGAGCTGGCCAATCACCCAAGGCTTCTGCAGCAGGGATGAGATATTGATACCAATTGCCAGCATGGAATGATTCCTGAAGTTTCCGTAGAGGTACCGCATCACGTAGAGAGAAACGTCCACTCTTCGTGCGTCGCAAGCCAACAAGATATGCTCCACATCCAAGTTTTTCACCCAGGTCGTTCGCCAATGAGCGAACATAGGTACCAGACGAACAGTGTACATCAATTACGACTTCAGGCGGGGCCCATTCGAGCACCTCGAGGTGATGAACAGTGATCTTGCGCGGTTCCAGTTCAACTTCCTCGCCTTTGCGCGCCATTTCATACGCTTTGCGTCCCTGCACTTTAACAGCCGAATAAGGCGGCGGCGTCTGCTCGATTTCCCCAACAAACGTTTTTAATACTTCTTCGAATTGGGATTCAGTCACGTTCACCGGCTGATTCGCCTGTGTGACCTTCCCGTCTGCATCAAATGTGTCTGTTCTACCACCCAGGCGGATGATAGCCTGATATCGTTTATCCGAAGCCGAAACGTATTCACTCAAACGGACAGCCGGCCCCACCAAAATTACCAGTACTCCCGACGCACGTGGGTCCAGTGTTCCAGTATGGCCTGCACGGCGCAGACCTGTGCCATTACGGATTGCTTGCACCACATCGTGCGAAGTCATACCGACGGGTTTATCCACTACCAACACACCCGAAATGGCATTCTTTACATCTTGACTATTCATTGTCATACTCCTCCTTAAAATCACTTTCCAATTATGCTATCATTTTATTTTGTATTTTTAGAACCCAAGCATATCATACGTGGTCTTTAATACCAATGGTTGGATATCCTGCAGTGCCCCGGGAATATCCGCTCCCGCCGCAGCGGCGTGACCGCCGCCTCCAAAGTGTTTGGCAATCGGTGAAACATCAATGCCTGGCTCGAGTGCGCGCCAGGAGATTTTGACATGATTATCTGTTTGTTCGACGAAAATCATGCCTACCTTGTTCCCGTCGATGGCGGAGATCATGTTGATCAGGTCGGCATCATCGTTGCCGCCATAACCAGCTTTTTTGCGGTCTTGTACCGTCAGCGTACCCCATACAATTCCATTCTTCTGTTCCATACTACTGAGTCCGGCCCCCCAATAACGAGCCGCCGGAAACGATTTCTTTACCAGCGACTTCATATAGAGGTCCGGCATATCTGCACCGGTTTCCATCAACCTCGCACATAAACGTAATGCCGATGGATTGGTTGTAGGTGTACGGAAGCCAAGCGTATCTGTAATGATTCCTGTCAGCAAGGCTTCAGCAATTGGTTTGGTGATCTCATATCCCCACTCGCGAAGATGATTAGTGAGTATGGCAGCCGTGGCAACTTCTTCGGCTTCAATGAGGTTGAGTTTGCCGAATTTTTCATTGGTTTTGTGATGATCGATATTGACATCCGGCTGACCAAAATTTTCGAAGATTTTCCCGGTACGTTTGAAATCTGCGGAATCGACAGTGATAAAAGTATCGTGTTCATCACCCGGTTCCCTGACGATCAATTCGCTTCCCTCAAGATGCCTAAAGGAGGATGGAACACCATCCACCAGAACCATTTGCACAGATTTACCCGCGTTTTGTAATGCCAATCCCAGACCGAGCAGGGAACCTATCGCGTCGCCATCAGGACGTACGTGTGATGCTATGACAACTTTATTTGATTTTTCGAGCCGCGCTTTGATGGCGTTTGATATCTCTTGATCCATTCTATGGAATTTCCTCTCAATACTTTTTTACCAGCCAGGCACAGAGTTTATTTCTTTTCTCGCAATTCTGCAAGGATCTTCTCAATATGATCGGCATTCTCTGGTGTCATATCCCAGTGGAAGCGCAGACGCGGGAAGGCACGTAGTTCAACGCGCGAGGCGAGAGCTCGCCGGACGAACCCCGAAGCAGACTCCAGTCCCGCGAGAACGTCTTTGGAGCGCGAAACTCCCTCCACGGCCGAGACGTAAACATCGGCGTATGCAAGTTCCTTATCCACTTTTACATCCGTTATATAGATCTGTTTCAGACGCGGATCACTGATCTCACGGATCAACATCTCCGAGAGTTCCTGGCGGATCCGATCCGCAATACGTTGAAGACGAGTACCAGAAGGCATGGGCGTTTAGTTTACGATTAACTGACTTTCTAAGACGTTTCAAGTATATAACAAATCAGCTGGTCGCCAGGTTGAATATCGCTAAAGTTCTTGAAACCAACCCCGCACTCGTAGCCTTGTTTGACCTCTCTCACATCTTCCTTCTCATGGCGTAGCGAGCCCATATCACCTTCAAAAATCATATCGGTGCCGCGGTAGAGGCGCACTTTCGCATTGCGGCGCAGTTCACCATCGGTGACTCTACACCCAGCCACTTTACCAAACTTGGATGCGGAGAAGACCTGTAGAACCTGTGCGCGGCCGATGATCTTCTCTTTAACTTCCGGTTCAAGCATACCGCTGAGGGCCTTTTCGATATCTTCGGTCATACGATAAATGATCTCATATAACCGAATATCGACGCCTTCCTTTTCGGCAAGGCGACGGGCCGAGACATCTGCCTGGACGTTGAAGCCAATGATGATCGCGTTGGAGGCAGAAGCGAGCATCACATCGTTTTCACCGATGTTGCCTGTTTCAGAATACAGGATCTTGATTCCGATCTCACCCTCTCCAAGCTTGTTCAACTCGGAAACAATCGGGTCAAGAGAACCTTGTACGTCTGCCTTCACGATCAGATTAAGTTCCTTTGCTTCACCGGCCTGAACACTTGCAAACAGGTCTTCAAGCGATACTTTCTTCTTCGCCTGCGCCTGAGTCTTCGCAGCTTCTGCGCGCTCTGCCACAATGGTACGCGCTTCTCTTTCCGAGTCTACAACTTCAAACAAATCACCTGCAGAGGGGACATCGCTCAGTCCCATCACAGCTACTGGTGTCGACGGGCTCGCCTTCCTTACCGGTTTACCCTTGTAATCAGAGAGAGCGCGTAATTTGCCATGAGCAATTCCAGCCACGACAATATCTCCAAACTCAAGGGTTCCGTTCTGGACCAACAGGGTGGCCATCACACCTTTGGTCCGATCAACTTCGGCTTCAATAACTGTGCCAATTACCTTCCCATTGGGATTTGCCTTGATCTCAATATTATCTGCAACCAGCAGAATGCCCTCAAGCAGATCATCAATGCCCTGTTTCAACTTAGCAGAAACTGGGATGACCATTGTACTTCCGCCCCACTCATCCGGGACAAGTTCCAACTCGGCAAGTTGTTGTTTTACACGGTCGGGGTTTGCATTGGCCTTATCGACCTTATTCAGAGCCACCATGATTGGCACTCGTGCGGCTTTGGCATGTGCAATCGCTTCCCTAGTCTGTGGCATCACACCATCATCTGCTGCGACGACCAGGATAACAATATCTGCTCCCTGTGCACCACGTGCGCGCATCTGCGTGAACGCCGCATGGCCCGGAGTATCCAGAAATGTGATTTGGCGTCCCTTCATCTCAACCTGATATGCACCAATATGCTGGGTAATGCCTCCTGCTTCACCTGCCGCCACATCCGTCTGGCGGATCGCATCCAGCAGGCTGGTCTTTCCATGATCTACATGACCCAAAATTGTCACCACCGGTGGACGATTCTTCAAGAGTAATTGATCCTCCCCAGCAATCAACTGACGCCAGATAGGAACTTCCCCAACCTCAACTTTCACTTCTTCCACAACTTCAGGAACTGCCTCAAATCCATATTCAGCCATTACAATCGCGGCTGTATCAAAATCCACAGCCTGGTTGATGGTCGCCATCACGCCATTGGACATCAGTTTCTTGATGAGTTCAATGGGGCTTTTTTCAATCTTTTGCGCCAGATCGCGAATCACGATACTGGTGGGTAATTCAATCTTGTTTCCATTAATGCTCATGGGCCGCCTCCTTAAATCACAAACTTCAAATGAACACATAACATGTTGTTCATTGGGTAAGCCCAGTGAGCGATCTACGCAATCACATGGTTACTTACCCACTCCTGCAATCTCCGCCTCAGTTGGCAGAGTATTCATAAAATCTTCCAGTCTAGCACGTTCATCGGATGTCAGAGTTGTTTTCAACGCGTGCGCCAGAGAGCCTCTCAAACCGCGCTCCCAACATTCGCGACGGTCATGCAGGTAAGCCCCTCTCCCAGCTAACTTGCCGGTTGGGTCAACCTGAACCCCATCAGATGTCCGCACAATGCGGACCATCTTTCGTTTGGGCAAAACTTCACGACAGCCCACACAAGTACGCTGGGGCACATGTTTTACACGCTGAACAGGTTTCTTCGACATACTCCTTAGTTTCCCATCTCCCAATGGGAGAAGGGTTAGGGGTGAGAATTACTCTTCCTCGCCAAATTCATTGTCACCGCGTTTATGCTTCTTGCGGCCAACAACCTCGCCGCGTTCCTCATCAAGCACCAGCTCAACACTTTTCTTCTTACCTTTCTTGCCTTTCTTCTTACTATCAATAGACTCTTCGTCCTCACCACCGGCAGATTGGAATATCTCAGGCTTCATAGCAAAGAGTTCATCCAATGAGACGCCATCCTTGGCATGCTCATCCTCCTCTTCTTCGACGACTCTTCTTGGCTCTTTCTTAGCCGGAATCTGCTTATCAGGAACAGGAATTTCCTCCACTGCAACGCCTTCGGCAGCAGGGAGGGCAGACGCCTCAGGCTGGACTTCAGCCTCCGCAACAGCTTCAACCGGGAGCTCCGCTGCGGGTTCTGCGGGAGGCGGTTCCGGAAAGGTAACAGCGGCAAGCGTCTCCTCGATATTCTGCATGGCTTTGGGGCCGATCCCTGGCAATCCAAGGACTCTGTTGGCATCCATCTTCATGGACATCATCAAGGCACCAACTGTGTCAAACCCTGCCTCAACGAGAATATTGAAAACGTGTTCCTTTAGTCCAATATCTTCAAGTGGCATCCCAAACGCAGGAGTGGGTACTTCAGAGCGGGCGCTGGCAGTTTTCTCTTCCACAGCACGAGCTGCATCTTCCTTGATTTGAATGGTGCGGCGCTCCACACGATCAACGAATTGCGACAGCATCGTGAATTCTTCAGGTGTTATTGGACGATTCTCAGCCTTCTTTGCCAGCACTTCCTCAACAGCAGGAATGGATTCAACAGCATTAGGCAAAAGGGCAGAAAGCTCAAGATCGCTCCGCAATTTTTGAATAGCATCCCCAGCCGCCTCAGCAAGTGACTTGATATCGATGCGCCAGCCGGTAAGTTTTGCGGCGAGACGCGCGTTCTGGCCATCGCGTCCAATTGCAAGGCTGAGTTGATCTTCGTTGACGACAACGGTTGCCGTGCGATTGCCTTCCACTTCGGAGAGGTATACACCACTCACGCGCGCCGGGCTGATCGCTTTGGAAATATAAACAACGGGGTCTTGATCCCATTGAATAATGTCAATTTTTTCATCGTGCAGTTCTTTGACGATGGCTTGAATGCGGACACCCTTAATTCCTACGCACGCACCCACTGGGTCCACACCAGCCTGGGTTGCCATAACAGCAACTTTGGCACGCGCGCCTGGTTCACGCGAGATCGCGCGAATTTCCACCACGCCATGATAAATTTCGGGAACCTCGTTCTCGAGCAAACGGCGTAGGAAGTTGCGATGCGCTCGCGATAAAACGATTTGCGGTCCGCGCGGTCCATCCTTCACTTCAAGCACGACTGCACGAACTCGTTCATGCACTTTGAAACGCTCACCCGGGATTCTCTGATTACCAGGTAAAACCCCTTCGGCTTTCATATCGAGCCCAACTGTTGTAGCCTGGACATTTGTTGCTTGTACTATTCCACTCACGATCTCGCCCACCTGACGCTCAAAATACTGCATCTGGTTCGAACGCTCGGCTTCGCGGATGCGTTGTTGAATTACCTGACGCGCGGTCTGCGCGGCGACACGTCCGAAATCGGCAGGCGTCGTCTCCACGATTACCATATCACCGAGTTGCGCTTCGGGATTGACCTTACGCGCCTCTTCCAGCAAGACTTCGGTCTTTGGTTCCATCACATCTTCTACGACTTCTTTCTCAGCAAAGACCAAAACCTTACCCGTGTCAGAATCTATTTTGGCCTCCACATGTTGTGCTGTGGACGCGTTGACAGCCCGCCGATAGGCCGAAACCATGGCAGACTCAATCGCACCAAGGATCACATCCCTGGAAAGTTGCTTTTCTTCCAGCACTTCGTTGAAGGCTAGCGCGAACTCGTTCTTTGACATACTCTTACTCCGTATATTCCCATTTACAAGCAGAAAAGTGGGGGTCGCCCACTTCTCGATGCGTGCGGTAATCAACTCAAACTACAATTGATATTCTAGCATAGGCTAAAAAAACATGCAAGATATAATTGCCGCCATGTCTGAACGGGACTTTGAAAAAGCAGCGTTACGCGGCGAACCATCCTATGTTTGGCGTGCAGGGCAGCAACGTAGGCTTGAGATGATCCTGCGAGCCGCTGGAGAGCGAATCCGGGGACGCATGCTTGAAAACGGATGCGGCGTAGGGATGTATGTTGTACACCTCTCACCTCTGGGTGGCGAAGTGATCGGATTGGAATATGACTTCGAACGCGCTGCCGAAGCACGGATGAACTCTCCTCACATCCTTAACGCGGCAGGTGAATTCCTTCCACTTCCAACTTCGACGTTTGACCTGATCCTCAGCCATGAAGTCATCGAGCATGTACAGGATGACCGCGTCGCGATCCGCGAAATGATCCGCGCTTTGAAACCCGGTGGACGCATCATTTTGTTTTGTCCTAATCGCGGTTATCCGTTCGAGACACATGGAACCTATTGGAAAGGCAAATATTATTTTGGCAATAAACTATTTGTGAATTACCTGCCACGCGTCTTGCGAGATAAGCTTGTGCCTCACGTACGCGTCTACTCAAAACGCGATGTACAGAAACTATTTGACGGTTTGCCAGTTAAATTCATTGAGCGCACAATCATCTTTGGCGCGTACGATAACATCATTGCAAGATTTGGACCATTGGGAAAATTCTTGCGTGAAGTTTTGCAGTTTCTGGAGAAGACACCTTTGAAAATATTTGGCTTGTCTCATTATTGGGTTGTGGAAAAACTTTAAGGAACAATATGAAGGAGATTAAAACTAAGACCGAATTAATTACCGCGCTCAGAGATTCCCATCAACGCGTTACAACCTGGTTCATAAAAATCCCCGTGGAAAACTTCTTCGCTCGTCATGGAGAAGTTTGGTCTCCGTCCGATAATGTGGATCATCTTATCAAGTCGCACAAGCCCATCTCAAAAGCCTTGAGATTGCCCAAGTTCACTCTTAAGGCCCTGTTCGGTACACCTGAGAAACCCTCCAGGTCGTATGAAAAACTCTGCCAGATTTATCGTGACGAACTCACCAAAGGCGCACAGGCATCAGGGCGCTATCTTCCAAATCAGGAAAATCCAGGTGAACATGCCGAAGAGAAAAAGCAGGAATTACTGGGACAATTTTCAAAAGCCAGCGCCGAACTTGTATCCGTTGCTGAGGAATGGGAGGAAAATGAATTGGACGGCTATCTATTGCCCCATCCCCTGATTGGAAAACTTTCCATTCGAGAAATGCTCTTCTTCACGATCTATCACAACCTTCGACATGCTAGCCAAGAAGGGGACTGAAACAAAATCTTTTCGTTTGATTTAATTATTTTCAGACACTAACAAATTAAACAGCGTACGGCTAATGGGTCTGGTAAGGAACTTCAGTGATAATCACACCGGGTGTTTCAAGCAACTCGCGTCGCAGTAATTCCGCCGTTTGCATATGCAAGGATTTATAGACATTATGTTTCGGAACGAAATGAGGGACAACAATCGTGACCGTCTCGTTTGCCTGCCTGCTGGAGAGAATTTCATTAATGTAATCCAGTAATGGCTCCAGAAAGAGTCGATAAGGGGAATCTACGATCACAAGGCGCGTCCCGCGTCCCCATATTTCCCACTTCCTGCGAATCTTTTCAGTATCGTTCGGTTCCAGCGAGATGTGGACCGCAGTGATATCCTCCGATAACATCCTTGCATAACGGAGTGCAGCTAAAGTGCCTTGATGTACTTTGCTAATCGGAACAATCACCCGGTGGCGCGCATTATAAGGTGGCGGTTCTCCATATTTTTTCAGTGAGAGGTCACTTGCAACACTGACGTAATGACGATGAATCCAGAGGAAGATGCTGATTAAAACAGGTGTGAGAATCAACACGATCCAGGCGCCGTCACGGAATTTCGTGATAGCAAACACGCACATCACGATCCCCGTGCAGATCGCGCCGAACCCGTTGCTGACCATTTTGGAGAACCACCCCTTTTCATAGCGCAGATTGTGGGCATGTTTTACGGTTGTGTCAGTCGGGTCAAGATGCCCTGCACGCCACCAGCGCCGGGTCATACCTGTCTGGGCGAGGGTGAACGACAAAAACACACCAATCGCATACAGTGGAATGAGTCGCGTCACACTAGCCTGAAATATGATAATGAGTATGGAAGCTACTGTTGCCAGCGCAACAATTCCATACGAATACACCAGGCGGCTGCCGCGATAAGCCAATTGGCGCGGCATGAAACCATCGCTTGCCAACATAGCGCTCAAGCGCGGGAAGCCAGCAAACGCGGTGTTTGCAGCAAGAATCAGGATGATGGTGGTTCCCAGAATTACGAACAAATAGAGTAACTCCTGTCCATTAAAGACCGTGCGGGCAAGTTGGGAGATAACGGTTTCACTCTCTGATGGGACGGCATGGACCTCTTTTGTTAAAAATGAAATGCCTATGAACAAAAAGCCGAGAATGAATGCCATCACCACCAACGTGATGCTCGCGTTGCGACTGCGAGGTTCCTTGAATGCTGTCGTGCCATTTGAGATCGCTTCTACCCCGGTCAATGCGGTCGTGCCATTGGAAAACGCATGCAGCAGAAGAAACGCACTAATGCCTGATACTGCTTCACCGAAGTGTTCAAGGTGCGGAGGATCAACTACAGTTCCCAGGGAGCCACTAAGCATACGAAACAAGCCCGTTCCAACAGTGATAAACATGATAACAATAAAGAAATAACTGGGAATAGCAAATGCCGCGCCAGATTCCTTTACCCCACGTAAGTTAATGACGGTAACAAGGGCAACACATAACACAGCGATAACAACCCGATACTGAAATAATAGTGGATATGCGGATACGATTTGCGCCACCCCAGAAGAAACCGAGACAGATACCGTGAGGATATAGTCAGTTAGTAGCGCCGCCGCAGCCATGAGGGCGGGAAAGCGCCCGAGGTTGTCATACGCCACAATATAGGCACCTCCGCCTTCTGGATACGCATGAATAATTTGCACATAAGAGATAACTACTATGGCAAGGAGGCCCACAATGACAATTGAAATTGGGAAGACATATCCAAAAGCCATTGCCCCTGCGGCGGCAAGAACAACGAGGATCTCTTGCGTGGCATAGGCAGTGGATGATAATGCATCCGATGCAAATACTGCCAATCCAACGGCTTTGCCGATCGTTTCGTGTTCCGCATCGGCCGTTGGTAGGGGGCGACCAATCAGAAAATGACGTAAGCCGCGCGCTGGTGCCTGTTCAGCAGCACGATGGATTAGTGAGGTATCTTGATTATCTTGAGAATTAGTCATTTAAATGGACAGTAAATCCTTATTATCAATGATGAGCATTTATTATAAACGAAATCAATTTTTGGATTGTCACCGGAACACAGGTGCATTCGTTTTACCTGAAAAATGAAGTATTCATACTTCACACACGGAATAAACTACCTGGGCACTAGAAGGTATAATGAACTTTGCACATATGCGGCGTTCTTCGTTTCAATTCTGGCATTACCTTCTTTCCTTTGTAATTATTGTATTTATCACGGCAATATTCTTCGTTCTCGGTGATGTACTCGATAAAACGCTGATTGCCCTGATCTATTTGATACCACTTGGTTTTATCACGGCTTTCTGGGGATTTGGTCCTGGTATTGCTTCATCAGTACTTGCGTTTATTGCATTCAATTATTTTTTCATTGAACCCTATCATACATTTGCCGTTCACAATCCTTCGGATGTTGTTATCCTTATTGTCTTTTTGGTTGTCGCCGTTGTGGTTAGTCAACTGGTCGCTCGTGCGCAGGCAGGTGAAGCCATGGCAACAGCACGTGAACGCGAAGCGACACAACTTTATGAGCTGAGTATCGCGCTCGCAGGTTTGCACAGGGACTATGCGATAGCTGAAATCCTTGCAAAACACGTGCAAGGCACTTTGCACACGGAAGCAGTTGAACTCAATATTTTGGGCACTCAACCCTTTGTATTTCATGTAGCTGAGAAAAAGCAACCAACTCGTCCACCAGAATTGACTGTTCCTATTCAAGCGGCGCGTGGTATTCTCGGGGAGATTCGGCTCTGGAGGGCCGCCCCAGTCATCTCGTCCGGAGAGAAACGACTGTTGCAGACATTTGCCAGCCAAGGTGCATTAGCTCTTGAACGTGCAAGCTTAGCTCAAGCCGAATCTCGCGCACGAGTCCTCGAAGAGAGTGATAAATTGAAATCTGCCATTTTATCGTCTGTCTCTCATGAATTGAGAACGCCATTATCCACGATCAAAGCGGCAGCATCCAGCCTGCGCGGCAAGGAAGTGGGCTGGGATTCTCCTGCCCGCGCCGAGTTGATCGAGGCAATTGATGACGAGGCCGATCATTTGAATATGCTGGTCGGAAATTTGCTTGACATGTCACGGATTGAGTCGGGCGCGCTCAAACCCAAACGGGAATGGAATATATTGTCTGAGATCGTTGGAAGTGTGCTCGCTCGTATGAAACATCTGGCAGAAGGACACCAAATTGAAGTTGAAGTACCCGAGAGCTTGCCGCTCGTGCCTGTAGATTATGTGCAGATGGAACAGGTTTTTACTAACCTCCTGAGTAACAGTTTAAAATACGCACCTGCAAACACCAAGATCTGTATTCGCGCATTTGTAGAGGAAGAAACGATTCAAGTCCAGGTGAGCAATCAGGGACCCAGAGTTCCACACGAAGACCTTGAGCGTATCTTTGACAAGTTCTATCGTACCACTGCTGCCGATCGAGTAACCGGTACCGGGCTTGGCCTTTCGATTTGTAAAGGGATCGTCGAAGCGCATGGAGGCCGTATTTGGGCGAAGAATTTGCCTGATGGATTGGCGTTCAATTTCACCCTGCCACTGATTTGGGATGGAGCAACCCCTTCCCAAATTCCAACCGACACAGAAACAGAATGAGCAATCCGCCTCACATCCTTGTCATAGATGATGAACCCCAAATTTTGCGCGCCATGCGCACCATTCTCACCGAAAAACAGTTCAGGGTAACAACTGCAAGCCGCGGTGAAGAAGGCTTAGCTCTGGCTGCAGCAAATGAGCCGGATCTTGTGATCCTCGATTTAGGCCTGCCTGATATGGATGGCGTAGAGGTCTGTAGCCGACTGCGAGAATGGACACAATGCCCCATCATCGTGCTTTCCGTCCGAGACAGCGAACGCGACAAAGTCGCTGCGTTGGATAAGGGGGCAGACGACTATCTGACCAAACCCTTTAGTATTGAAGAATTACTTGCGCGTGTGCGTGTCGCTTTACGTCATTCCGCGCGGGTTCAGGGGACGCCAAACAAGGTTGTCAAGGCGGGCCAGCTAACTATCGATCTAGCCTGGCACATTGTGAAGCTAGGTGAAGAGGAAATTAAGTTAACCGGCACAGAACATAAACTGCTGGCGTATCTTGCTGCCAATCACGGACGGGTCCTCACACATCAAAGTATCCTGACAAACGTCTGGGGACCGGCCGACGCAGATCACACAGAATACCTCCGAGTGTACATGCGGCAGTTACGTAAGAAACTCGAAGCCGACCCCGAGCGACCACAATACATCCTTACTGAACCAGGCATTGGGTATCGTTTTATTGCGGATGAATAGGTAATTGGAGTCCGACAGCTTGCTGGAATGTAGAAGCAAACTCCTGCATTCCATGGCCTTACAACGCCCTAACAAAGGGCGTTTTTTATTTGTCCTTTACACAACTGGTCAATTTTTTTGTCACCATTTTACGCCAGCTTGTTAAGATAGTGGATATACATGAGGCAAATATGAACAGATTTGATACACAACTCCAGAATAATTCGATCTCCATATCTCCTGTTTCTCATTCGGGCATGGAGCCGACACACCGTTTAATTGTCCTTGTCCCCAATGCCGATTTAGACTATGCGGCCGCCACGCGACGCGTCTGGGAATTGGCAGGTGAATTGGGAGCTCATATTCTGTTTATTGGTCTATGCAAAGAGACGGCCGATGAGTTGAGCCTTCGTAGACAATTGGTCACAATGACAGCAATGGTTCAGGATGGTAACGCCTCTGCAGAAGCTAATGTTGAAGTGGGATCAAACTGGGTTTCCGTCGTAAAGCGGAACTATCGAAGCGGTGACCTGGTCGTCTGTTTCGCAGAGCAACACGCCGGCCTTCTACAGAAACCACTAACACAAATTCTGCAATCGAATTTAAAGATCCCGGTGTACATTCTTACAGATCCTTCTTTACAGCCACCCAAATCGACCTGGGTTTCGCCGGTTATAGCATGGTCCGGTTTCATTGCGATCATCCTTGGGTTCTGCATGTTACAAGTAAGAATCATTCAATTATCAACAGATTGGTTTCAGAACATCGCGCTCATACTTTCAATCTTTCCAGAATTCTGGCTCATTTTGGTTTGGAATGGCCGGTTCGAATAATACATTCAAGAATCGAATGCCAAAGGTTAACCAATGTTAACATCTGAAAACCATCAAACTGAAATCATGCGTCGGCAGAGCGATTACCAGCCACCGCGGTCTTTGAGCCACTGGTTCATTGGGCGGCCCTTACAAACAGCTGATGCGCCGCATCAAACCATTGGGAAGGCTGTAGGTTTGGCTGTCTTCGCCTCCGATGCGCTGTCATCTACCGCTTATGCCACACAGGAAATTTTGGGAGTACTCATCGTGTTGGGCTCCATTGCGTACGGGTACATTTTCCCAATTTCCGTTGCGATTGTAATTTTGCTTGCTATTGTTACAATTTCCTACGAACAGACCATACACGCCTATCCCGGCGGGGGCGGCGCTTACATTGTTGCACGTGACAATCTTGGCGAATTGCCTGCACAAACCGCAGGTGCAGCTCTGTTGACAGATTACATCCTTACAGTGGCAGTTTCAGTGTCATCAGGCATTGCACAAATCGTCTCTGCATATCCGGAATTGTTTCCTTTCCGTGTCTGGATTGCAGTTGGAGCCGTGTTCATAATCATGCTTGTCAATTTGCGGGGCGTAAAGGAATCGGGCACCACCTTTGCGGTTCCTGCCTATTTCTTCGTGGTCATGATGGTTGCGACCGTGGGATATGGTATGTTCCGTTCTTTGAGTGGTTCACTTGGAACAGTGATTGACCCGCCTGAGCTACATATTACCCGCACAATTGCTGTTCTTACACCATTCCTACTATTGCATGCATTTTCAAATGGCACTACTGCTCTAACGGGTGTCGAGGCAATTTCAAATGGTATTACAGCATTCAAAGAACCACGTAGTCGTAACGCAGGCATTACATTGATCTGGATGTCGATCATTCTCGGCTCACTATTCCTTGGCATTTCACATCTGACAAGTCAGATTGGAGGCGTATTCTCTGAGGAGGAAACGCTGATTTCACAGCTGGCGCGCACAGTGTTTGATGGACGCGGATTGCTATACCTTGGAACGATCTGGGCAACCACAATTATCCTCATCATGGCAGCGAACACTGCTTTTGCAGACTTTCCTCGACTGGGCGCTCTCCACGCAGGAGATGGTTTTTTGCCCAGGCAATTAACCTTCCGTGGCAGCCGATTAGTATACTCAAATGGAATTATCGCGCTTTCTGTCATTTCGGCACTTCTGATTATCCTATTCCAAGCCAGCGTGACGCGCCTTATTCCTCTCTACGCCATCGGCGTATTCTTGTCATTCACTTTATCACAGTCAGGTATGGCACGACGCTGGTGGAGGGTGGGGCAGCTCAAACCGGGGGAGGAAATTGCAGATCCAGGTTCCACACTTAAATATGAGACCGGTTGGCAGTACAAAATGCTGATTAATGGCTTTGGCGCTTTATGTACTGCCATCGTAATGGTTGTGTTTGCCGGAACCAAATTTTACGAAGGTGCCTGGATCATTCTCCTGCTTGTCCCTTTGCTGGTGACCATTTTCTTCATTATTCATCATCATTACAAAGATCTTGCATCGCGCCTTTCATTAGATAGGTTTCGTGGGTTGCCTACTCGCCAGGCGCGTCACCGCGTCATTCTGCCGGTGAGTGGAATTCATCAAGGCGTGCTGGAAGCCCTCCGCTATGCAAAATTGCTCTCAGACGATGTGACAGCCGTCCACATTTCGGTTGACCCGGCAGAGACCGAGAAAGTACAAAAAAAGTGGAAAACATGGGGCGATGGAACGCGCCTCATCATTCTCGATTCGCCATACCGCCTATTTATAGAACCCTTGTTGGAGTATATTGAAGACATCGTCGACAACAACCAGCCAAACGAGACGATCACAGTCGTTGTCCCACAGTTCATGCCGTCTCGACGCTGGCACTATGCTCTGCATATGCGGACTGCGGACGTCTTGCGCCAAGAATTATTATCCACGCAAGGCGTCGTTGTCACAGACGTTCCCTATCATGTACACAAAGAATTGGAGGAGTAATTCCTATGACTCTTCTATCCGCAGCTATCTTCTGAGGTGGCGGGATTTAATTCAGGACCTTACGCCATTCGCCTAGACAAGAAAGCTACCCTAAAACGCTCCATCCGGGGCGTTTTTATTTATTCTTTATACTATTGGTCAAATTTTTTATCGCCTTTTTATGGCGGCTTGTTAGGATGATAAGTATATATCGACGAGGAAATTATGAACAGACTGGATACGAAACATCAGAATACTTCTTCCTCTCTCTATCTTGCTCCTCCTTTGGATTCTAAGCCGGCCCACCGCTTAATGGTCCTGGTCCCCGATGCAGATTTAGATTATGCAGGTGCAACGCGTCGCGTCTGGGAATTGGCCATTGAATTAGGAGCACATATTTTGTTCATCGGTCTCTGCAAAGACAGGGCGGAGGAATCCAGTCTGCGTCGGCAATTGGTTACCATGACCGCAATGATTCAGGATGGTAACGCCTCTGCAGAAGCAAAAGTGCAGGTTGGAAATAACTGGATGAACGTTGTAAAGGCCAACTGTCAAGTTGGTGATTCGATTGTCTGTTTCGCGGAACAGCGCGCTGGGCTGTTACAAAGACCATTAAGCCAAATTCTGCAATCAGATCTAAAAATCCCTTTATATATCCTTTCTGGTTTATACCCACCAGGCCCATCAAAATTGAGCACGTTGTCACTCATTCAACTATGGGCAGGCCTATTGAGCATTCTTACTGGTTTCTTCCTTCTTCAAATTCAAATTCTCTCTCTGCCCCGGGACTGGGCGCAAAGCAGCTTATTGATTCTTTCCGTGATTGCTGAGATATGGTTCCTATGGGCATGGAATAACCTATTCAGTTAATGATTTCCCATCAACTTGTACATTGGAGCATTGAACACTAGAGAATGTTAACTTCTGAAAATAGTCAAACTGAGATCATGCGGCGGGAAAGCGATTACAAACCGCCACGTTCTTTGAGTCATTGGTTTATTGGAAGACCTCTCACCACGGCGGATGCACCGCATCAAACGATCGGCAAGAGAGTCGGCCTGGCTGTCTTTGCATCTGATGCGCTCTCGTCCACAGCATATGCCACACAGGAAATATTGGGAGTATTGACGGTGATAGGTGCAGCCGCGCTTGGCTACGTCTTTCCCATTTCAATTGCTATTGTTATCCTTTTGCTGATTGTGACCATATCCTACGAGCAAACGATTCATGCCTATCCTGGCGGCGGTGGCGCTTATATTGTATCCCGGGATAATCTTGGTGAGGCTCCAGCCCAGGTTGCAGGTGCAGCTCTTTTGATGGACTACATTCTGACGGTTTCGGTTTCTATTTCATCGGGTGTGGCACAAATCGTTTCGGCATACCCGGCCCTGGATCTTTTTCGCGTGCAGATCGCTGTTGCCGCTGTAATTATCATCATGCTCATTAATTTGCGTGGCGTGAAGGAATCAGGGACCGCGTTTGCAGTCCCCACCTATTTCTTTATTGTGATGATGTTTATCACGGTGGGCATCGGCATATTTCGTTCACTTACTGGTTCGCTCGGAGCTGTGATTGATCCGCCTGAGGTGCATCTTACGCATACCATTGGCCCCATCACTGCCTTTCTTTTGCTTCACGCGTTTTCAAATGGTACAACTGCATTAACGGGTGTCGAAGCAATCTCTAATGGCATCACTGCATTCAAGGAGCCACGCAGTCGTAATGCAGGCATCACTTTGATATGGATGTCTATTATCCTTGGGACGTTGTTCCTGAGCATCTCTTATCTTACGGGTCAAATTGGCGGCGTGTTCTCAGAGGAGGAAACGATTATTTCCCAATTGACACGAACGATATTTGAAGGTCGCGGTCTGATGTATCTTGCCACAATTGCGGCTACCACCGTGATTCTCCTTATGGCTGCCAATACAGCCTTCGCAGATTTCCCGCGTCTCAGTGCGCTTGCGGCAGCGGATGGCTTTCTACCGCGGCAGTTAACTTTTCGCGGCAGCCGTCTTGTTTATTCCAACGGAATTATCACGCTCTCAATCATTGCCTCGATTCTAATCATTCTCTTCAAGGCCAGCGTGACTTTATTGATTCCGCTCTATGCCATCGGCGTATTCCTTTCCTTCACGCTTTCACAGACGGGAATGGCGCGTCGCTGGTGGAAGATTGGTCATTTGAAGCAAGGCGAAGAGATTATCGAGCAAGGCTCAACACTCAAATACGAACAGGGCTGGAAGCATAAAATGCTGATCAATGGTTTTGGCGCGATCTGTACAGCCCTTGTCACAATCATATTTGCGGTCACCAAGTTCCGTGAAGGTGCCTGGGTTGTGCTCATTATTATTCCGTTGCTCGTTAAAATTTTCTTTACCATTCATCATCATTACAAAGACTTCGCATCACATCTTTCGTTAGACAGGTTCCGTGGACTGCCTGCCAGGCAGACGCGGCATCGTGTGATCCTGCCAGTGAGCGGAATTCACCAGGGCGCGCTAGAAGCTCTTCGCTATGCAAAATTGTTATCCGACGATGTCACTGCCGTTCATGTTTCTCTTGACCCAGGGGAGACTGAGAAGGTTCAACAAAAATGGAAAACGTGGGGCGAAGGAACACGGTTGATTATTCTCGATTCTCCGTTCCGCCTTTTCATTGAACCATTGCTGGAGTACATTGAGGAACTTGTCAAAAGCGCCCAGCCAAACGAGACGATCACAATCGTCGTCCCTCAGTTTATGCCATCCAAACGCTGGCATCAGGCTCTTCATATGCGCACCGCAGATGTTCTGCGCCAGGAGTTATTATCGACGCATGGGGTCGTTATTACGGACGTTCCTTATCACGTTCACAAGGAAATAGAAAGGGAATAATCAGCGCGCAGGCAATGGCCCGGCCACGGTTCGTTTTTTCTTTGGCGCGTGGCTTCGAGCATGATGTACATCTTCTCCACCACAGCGGGATAGCTGAGGAGAATGTTGAGCTTGCCACACCGTTGAGCCTATTCGTCAGCCTGAACTTGGTCGAGCAGTTCCTCGGGATCCAGCCTGGCAGATTTTGAGTCCATGGGGATTTACCGTACCTGATATGGCACTTCAGTGATGACAATGCCTCTCTTGTTCAACAGAGCAAAGCGAAGCCAGAACGCTGTCTGTGTATGCAACACATTGTGCCACCATTTTTTCGGCATGAATTGTGGAACAACAATAGTTAACCGCTCATTAGGCTGTAATATCGCGCAAATTTCATTCACATATTCCAAAAAGGGTTCCAGAAACGTACGGTAAGGCGACTCAATGATGACCAGCCGAACGCCTTTGCCCCACGAGTTCCATTTGTTTTCTAATGCCGACTTTTGTTCCGGATCCATCGAGATATGGACAGCCGTTACATCATTAGAAAGCGATAGCGCGTAGTCCAACGCTTCAAGGGCACCTCGATGGACTCCCGCAATTGGCACGAGCACCCGATGGCGTTTTGCAGGAGGGGGCTGGCCGTAATCTTCCAAAGAGAGATCACGAGCAAGATTCCTATAATGACGGTGAACTGCATAAAAACTTAAAACAAGTGCAGGAAGGAGCACCACGATGATCCATGCACCATCAACAAACTTTGTGATAGCAAAAATCAATGTGACAATCGCCGTCGTAATAGCGCCCAGGCCATTAATGGCCAGCTTCCATCTCCAGCTCGGGTCATACTGATTAACAACGGCTTTCTTTATATCCTGTCTATTCCACCAGTGACGAGCCATACCGGCCTGCGATAGAGTAAACGAAAGGAATACTCCCACCGCCCATAGCGGAATGAGCGCAGTCACACTGGCATTGAAGATGATAATGAGCAGTGATGCGATCACTGTGAGAGTGAGTATTCCACGTGAGAAAACCAACCTGCTACCTCGATAGGCAAGTTGACGAGGCATATATCCATCTTCAGCAATAATAGCGCTCAAGGCCGGGAAACCTGCAAAAGCTGTGTTCGTCGCTAAAATCAGGATGATCGTTGTAGCTGCAATCGTGCCCAGATAGAGCAATCCCCGGTTTCCAAAGACTGTACGCGCAAATTGTGAGATTACTGTTTCAGATTCAGAGGGAACTGCCCCAATTACGCCAAGTAGATAAACGATACCAAGGAACAATACAGCCAAAATAGTAGCCATCCAAACCATTGTCACTATGGCATTTCGTGTTCGAGGTTCTCTAAATGATTTCACACCATTTGCGATGACCTCCACACCCGTCAGTGCAGTGGTGCCATTGGAAAAGGCACGTAATAACAAGAAGAGAGTCAACGGTTCGGTACCGAGCATTTCCACGGAAGGTGGATCAATTACTACGCCAAGTGTACCGCCCAGATACCGAATGAAGCCGACCACTACCGTCAATGTAGTCATACTTAGAAAGAAATACGTAGGGAGGGCAAATATATTCCCTGATTCCTTTACACCACGCAAGTTAGCAAGCGCAATCAATCCCAGCAAGCCTACGGAGAGCCAGACTCGAAAAGGGAAAAGGATAGGAAATGCTGAAACGATTTGGGCCACGCCTGAAGCTACGGTAACAGCTGCGAGCAGGATATAGTCGGTGAGCAAGGCCGCACCGGCAACAAGAGCCGCGGGCTCTCCCAGATTTTCTTTCACGACAGTATAGGCGCCACCGCCACTTGGATAGGCCTGGATGGTTTGTAAATATGAGATGGTAACAATGACTAATAAGCCAGTGATGACCAGCGAAATTGGGAATGCATAGCCATATGCTTGTGTCCCTGCCGCGGCCAGAATAACAAGAGTCTCTTGGGGTGCATATGCGATGGACGATAACGCATCCGCGCCAAAGACGGCCAACCCTACAGTTTTGCTAACGGTTTGATGGGGCGCGTCGGCACTAGCAAGAGGGCGGCCTATTAACCAGGTACGCCATGAGAGTGATGGGTAGTCTCTGGCAACGCGGCTTATGAAACCATTATTATGCTCAAGTTTACTTTTATCAGTTGGATGCATCCACGCTATTGTAGTCGATACAAAACAAGATTCAATAACAGGATATTGAGACGCGACTCACGTACCAAGCCATGGTCATCGACGAAAGTTTTCATCGCGTCACCTATTTAGCGGCCAAACTTTAACTGGCGTACTGTATACAGCACAGAACATCGCGCCATAGCCTATCCCATAACGGAGTTCATTCGGCGTTACCTGCTGGATATCTAATACGGATTGAAGCCTATGAAAGCGTGACCAACCGAGTTGTTTGAGATATTTCACAAGATTCTGATCCAACTTATTACCCAGGGCTTTTAATGCATTTGATAAGCGTGGAACCTTTACAAGGAGATGAATCGAACTATCCCAGGCGTCGCGGTTTTCCATACCTGATTCATCGAACTTGAAGACTGCTTGAACCCCAGGCTGCCAAGTTGCCAATTTTCCCGCGATTCTCTGTTCCAGAGCGAGCTTAAACGCCTGGACAAATTTATGACGTTTATCCAGACGATTCAGTTCAACGTTTCTGATTAACGGGTGTAATTGCTCTTTCGCATCGCTCAACGCTTTTTCACAAATATCATTTGCCGCTTGTCCAAAATCCTTTGCTGCGGGAACAGTATGTTCAACCGACTCCTCCCAGCGCACATTACGAACATCTTTCATTACAAACCATCCAAAGCCAAATTTAATTCGAGGACATTCAATCTCGGTTCCCAAGAAAACCAAACTGATGTCCCTCTCTATGATGATTAACGAGGGTCTTAATTATTTCGTCACTCAGACTTCTGGCCTGTGTCAGACCTTTGGTTTAATGGAGAATCTCTTCTGTTATCCGCTCTCCGGTGCTATACTGGGAAAACTCCCTACGTACTTTGTACAAACCCATTTCGTTAATGATCTTAAGAGTTCGAGATGACAATAAGAACTTTCTTTGGGCTGTTTCGAGAGGCATATAAAATCTGGCTGGAAGACCGCGCCCAACGATTAGGCGCTGCGCTTGCATATTACACGTTGTTCTCCATCGCGCCACTTTTGGTTATTGTTGTCTCCATCGCCGGTTTAGTCTTCGATGAAGAACAGGCAAGGAGCCAAATTATCAGCGCGCTGACAACTCAGATCGGCGCCGAGGCAGCAACAACTGTTGATCGATCCATTTCCGGGATTCACACATCCGGTTCGGGCATATGGGCAACAGTCGTCAGCGCCTTGATTCTTTTCATCGGTTCGACCAACTTGTTCGCTCAACTCAAGGACGCGCTAAACACAATCTGGCACGTTCGCCACAAACCTCCAACAAATTTTTTGCGCGGCATTCTGCTCGCCATGCGGGATCGGTTAATGTCTACGGTTATTGTGGCCAGTATGGGAATGGTTCTGCTCGCGACCCTGGCAATCAGCGCTGGCTTAACAGTGCTTAGCGGCTTGCTGGAAAACATGACACCAGACGCGGCATTCGTCTGGCGTGGTATTAATTTGCTGATCGGGTTTGCTGTGACTACCCTGTTATTTGCGTTGATGTTCAAAGTATTGCCAGATGTCCAAATCACCTGGCATATAGCTCTGGTCGGTGCGCTGATCACATCTGTCTTATTCAATTTAGGCGCTTACTTAATTGGCTTGTATCTCCGCTATGGCGGCGCTGCTTCCATTCTGGGCGCTGTAGGATCATTTGTCGTTGTGCTCATCTGGGCTTACTATTCCGCGCAAATGGTTTTTTTTGGGGCAAAGTTTGCACTGGTATATGCAAGCGCTATTGGCAAACCGATTTTGCCGACACACCGTGCCATAAGTCTAAGACCACCCATTAATGTAACCAGCATGAATGTGGACGATGAGCTCGAGTGATGATTGCAAATGAACCTGATCTACTTTACTTCATGGGCTCCCTAAAATCGTAAATCCCATCTCTGATTGCCCATTTTGCTTTGCAATTCATACATTCCAGAAAATTCTGCTTCTCCGTCAGCCGCGAATGTCCACACGTGGGACATTTGAAGTAGGAAAGGATGTCCTCAACGTAGAGCGAGATGCGCGAAGCATCCCGCCCTATGACTTTTGCGCGCACAAACACAGATGGCGTAAATTGCCACAATGCACCCGTCCATTGAAGTAACGAATCAAGGAAAACCAGGACGGCTGTAGGAATAATCCGCTTTAGTAATCCAACGCGAAAATAGGAAAGGGTAAGAGTCTTTTCGATTCTAAAGCCTAAATTCTCCAACCAATTACGAACTGCCTTGGGGTGGAAATCAAAATTGAGTTTTACGAACTCCACCGGTTCAAGTGTGAACGGATTCCAATTTTGTTTCCCAATCAGATAACGAAAGATCGCTTTGAGATTCAGTTTATTGGCAAATTCAAGAATGAATATCCCGCCAGATGCCAATACACTCCTTATCTGTGCGAGCACCTTTGGGGCATCAGCCATGTGATGTAGAGTGCGGATCATCGTCGTCGCGTCGAACAAGCCATCTACAAATGGGAGGCGATATGCATCCGCCGCAACATAAACATATTTATCAGAATTGCCCAGTCGCTTCTGGGCTTGCTCCAGTTGAGTACGCGAATAATCGAGAAGGATAATCCGATCAAAGCCGACGTAACGCGGCGTGTTTCGTCCTGCGCCGGCGCCGAGTTCCAGAAGGAGACGACCGCTTTTCGGCAGGAGGCGCTTCAGGGCAATGGCTTCCGTGCGATCCTCATAATCACGTCCACCTTTATCCCAAAAGGAAGTTTGATAATCAGAGCCTTCGTAGTTGCAAATGGGAGGCGTGTTTTGTTTTTCCATAAGAAAGAGTCGGGCAATTGTACCCGACTCTCAACTATCAAACTAATCCACACATCAAACTACATCATTAGCGTCCAATGGCTCGATAGCTAAATCCCATTTCTTTCATTAATTTTGGATCGTAGATATTCCGCCCATCATAAATGACTGGTGAGTTGAGCAGGTCTTTGACCCGTTCAAGATCAAGTTGCTTGAATTCATTCCACGGCGTAACGACGATCAACGCGTCGCAGCCCTCAGTCATTTCATATACATCATCGAAGATTTCAACATCAGGTAATAGAGGGGCGGCGGCCTTGCGGGCCACAGGATCATATCCACGTACTTTCGCGCCTGCCGCGATTAGCTCACTGGAAATATCTACAGAAGGCGCGTCGCGCCTGTCATCTGTGTTCTCCTTGAACGCCAAACCAAGCATTCCTATTGTC
>Ga0075419_10000389_pt1 | contig 26997 bp, 23 predicted proteins | sample SoiMetdeltSBSDD3_FD_76900 | JGI IMG/M metagenome (GOLD analysis project Ga0075419, IMG submission 76900) | Bulk soil microbial communities from a Populus tree surrounding site in Tennessee, USA - Soil MetaG P. deltoides SBSDD3 | ecosystem: Environmental > Terrestrial > Soil > Tree plantation... | reverse complement strand
GGTGACCGACGAGGAGTGGGCCCGGGTGTTCGCCGCGTTCGGTCCGCGGGTTCCGGACCCGGACGAGCTGGCCCGCCGGATCCGCAACCCCGACCTGGGCGCGCCGGGCATGGAGCTGTTGCGCCACCTCGACGTCGTGGACCGGCTCGCCCGGATCAGCTGCCCCACGCTGGTGTGCGCGGGACGGCTGGATCCGGTCACGCCGGTCGCCGCCGCGCAGGAGATAGCCGGTGCGCTGCCGCCGGGAGTGGGACGACTCGCGGTCGTCGAGGGCGCCGGGCACTTCCCCTGGCTGGACCGGCCCGACGCGTACTGGCCGCTCATCACCTCGTTCGTGGCCCGGCGGAGGTGAACCTCCCGGCGCCGTGATCCGTACCAAGCGACGAAGCTGAGGAGGCGCTGATGCTCGAGGAGTTCATGGGGGTGCCGCTGCATCCCCTCCTGGTCCATGCTCCGGTGGTGTTCGTGCCGCTGCTCGCCCTGCTGGCGGTCGGCTACGCGTTCGTTCCGCTGATCCGCCCGCACACCCGCTGGGTGCTGGGGTTGCTGGCGATCGCCACACCGGTCGCCGCGTTCCTGACCAAGCTCTCCGGTGACGCGTTCCTCCGGCGCTTGCAGTCGCGGAACCAGGTGACGCCGGAGTTCCTGCCGAGGCTGCAGGCGCACCAGGAGTTGGGCACGTTGACCGTGTACGCGACGGTGGCGCTGGGCCTGCTCACGCTGGCGCTGGTCTACCTCGTCGCACCACGCATCGCGGCCGCTGCGACGGCGGCCGACTCGTCCCGCGCGCTGTCCCTGGTGGTGCGGCTGCTGACGCTGGTCGCCGCGGGAGTCAGCCTGTACTACGTCATCCGTACCGGTGACTCCGGCGGGAAGGCGGTGTGGGAAGGGTCCTGACGTCGGCGAGTGTGCCGTGCCACCGTCATGAGCGAGCGGTGGCACGGCACGAGCCCGTCGGGTGCCAGGTCGGGGGCAGGCCGGGTTCACGGTGCACGCGACCGGCCTAGGCGAGAACCGGCTCGGGCCGGGTCGGCTGGTCGAGCGGACCGACGTCATCCGCGGCCACGACCGTCGTGACCCCGCCGGAACGGATCTCGTAGTGGGTCGGCCGCCCGGTCCGCCGCCAGCGGGCGCCGACCACGACCGCGGGCCCGTTCGCGGTCCGGACCCGGGTCCCCGGTGGGTGACCGTCGTGGGCGATCACGAGCAGCGCGTCGAGGGTCTGCCGGGCGCCGTCGACGGACCGGCGCAGGACCGTCGTGCGAAACTCCCGACCGAGAGTGATCGCTGCGTCGCGTACCGACCGGTCCGTGCTCGCCTCGCCGGCGGCGAGCGCGGCCTCGACCCGGGTCCACAGGTGCCACCGGTCCTCGTCGAGCAGCAGCCGGGCCGCCCGGTCGAGCGCGGCGCAGGAGACGTCGACGGCGACCTCCTCGCCCAGCTCGGCGACCCAGGCCAGCTCGTCCGGGGGCGGTACCAGGGCCGGCGACTCGGCCGCCAGCACGGCGTAGAGCAGGACCACCATGAGCTGGCGGCCGTCTCCGTCGTACAGCGGTCCGGTCTCCGGCGCGTGGCGCAGCGGCGGGAAGCGGTCGACCAGATGCGCGGCGCGGCCGAGCGGGATGTCCGCGGCGAGCCGGGTGTCCCGGACGCGCAGGTCGAACGAGCGGTGTTCGCGCACAGCGAACAACCACTCCCGGTGCTCGTCGGCGCCGCCCGGGACGCCGCCGGGACCACCCCGGCGCAGGCCGCCGGACACGCCGCCGAACTGCGCTCCCGGCTGGGCCGCGAGCAGCCGTTTGGCGACCGAGTAGGAGACGCCGAGCCGGGCGGCGAGAGCGCGGATCGCCCGCCGGCGGGCTCGATCGGGTACGGAGCGTCGGTGCTGTCGGTCGGCCATCGCGGTCCTCCCCTCCCGGCCATCGTAGGTGCGCCGGGTCGGGGTCGCGGTATTCTGTACCGGCAGCGCGCCGGCACGAGCGTTGCGGGGCTCCCCACGCGGGCCACGCGTCAACGCCAAGAGGCTCCGACTCAGCGCACATCACCCGTTTCGATCCGTCGCGCGTACGCGTGTCCTGTCGGGTGAGGTGCGTGGGGCCTTGCCGTGAGGACGTGAGTGTCGTGTTCGAGCGATTCACCGACCGGGCCCGTCGGGTCGTCGTCCTGGCGCAGGAGGAAGCCAGGATGCTCAACCACAACTGCATCGGTACCGAGCACCTCCTGCTCGGCCTCGTCCACGAGGGCGAGGGCGTGGCCGCGACGGCGCTGGAGTCGCTGGGCATCTCCGTGGGCGGGGTGCGCGGGCAGGTCGAGGAGATCATCGGTCAGGGCCAGCACGCGCCGGGCGGGCACATCCCGTTCACGCCGCGGGCCAAGAAGGTGCCGGAGCTGTCGCTGCGCGAGGCGCTGCAGTTCGGCCACAACTACATCGGCACCGAGCACATCCTGCTGGGCCTGATCCGCGAGGGGAACGGCGTCGCGGCGCAGGTGCTGGTGAAGCTCGGCGCGGACCTCAACCGGGTACGCCAGCAGGTGATCCAGCTGCTGGCCGGCGACCAGACCAGCGAGCCGGCCGCCCCCGGTACACCGGCCGGCACCGCGTCCACGTCGACGCTGCTCGACCAGTACGGTCGCAACCTGACCCGCGCCGCCCGCGACAGCGAGCTCGACCCGGTCATCGGCCGGGACCGGGAGATCGAGCGGGTGGTCGTCGTGCTGTCCTGCCGGCTGAAGAACAACCCGGTGCTGCTCGGCGAGCCCGGGGTCGGCAAGACCGCCGTGGTGGAGGGCCTGTGCCACCGCATCGCCCAGGGCACCGTGCCGGAGTCGTTGCGGAACAAGCAGGTGTACACATTGGACCTCAGCTCGCTGGTGGCGGGCTCGCGCTACCGGGGTGACTTCGAGGAGCGGCTGAAGAAGGTCGTGAAGGAGTGCCGCACCCGTGGCGACGTCGTCCTCTTCATCGACGAGATTCACACGCTCGTGGGTGCGGGCGCGGCCGAGGGTGCCATCGACGCGGCGTCGATCCTCAAGCCGATGCTGGCCCGGGGCGAGCTGCAGACCATCGGCGCCACCACCACCGACGAGTACCGCCGGTACTTCGAGAAGGACGCCGCGCTGGCCCGCCGGTTCCAGTCGATCCAGGTCGGCGAGCCGACGCACGCCGAGGCGATCGAGATCCTCAAAGGACTGCGGGACCATTACGAGGCGTACCACCGGGTCTCGTTCACCGACGCGGCGCTGGTCGCCGCGGTCACCCTCGCCGACCGGTACGTCGCCGACCGGTTCCTGCCGGACAAGGCGATCGACCTGATCGACGAGGCCGGCGCGCGGCGACGGATCCGGCAGTTGGCCGAGCCACCGGAGATCCGCGACCTCGACACCAGGGTGCTGCACGTCCGCCGGGCCAAGGAGTCCGCCATCGACGGGCAGGACTTCGAGCGGGCGGCCCGCCTGCGCGACGAGGAGAAATCGCTGCTCGACCAGAAGAAGCAGCGGGAGATCCGGTGGCGGGCCGGCGACCTCGACGCGGTGTCCGAAGTGGACGAGGCGCAGATCGCCGAGGTGCTGGCGACCTGGACCGGCATCCCGGTGTACCGGCTGACCGAGGAGGAGACGGCCCGGCTGCTGCGGATGGAGGACGAGCTGCACAAGCGGCTCGTCGGGCAGGAAGACGCGGTCCGGGCGGTGTGCCGGGCGATCCGGCGTACCCGGGCCGGGTTGAAGGACCCGAAGCGCCCGGCCGGGTCGTTCATCTTCGCCGGCCCGTCGGGCATCGGCAAGACCGAGCTGTCCCGCGCGCTGGCGGAGTTTCTCTTCGGCACCGAGGACGCGCTCATCCAGTTGGACATGTCGGAGTTCCACGACCGGTACACCGTCTCCCGACTGGTCGGCGCCCCGCCCGGCTACGTCGGGTACGACGACGGTGGCCAGCTCACCGAGAAGGTCAGGCGGCGACCGTTCAGCGTGGTGCTCTTCGACGAGATCGAGAAGGCGCACCCGGACGTGTTCAACACGTTGCTGCAGATCCTGGAGGACGGCCGCCTCACCGACAGTCGCGGCCGGGTCGTGGACTTCAAGAGCACCGTCATCATCCTGACCACCAACCTGGGTACCCAGGACGCGGCCAAGGCGGTGTCGATGGGCTTCCAGGTCTCCGACGCGCCGGGCGCGAGCTACGAGCAGATGAAGCGGAAGGTCGGCGACGAGCTCAGGCAGCACTTCCGGCCGGAGTTCCTCAACCGCATCGACGGCACGATCGTATTCCACCAGCTGACCGAGGAGCAGCTGCTGCGCATCGTCGACCTGATGGTCGCGCGCATCTCCGCCCAGCTGCGCAACCGGGACATGCACCTGGAGCTGACCGACTCCGCCCGCCGGTTCCTCGTCCGCAAGGACTGGAACCCGGTCCTGGGCGCCCGCCCGCTGCGCCGCACGGTCCAGCGCGAGCTGGAGGACGCGCTGTCCGAACGCATCCTCCTCAACGACCTGCGCCCCGGCCAGATCGTGCTGGTCGACTGCGCGGGCGACCCGGGGGAGGCCGACCGGGCCCGCCTGGTCTTCACCGGCACCGCCGGTGTCGGCGAGCACACCGCCGTACCGGACGACCCTGGTCTGGTCGGCGTCGGCGGCCCGGACTGAACGGGTGCTCTCACCGGGACCGCGCCGGCTAGTCCAGCGTGATGTGCTCGCCGACGCCCCGGGCCCGGGCCGCGGTGACGACGAGTGCCGCCGCGGCCGCGTCCTGCACCGCGACCCCGACCGACTTGTAGAGCGTGATGTCCTCAGTGGACCGACGGCCCGGCCGGGTACCGGCGACGAGCTCGCCGATCTCGGCGTGTACGTGCTCGGCGGTGATGACGCCGTCGCGGATCGGCAGCAGCAGGTCGTTGCTGCCGGCGGGGAGCGGCGCCAGAGCGGCGGCGCGGGACTCCACGACGACGAGCGCGTCCGCGACCGTCGCGGCGTCCACCTCGCGCCCGGTCGGGTGGAACCCCACCGACGTGACGTGCACGCCCGGCGCCAGCCAGTCGCGCCGGACCACCGGCTCGGCCGTGTGCGTGGTCGCGCACGCGATGTCCGCGCCGTCGAGCGCGTCCCGGTACGACGGCGCCGCCCGTACCTCCGCCTCCGTGGTCGCGGCCAGCTCGGCCGCGAGCGCGGCGGCCCGGGAGGGGTCCCGGCCGGCGATGCGGACCTCGCGGATCGGCCGGACCCGGCAGACCGCGTTCACGTGCGAGCGGGCCTGCACGCCGGTACCGAGGACGGCGAGCACGGTCGAGTCCTCCCGGGCCAGTAGCCGGGCGGACAGGGCGGACCCGGCACCGGTCCGGACCGCGGTGATCGCCGTGCCGTCCAGCAGCGCGGTCGGCTCGCCGGTCGCCGGGTCGAACGTGGCGATGACCGCCTGGTGGGTCGGCAGCCGCGTACCGGCGTTGCCCGGGAACAGCGTGACCAGCTTGCTCATCAGCACGCCGAGCGACGGTACGTACCCGGGCATCGCGCCGAGCAGCCCGTCGTGCTCGGGCACGAACGCCGCGATCCGTGGCGGCACCGAGGCGCGCCCGGCGCTCAGGTCGGCCATCGCCGCGGCCAGGGCATCGATGAGCGCGTCCAGGTCGAGCAGCTCCTCGATCCGCGCCCGGTTCAGCACAAGCACCGGCCCATCCTGGCAGACGGGTGGGTGAGACGGCAGGATGGCGGCATGCTTCCGACGCTCCAGCAGATCAAGGCCGCCCGGAAGGCGATCGCGGGTCTGGCGATCCGCACCCCGCTGGTCCGCCTCGCCGGGCCGGCCGACCGGGAGATCCACCTGAAGCTGGAGAACCTGCAACCGATCGGATCGTTCAAGATCCGCGGAGCGGCCGCGCTGCTGACCTCGGTGGACCCGGCCGATCTGGCGGACGGCGTGGTGACCGCGTCGGCCGGCAACATGGGCCAGGGCGCCGCGTGGATGGCGGCGCGGCTCGGCGTCGGGTGCACCGTCCTCGTCCCGTCGACGGCTCCTGCGGCGAAGGTCGCCGCGATCGAGGCGCACGGCGCGACGGTCCGGCGGGTCACGCCGGAGCAGTGGTGGCAGGCGTTCCAGGATCGGGGCATGGACGGGGTGCCCGGGTTGTTCGTGCACGCCTTCGACGACCCGATGGTGATGGCCGGCAACGGCACGATCGGGCTGGAGGTCGCCGAGGACCTGCCGGACGTGGCCGCGGTGCTCGTCCCGTGGGGTGGCGGCGGGCTGACCTGCGGGATCGCCACCGCGTTGCGGGAGGCGGCGCCGAAGGCCCGGGTGTACGCGGCCGAGGTCGCCAGCGCCGCGCCGTTCGCCGCGTCGCTGGCCGCCGGCGCCCCGACCTCGGTCGCCGTCACACCATCCTTTGTGGACGGTATCGGTGGCCCGGCGGTCTTCCCCGGCATGTTCGCGCGCGCGGCCGAGCTTGGTGTCGGCTCCCGGGTCGCGACCATCGACCAGGTCGCCGCCGCGGTCCGGTTGCTGGTCGAGCGCGCCCGGGTCGTCGCCGAGGGCGCCGGGGCCACGCCGGTCGCCTGCGCGCTGGCGGACGATCCGGCGCTGCCCGCGGGACCGGTGGTCTGCGTGGTCTCCGGCGGGATGATCGACCTGCCGAAGCTGGTCGATCTGCTCAGCGGCGCAAGCGTGCTCCGCACCGCATGACGGGGTACGCAGGTACGCCCTGGCGCCGTTCCCGGTGGCCGAGGGGTCGGCCGGGCGGTCTGCGGGGCGGGCTTCGTGGACGTGGCGCCGGACCTGCAGGCCGAGTGGAACGCGGTGCAGCCGCGCCCGTACGTGTGGCTGCGTGACGAGGGCGGGGAGCGGGCGCCCGGCGATGGGATGATCGATCCCATGCGGGGCCTCCTGGTGGGTGGGTCGGGCTACGTCGCGGGTCTCGTGCTGCCGTCGCTCAGGCAGCGGTACGCGGTCCGCGTCCTGGATCCCCGGCCGGCACCGGACGGGGTGGACCACGTGCGAGCCAGCGCCACCGACTACGGCGCGCTGCGGGCGGCCACCGAGGGCATGGACGCGGTCGTGCACTGCGCGATGGGCCGGCACGACCCGGCCACTCCCGCCGGGGTGGCCGACGCCTTCGACGTGAGCGTCAAGTCCGTACACCTGACGCTGTCGGCCGCGCGGGCGGCGGGCGTCCCGCATGCGGTCTACGTCAGCAGCCTGTCGGTCTACCGCGACCTCACCGGGCGGGTGCTCGACGAGTCGGTCCCGCCCGACGCGACGGACGTGTACGGCCTGACGAAATGGCTCGGCGAGGAGGTGTGCCGGGCCGCCGTGGCCGAGGGCGGGCCGTCGGTGAACGTGCTGCGGCTCGCCTGGCCGACCCCGGACGCGGCGTGGCCGGCGTGGCATCGGGTCGGCGGACCGGTCCTGCAGTTCGCCCGCGACGGCACGCCGATCCAGGCGACCGCGGCGAGCGACCTGGCCCGCGCGGTGCTGGCCGCCCTGGACCACCGGGACGGCTTCCAGGTGTACACCATCTCCGGCGACCGGTCGGCGCGGCTGTGGAGCACCGCAAAGGCCCAGCGGATGCTCGGCTGGCAGCCGACACGTTGACCGCCCCGGCGGCCGGGCCGCCTGGTGTGACTGCCGGGCGGCGCGAGAGGTGGTGGCGTAGCGTCGGCCTCATGAACGGCTTCCACGCAAACCTGTTCGAAGCGGCACGGCAGAACGAGGACTTCCGCCGCGTGCTCCACACGACCAAGCACACCCAGTTCGTGGTCATGACCATCCCACCGGGCGGGGAGATCGGCAGCGAGGTCCACGACGGCATCGACCAGGTCCTGATCGCGGTCTCCGGAGCGGGTACGTCGGTGCTGGACGGCGAGGAGCGGCCGTTCGCCGCGGGCGACGTGGTGGTGGTGCCGGAGGGGACCCGGCACAACTTCGTCAACAGCGGCGCCGAGCCGTTGCGGATCGCCACCGTGTACGGGCCGCCGGACCACCCGCCGGGCACCGTGCACCACACGAAGGCCGACGCCGACCGCGACGAGGGCGACCGGCCGCCGGCCTCCTGAGTCAGCAGCGCCACACCGCGCCCGCGGCGCCGGCCGGCCCGGTGAGGTTGCCGGCGAAGACCGTCCCGTCGGCGGAGATGCTCAGCAGCTCGGCGCTGGTGTACGGGGCACTGACCGGCACGGTGTACCGGCGGCCGTCCCGCAGCAGGTACCGCTCGGATCCGGCGCTTCCGGCGATCACGTCGCCGGTCGCGTTGACGGTCGACATCGCGTCCCCGGCCAGCCCGGGACCGGCGGTGACCGTACCCGTGGCGAGGTTCCAGACGGCAAGTTGCGCGTCGCCCCCGCCGGGTGAGGCCCAGCCGACCGCCCAGTCCCCGCTGACCGCGAACGCCTTGCCGCCCGAGGTCCCGGCCGGCACCGGCAGCCGGCGGCCCGTGCCGGCGGAGTCCCACAGGTACGGGCCGTTGCCGTCGCCGAGGCCGCCGACGACCGTACCGTCGTCGGCGATGTCGTACGCCGCGGCGCTGGACGACGCGGTGAGCCGGCGGACGCTGCCCTGGCTCGCGGCCGGCCAGACCACCGCCGCCTGGGTGCGGTCGTTCCACGCGATGCCGGCGATGTCGCCGCGCGCGTTGATCCCGTACGCGGCCGACAACGGGTACCCGGCCAGCTGCGGCAGCCGGACCGCGGTGCCGCGCCGGTAGGCCCACGCGAACTGGGCGCCCGAGCCGGTCAGCGCCATCCCGACGACCTCGCCCTGCGCGTTGACCGCGTTGGTCTCCACGGTCGTCGCGCCGGGCGGCAGCGGCAGCGTCGCGGGCACCCCGTTGTCGTAGCGCACGGAGCGCCCGTTGTCCGCGACCACGTACCGTCCGCTGGGATCGGCGGCCCGGACGGTCGCGCGGGTGCCGCGCAGGACGGTGGTCGTGCAGGTCAGCATCGCCGGGTCCGTCGAGGGCTCGGTGGACGGCGGCTCCGGGGCCGAGGCGCTGCTCGTCGCCGGCGGAGCGGGCGGCGCAGCGGTCGGGCTGGTGACCACGCCACCGGAGGGCGGGCGGTCGGCCGATCCGAGCGCGACCACGGTCCCGCCCGCGGCGAGGACGACGGCCAGCGCGACCGCGCCCGTCGCGCCGTAGCGGCGCAGCCGTACCCCCCGGCGTCCGTCGTACACCGCCCTGTCGACATCGGTCCGGATCGGCGGTACGGGCACCGACCGCAACAGGGCCCGCAGCGCGTCGCTGCCGTGCTCAGGCATCATCGCCGGGTCCTCTCACGAGTGTCTGCGTCAGCAGCGGGCGCATCGCCTGCAACCCCCGCGCGGTCTGGGACTTGACGTTGCCGGCCGAGCAGCCCATGACCGCCGCGGTCTCCTCGACGCTGAGATCACACAGGAAGCGCAGGACGAGCGCGGTGCGCTGACCGCGCGGCAGCCGCATGAGCGCCCGCCGGACCTCGTCGCTCTGCTCGACGTCCGGCGGCGCGGGTCCGGCGCGTTCCGGGACCTGCGCGCGCAGCAGCACCCAGGACCAGCGGAGCCGTCTCTCGTCCACGAACCGGTTGACGAGCATGCGGTGCACGTACGCGTCGATGTTGTCGGCTGCCCTGGCCCGGTTCCAGTGCACGTAGAGGGAGGTGACCGTCGACTGCACGATGTCCTGCGCCCGGTCGACGTCGCCGCACAACAGGTAGGCGGCGCGATGCAGGTGCGGCAGGCGCGCGGTCACGTAGGCGACGTACTCGCGTTCGTCCGGCGTACGCATTCTTCTCGGCCCCTCCTACGGTCCCACCCCTGCCGACGGCTCGGGTCGCGCGCCAGGTTGCGTCCGACTCATCCCGCGATCCGGTCGGTCCGCCGCTCTACGTTCCCCGCGAGGTTCCCCGCGCCGTGGCAGCTTACAATCCGGAACTACAGATCGATCCAACACAGCCGAACGGTCCAACTATGTCGATCATGGATCGGGTACCCGATTACGACCTGGCGGACGACGTGCTGGTGTCGGCGCCGGCGCAGTTGCGCGCGATGGTCGACCCGCTGCGGTCGACGCTGCTCGACCTGCTGCTCGAACGGGCCGCCACGGTCAGCGAACTCGCCGCCGCGGTGGGCCGGCCGAAGAGCACGGTGGCCCATCACGTCAACGTCCTGATGGACGCCGGAATGCTCCAGGTGGTGCGGACCCGGCGGGTACGGGCGATCGACGAGCGGTACTACGGGCGTACCGCCCGGGTGTTCCGGGTGGGCGGGGTCAACCCGAAGGAGACCGCGGGTGTGGTCTTCGCCAACGACCTGGCCATGGCCGCGGCCGAGGCCGCCCCCGCGCACGAGGCCGACGACCTGCGCACGGTCTTCCGCCACGCCCGGATCCCGCGCGAGCGCGCCGGGGAGTTCTGGGACCAGATGCTGACGGTCGTGCAGGAGTTCACCCGGCTGCCCCGCTCCGGGGAGACCGTGTACGGGTTCGTCGTCGGGCTCTACCCGACCGACCATCCGACCCTGCCGGACGGGGACGGCCCGGTGTCAGCGACCTGACCGCCGCTGGACACCCGGCCGGTCGGTGCCGATCATCGAGGAATGGCGTCGCGAGACGTGCTCCGGGAGGCTCGTGTGGCGCAGGTCCGGCGGTCGATCTGCGAGACGATCGCGCCGTTCGACCTGCGTATCGACGAGTCGCAGGACTGCCCGGCCGAGGTGCGCTCGGTCGACATGGGGATGGTGCGCCTGGTGTACGGGCCGGGTGCTCCGGCCGAGGGTGAGGTGATCCGCACCCCGCGCCTGATCCGCCGGTCGGATCCGGAGTTGTGCAAGATAGACCTCCAGGTGCATGGCCGCGCTGTCGTGGCGCAGGACGACCGGCAGACCGACCTGGGCGCCGGGGATTTCGGGTTCGTCGACCTGTCGCGCCCCTGCCAGCTGGTCGGCACGCTGACCGGCCTGGCCGCGGTGATGTTCCCGCGGTCGTTGCTGCCGTTCCGGTACCGCGATACCAGGCAACTGGCCGGCGTCCGATTCGACGGGCAGGAGGCCAACAGCGCGCTCGTCACCGCGCTCGTGGGCCAGGTCGTCACGCGCCTGGACGAGTACGCCGGAGCGGGCGGGGTGCGGGTGGGCGGCGCCATCTTCGACCTGATCACCGCGGCGTTGTCGGTCCGGCTGGACCGGTCCGAGGTGGTCCCGCCGGAGACCAGGCTCCGGGCGTTGACCTGGCGGATCAAGGCGTTCATCGAGGAACGGCTCGGCGACCCCGAGCTGTCGCCCGGCCAGATCGCCGCGGCGCACCACATCTCGCTGCGGTACCTGCACCGGATCTTCCAGGAGCAGGAGTCCACGGTCGGGGCGTGGATCCGCACCCGCCGCCTCGACCGGTGCCGGCGTGACCTGACCGATCCGACGTTGCGGGACCGGCCGGTCAGCGCCGTCGGCGCGCGGTGGGGCTTCGTCGACGCGACGCACTTCGGCCGGGCCTTCAAGGCACGGTACGGTCTGAACCCGCGCGAGTACCGGCGCCTGTGCGCGGGCGGTCGAGGGCCTGGCGCGGTAGGCCGAGACTGAGTCGCGCCCGGTCGCCGACGCTGTGCTCATGAGCACGTACGTCTTCGATGTCGCCTGGCAGAAGGAGCGGGACCGCCTCGCCGCCCTGGAGTCGCTGTTCGACGGCTCCTCCCGGCGATTCCTGACCGACCTGGGGTTGGGCCCGGGATGGCGGTGCCTCGAGGTGGGCTGTGGTGCCGGCGGGCTGGCGCGGTGGATGGCCGATCAGGTCGGCGACACCGGTCGGGTGCTCGCCACCGACCTCGACACCCGGTTCGTCGACGGGCACGGCCGGGGCAACCTCGACGTTCTCGTCCACAACGTGGTCACCGACCCGCTCGACGACGCGGTATTCGATCTCGTGCACGCGCGAGCGGTGCTGGAACACATACCAGCCCGCGACCAGGTGCTCCAGCGGTTGGTCACCGCGGTGAAGCCGGGCGGGTGGCTGCTGATCGAGGACGTGGACTTCGGCGGTCCCACGGGCGCGGCGCTGGCGCGGTACGTCGCCCCGCCGACCGTCTCCGCCGCGGCGGAGCGCATCTTCCAGGCGGTGGCGGCGCTGTTCGCCGCGACCGGCGCGGAACCGTCGTACGGCAACCGGCTTCCGGCGGCGCTGGCCGGTGCCGGACTGGTGAACGTGGCCGCCGACGTCCACGCCCCGGTCGTCTCCGGAGGCGGTGAGAACTGGACCCGCGGCACGGTCCAGCAGCTCTCCGGGCGGCTGGTCGAGATCGGCCCGGCCACCGCGGACGACATCGAGCAGTTCCTCGACGCCACCGCGCAGCCGACGACGTACTACCTGCCGCCGTTGATGGTCAGCGCCCGGGGTCAGCGCCCGCTGACCTGATAGGTCGAAAGGGACGTGCGGTGGCCTGCCGACTGACCTCCGCGTTCGCCCGGCCGGCCGCGCTCGGCGGTCTGCTCGCCTGCGGCGGCGGGGTCCTCACCGTCGCCGCACTGCACGTGGTCCATCCCGCTGGCGAGATCGACCCGGTCCGGCGCACGATCAGCGAGTACGCCCTGCACGAGTCCGCCTGGCTGTTCAACCTCGGTGTGCTGGCGCTGGCGGCCGGCTCGGCGGCGGTACTGCTGGCGCTGACCCTCACCGGCCTGGTCCGTCCGGCATCGGTCGGCGGGATCGGCCTGCTGCTGTGGGTCGCCGGGCTGTTCGCGGTGGTCTACTTTCCGAAGCACGACTGGCGGATCGGGCCGTCGGTCGGCGGCGACGTGCACCGGCTGGCGAGCCTCGTGGCGTTCGTGAGCCTCCCGGCCGCCGCGATCGCGCTCGGCTGGTTCTGGCTGCGCCATCCGCGCTGGACCGGGTACGCCCGCGGCACGATCGCCGGTGCGGCACTGGCCCTGATGTTCTTCGGCGTCATCGTGGGCGCGGTCCTGCTGGAGCCGGTGACCGGCGTGCGGTGGTGGCGGGCGATCCCGGTCGGCGCGGTCGAGCGCGGTCTGGCGGTGGCGGAGGTGGCGACCATCCTCACGCTGGGGCTCTGGGCCCGGTCGGCGATCAGCCCGGTGGTGGCCCGGGCACCGGTCGCCGCGGTGCCGGACCCGGCTTCTCCGGCCTAGGTCGACCCGCGCATCAGGCGGCGCGGCGTCCGTTCTGGGCGAGCCGCGCGATGTCCCACGCGGCCCGGAGGTTCCGGTACGTCGACAGCGCGGTCGCCCGGTACCGGCGCGCCTCGCCCGGGTCGGCGGCGGCGGCACTCGCCGCCTCCAGCGCCTGTGCGGCCGGCAGGAGCCGGCCGGCGCGGCGGTACTGTTCGGCCGCCCGGGCCAGCGAACGGGGATCGTGGTCGAGGAGTCCGCGGCAGTGGTACGAGACCGCGCGCCGGTGCGGTACGTCGGAGACGCCGATCACTTCGGCCCGGTCGACCATCCGCTGCGCGTGGGACCGTTCGCGCACCAGGACGGCGAGGCGTACCGCGTCCGGCAGCAGGCCGGTCGCCTCGGAGACCTCGCTCGCCGAGGTGCAGATGGCGGTCAGGAGTACGCCGAGCGCCTCCTCCCGGGCGCCGTCCTGCTCGTGCTCCAACGCCTTGGCGAGGACGTGCGAACCGACGAGCCGGCTGCCGAGTCGCTGTGCGAACGGCTCCGCGTCGGTGAGGTGCCGCCGGGCGGTCACGTCGCCCCGGTGCAGGCCGATCAGCGCCGCGACCCCGTGGTCGCTGCACCGCACACCGGGGTCGGCGGAGTCGCGGGTCCGGGTCTCGACCTGGCGCAGCGCCGCGTCCCACCGGCCGATGTCGAACCAGAGTTCGGCGAGTACGCTCTCCGCCTGGGCCAGCCGGATCCGGTTGTCCGCCCGCTCCGCCAGCAACCGGACCTCCAGGACCGCGTTGATCGCCTCCGGGTACCGGTCGAGGTCGCTGAGCGCCGCGGCGCGGTTGATCAGCAACATCATCCGCAGGTCGGCGAGTGCCGGCTGGTCGGCGGCGAAGGTCAGCGCCCGGTCGAGCAGTGGCAACGCCCCCGCGGCGTCACCCCGCATCCCGTGCGCGAGCCCGAGCACGCCCAACGCCCATCCCGCGGCCCACCGGTCGTCCGCGTCGGTCGCCAGGCCCAACCCCTCGTCCGCCGCCTGGCACGCCAGCTCGATGTCGCCCATGCTCCGGTGTACCCGCGCGATGAGCACGAGCAGGCGGGCCCGGTGTCCGGTTGCGATGCCCGGTGTCTTCAGCGCGCCGCGCAGCCGGTCGAGAGTCTCGTGCGAGCGACCCTTCGCCGCGCGGCACTGCGCAATCGTCCACAGTAGATCGACGATCAGGTCGGCGCGGGTCACCTGGTGCAGCGCCGCCTCCGCGACCTCCTCGGCGGTGGCCGCCTCACCAACCCGGTAGAGCGCGTCGGCGAGGCGGCATACCAGCTCGTCGTGTGGGGCGGTGTTCTTCTGCTTGCCGGCCAGCTCCCAGCGCAGCAACGGGATCGCCACGCTCGGTGCCTGGCTGATCAGCTGGTGTGCCGAGTCAGCCAGCCAGCGCCCGGTCCAGCTGTCCGATGTGGACGCTTCGATGACCGGGAGCAGCTGGCGCGCGACCCGGTCGATCGGTGCGGCGCGCCGGGCGAGAGCTCGTGCGGCGTCGCGGTGCGCGGCGGGTCGTACGGCCTGGGGGATGTGCTCGTAGAGCGCCATCCGGACCAGCCTGTGGCGGAAGGCGAGCAGGCCGTCGCGGTCGTACAGCAAGCCCGACCGGATCGCCTCGGTGAGGTACGGGCGCAGGTCCTCCATCCGGCGTCCGGTCACCGTGGCCAGGTCCGGCGCGGGGAACTCGTCGCCGAGCAGGACGGCCGTCTCCAGGACCCGGCGGAGGCCCGGCCGCAGGAAGTCCAGCCGCTGCTCGATGGCGGCGGCCAGGGAGGCCGGCGGCCGGCCGCCATGCAGATCGACGTACCCGCCGGTGGTGGTCAGGAGATCGTCCTTGCTGAGGGCGACGGTGAGGTCCGTGAGGTACGACGGGTTTCCGGCGGCTCCGCTGGCCATCGCGAGCAGTGCCGGTGACGGTCGGGCGTTCAGCTTCTGCCCGATGAACGCTTCGACGTCGTGGTCGGCCAGCGGGGAGAGGAGGATCGTGTGCCCGGCGGCCTTGCGGAGCGCGGCGAGCTTGGCCCGGAACGGTACCGGCCGCATCGCGCCGATGACGAGCAGCCAGCGGTGCTGACGGATCGTCTGCGCGAGGCGCCCGAGGACGAAGAGCGTGGCCTTGTCGGCCCACTGCAGGTCGTCGACGACGAGGACGGTGGGCTGCGACGCTGTCAGCGCGGCCAGCACAGCGTCCGTTGATCGGTCAGCGTGCGGGATGCCGAGCGCGTCCGTGAGCGGCTGGAGCGGCGCGAGGTGGCCGAGCGGGTTGCATGCTGCCCAGAAGACGTTGCACCCCCGGTCGGCCGCTTCGGCGGCGGTGTGCCGGATCAGGGCGGTCTTTCCGATCCCCGGTTCGCCTTCGACGAGGACGAGATCCGAGTAGCCGGCCGCTGTCGCCGTGACCAGTGAGCACAGTGTCCGTTGCGGCGCACCTCGACCGAGCAAGGTCCTCGTGGTGAGGTCCGGAACCACCGGGGGACGGGAGGGCGCCACGTGGTCGAGCAGATCAACCAGATCGTGGCGCCCTATGGTAGCGAGCAACCGTGGCAGGTCGCGGAGTCTGCGACGGCGCTCCAACCAGCTCAAGATGTCGTACGCCTCGTAGCCTGGAGTCAGTCTCTCCGCGGGTATGCCGCAGACGATGGCGAGATCGCGCCACTCCGGTCCGAGGCGACGGAGTAGTTCCAGCTTGACCGAGCCGAGCGGATCCACCTCACTCATGACCGTCCCCTCGACTTCCGGTTCCCCAGCAGGCTATTACGAGAGGCTGGACATATCTCAGGTTCAGTAAACCACCTTGATCTCGGATGAAACGATGATGGTCATCTTGCACCTCCGCCACGGGTGCCTGAACTCTAGTCAAGTGCTTGAATGTTAGATCAACCGTTGGCATGTCGCAAGCCGGGCTGACCCTATCGCTGCTAGCCTTTCGGCGGTAGCTTGGTGGTATATCGGTGTGTCGTACTTGAGGGTTGGTTTGGCCAAAAGCTTCGCGGACTTCAGTCATGAACTGAACTTGAATGAGGGGCATTCATGCAGCTCGCGGAACGGCCCAATCTCGCGTTGGCCAAGCGCCTACGTGATCTTCGGATGCGCCATTGGCCCGATCTGCGGGTTACCCAACAACAACTGGCCGAGGCACTCGGCGGCGAACGAACGTTGAGCGAGTCGTTGATCTCCTCGTGGGAGTCGACCCGCAACCCTGTCTTACCGCCATCTACGCGCCTTCGGGCAATCGCGACGTTCTTCGCTACCCGCCGATCACTCGCCGACGGGCGGGCGCGGCTGCTGGAGGATCATGAGCTAACCGATGAAGAACTGACGCTGCGCAACGAGCTACACGAGGAACTTCTGCTGCTCCGTTACCCGGATCGGCTGGGCCCGTCGGCGGACGATCGTCCGCCGACCTCCGCCGCACCACCGCCCACCGGAAGTTGGCATTTCAGAGATCAGGCAAATGTATCGATCATCTGTGCCCGGCTTCCGGAGGCACTCCGCGACAAGATCCCATACGCCGACCCAACGGACCCTGACTACGTCCGAGCCTACTCCTACGCCGATCTGGATGCGCTGATCGAGTTGCATGGTCACATCCGGGCGGTGAATCCCGCGGCCCAGGTCAACATCCGATTGGCTGACGCCCTCGTAGAGGACGACTACACAGCCCACGTTGTTCTGCTCGGTGGAGTCGACTGGAACCAGGTGACCCGGGATATCCTTCGCCGTCTGCATCTACCGATCCGGCAAGTGTGGTCGAGCCAGGAGGAGCGGCTGTATGACGGCGCGTTCGAGGTCGGCGAGGTCGGCGAGCCCGTGAAGCTGCGGGCTCTTGTCGACACCGTGGGTGACCAGCGGGTTCTTCGCGAGGACGTGGGGCACTTCTTTCGGGCAATCAACCCCTACAATGCCCAACGAACGCTCACACTGTGCAATGGCATGTTCGGCCGTGGCACCTACGGGGCGGTCCGCGCGCTGACGGATGCCCGGTTCCGGGACCGGAACGAGGAGTATGTCGCCGAGCGGTTCGCCGACAAGCCTTCGTTCAGCATCCTGTTCAGGGTTGTGGTACCACCGAGTGGAGAGGCGTTGACACCCGATTGGACGATCGCGGGGAACCGGCTGTTCGAGTGGCCGGACGCGTAGCGGCGTCGTGGGCCCACCATGGCGACCACCGTGCACTGCTCAGGCGAGGTGGGACGGTCGCCGCTACGAACGCCAAGGTCCATGCCATCATCGTGCCGAGCGCGCGCCCGGCGCCATATCTCATGGCAGCGGCCGGACTGGCCGAGCAGCTCGGTTGCACGCTGGTCGTGTTGTGCAGCAAGCTTGCGATGCGGCGAAAGATCGTTTCTTACATCGAACACAACCTAGTCGTTATCGACCTGGTCGTGGTGGACGTATCCGAGGAGGTGCCACGCCTGCCGGTGCTCAAAACCTCGGTGATGCTCGCGAACACACGCTTCGTTCGCAGAACTGACACCAGCGCTAAGCGCAACCTCGGCTTGGCCTTGGCGCGCATGGTCGGTTGGAAGAACGTGATGTTCCTGGACGACGACATCACCGTGCCGGATCCAGCTGACCTCCGCCGTGCCGTCGCGGAGTTACCGCGTCACGATGGTGTGGGCCTGGCCAATGGCGGCTACCCGGATAACTCAGTCGTATGCCACGCGTACCGTGTCGCCGGCGGTTTGCAGGCGACATTCGTCGGCGGTGGGGCACTGGCGGTACCAGCCACTCGGATCGACTCCTTCTTTCCGGAGATCTACAACGAGGATTGGTTCTTCCTGTTGGGGGATAAAGGATTGCGACCAGCCACCATGGTCGGGACGGCGGTGCAGCGTCCGTACGATCCGTTCGCCGACCCGGAGCGCGCCCGGCGCGAGGAGTTCGGCGACGTCCTTGCGGAGGGAATCTTCTCGTTGCTGGACAGCGGAAAGAAGATCCAGGACGCTGACGAGGTTTACTGGGAGAAGTTCCTTGAGGCTCGTCGATCATTGATCGAAAACATTGTCGCCCGTCTCCGGCAATGCGCGATCGAAGCCGGGCAGAAGGAGCGAATGCTAGCTGCCCTAAAAGCCGCGCGCGGCCGGCTGCTGCACATAGAGTCTCGCCTCTGCGTAGAGTATCTGGAGGCGTGGCAGGAGGACCGAATCACCTGGCGGCGTTTTCTCAAGAAGCTGCCTCACGGTCTAGCGGTCGAAGCGGCGCTGAGCCATTTGAGTCTCAGGCAGGACTCCACAGTACGGTGGAATCGCACCGGTCCCCGGCGGCCCGAGCCGGGGGTCGCCGAGGTTTCACCGCGCTTTGATCAAGTGGCAACGCGCGAGCAGCAGCCACCACAGCGCCCACTCGCGGTGGGGACGACCGACGATCAGCCATCGCCGTCAGAGGTCGCCTCCTGACGGCCCAGGTGGCGCGCGAACACGATGAGAATGACCGCTAGCCATGGGAGGACAAGGAGCGCCGTGCCGAGGTCCCGCGCGCCGGCGAGTGTACTGATGATAATCGGTCCGACGACGCCGGCGCCGTAACCGATGCTGGTCATGGCGGCCACGGAATCGTCCGAGCCGGAGTTTCCGCTCGCGCTGAGTGCCGCGGGAAATACGCCGCAGATGCCGAGGCCCCACAAGGCCGCCCCAACCATCGCCATTTCGACGGCGGACGGGAATACTACGAAGATCACACCCAGCGCCGCGACGGCCGCACCGATCCGTACCGTCAGGGCTATCCCGATCACCCGGTGCGAGACCGTGGCCGCGAACCGCCCAACAGCGAGCGCGACGACGAAGACCGCGTAGCCAGCGGAGGCGCCAGCGCGCGTGAACCCATGATGGTCGCCAAGGAAGATCGCCAGCCAGTCGCCGGCGGCCCCCTCGATCGTGGCGCCGACCAGGATCAGCACGGCCACGATTCCCAACCGGTGCCGGCCGGGGACCTTGTCGGCAGCGGGAGGGCCGTCGGCCGAACCGAAGGCGCCTTGGAGGCCGACGATCAAAGTGAGAATCGCGACCGCGCCGAGGTGCACAGCGATCGGCACGCCCAGTTTGGCGGCCGCGACGCCCAGTCCTGCCCCCACCACGCTGCCGACGCTCCACCAGCCGTGGAACAGGCTCATCCAGTGCAGCTTGTTCGCCCGCTCGACCGCCACGCCCTGGATGTTCATCGCCCCGTCCCAGGCGCCAATGGCCAGGCCGAACACGAGCAGCACACCAACCAGTTGCGCGAACGACCGCACGCCGCCCACCGCGGCCAGCGAGACGCACCCGATCACGGTCGCGCACGACACGACCCGTCGCGGGCCGAACCGGCGGCATGCCACGCCGGCGACAGCCATCGCGACGAGGGTCCCCGTTCCGAGAGCGGTCAATGCGATGCCGATGCCCGCCAGATCGGCGTGGATCTGGTCGCGGATCGCGGGCAGGCGAGAGAACCACGACGCTTGAACGGTTCCACTCGCGGCGAAGACGAGCGACGTCCCCCACTCTGGCCGCACGCCCTCGTACCCGCCTTGGCATTGATCTACTCCAATAGAAGAAAAGAATTCTAACCCGTCCGAAACTGCCAATGGCGATCTTCTATGTGGCAAACAGCGGCTTCCGTGGACGTTCCGCGGGCGTACCAACAGCCCCGCCGGATGCAAAACGGCCGCGGGCCGGGCTTTCCACCCTGTGGCACTGTGTGCGTATGCATGGCATCGCCGGTCCAGCTGGCGGTGAAAACGCCGATGTCGTCATTCTCACCGCGCTCGACCTGGAACAGCGAGCGGTCGCGTCCGCGCTCGACGGAGCAACCCAGAGCCGGCGCTCGGGCGGCAGCGTCTACCGCGCCGAGATCGGCGCGTACCGGGTTGTCGTGCCGCCGCCGATGGGTCCGGGCAACACCGCCGCGGGCGTGGCCGCGGTCCAGGCGATCGAGTTGTGGCGACCGCAGCGACTGATGCTGGTGGGCGTCGCGGCAGGTGATCCCGGCGACCCGGAGATCCGCCTCGGTGACGTCCTCGTACCGGACAAGGTCGTCGGCTACGAGCCCGGCAAGAAGACGATCGCCGGGTTCCTCCCGGATCCCGACTCGTACCGGCCGAGCTTCGACCTGCTCACCGCGGCCCGGGAGGTCCGGCCGGACGAGTGGATCGACCTGATCACCGCGCCCCGGCCCGGCGACCCGGACCGGACCCCGACCGTCCACATCGGCACGGTCTTCACCGGCGAGAAGGTGCTCGCCGACGGAAAGACTCTCAGGCACCTGCGTAGGAGCTGGCGCAATACGATCGGGGCGGAGATGGAGAGCCTCGGCGTCGCGACCGCGGCCTACCGGGGCGGGCCCGGCTTCCTGGTCGTCAAGGCCGTCTGCGACCATGCCGACCGCCGCAAGAGCGACGACTGGCAGCCGTACGCCGCCGAGGCCGCCGCCCGGTTCGCCGTGGCCGTCCTACACCACGAGCCGTTCGCCGCGCGGACCGCCGCGCGGGCGGGGCTCTCCTATGACGGCGAGGTCAAACTCCGGGTCTGCGAGCGGCTGGTCGACGACTGGCCGCGCCTCGCCGACTACTTCGAGATCCAGCCGTACGAACGAGCCAGGTTCACCCACGGGCGTGAGCCGCAGGGCGTCTGGGAGTGGCTCCAGGCCCGCAACATGCTGCCCGAGCTCCCGACGGCGCTCGCCGCGGTCGGCCGCGCCGACCTGTTGCCACTGTTCGACCGGTGACAGACCGTCTACTGTGGACGACCACCGCGGCCCAGCTCGATGGCCCACTGGTTCAGTTTCCAGCGCGGGACGCGGGCGTACCGGACCAGACCGAAGACCGCGGCGCCGGCGGCGGAGATGCCGGCGACGAACGGGGCGACACCGAACCAGGGGACCGCGAAGGCGACCGCGAGGAGGACGCCGACCAGCGCTAGGCAGGCGTACCCGGGAACGCCGCGGAACAGGCGGGTGGGGAGCAGGACGTGCCGGGCACAGGCCTCGACGTACGCGCGGATCCGGGCGATGCCGGCCCGCAGATCCGGGTCGCCGGTCACCTCCGCCGCCCGCCCGAGGAGTACCCGCATCTGGTCGATCTCCTCCGGACTGGTGATGAAGTACGTGTGGCTGTCCCGGACCCGCGGCACCTGCTCGGCGACCTCGGTGAGCGCCAGACCGAGGTGGTCCCCGGCCAGCCGCTTGTCGGCGCTGCGTGCGTAGATCGCCTCGAGGATCCGGCGCGCCTTCGCGCCGTCGCCGAGCCGGAGCAGGACCGAGGCGGTACCGGCCCGGGCCGCGGTGGGGTCGGGGCCGATGCGCTCGGCGACCTGGTAGCACTGCAGGGCCGCACTCCAGTTGCCGAGCTCCTCGAAGACCCCGGCGAGCGTGAGGTGGTTCTCGGCGTCCCGCGGCGCGAGCTGGACCGCGCGCCGGGCCTCGGTTACCGCCTCCTCGAAGCACCCGAGCCCGGCGTGTGCGCGCGCGAGGATACCCAGGACGTCGGCCGTCGCGGGTGAGGAGCTGGCCTGCTGGGCGGCGAAGGCCGCGGCGTGGTAGTCGCCGGCGGCCAGGGCGCACCGCGCGCGGTCGAGCCAGCCGTCGCCCGACGCGGACCCGGGGGTACGCCCGGAGATCCGGTGCCGGATCTGGCGCGTGACGTCCCGCCGGGCGCCGTCGTGGTCGGCACCCAGCGGCGCGTAGTCGTCGATGAAGAGGTTCATGCCTGGCACCCCGTGGTCAGCGCCGCGATCGTGTGCCGGCTCATCGTGGACAGGTGCGGCGCCAGCAACTCCTTCAGGTCGCGGTACAGGTGGTCGGCGAGGACCCAGTCCACCTCCGGTGTTCCCGACGGGAGGATGTACTCGTCGTCGGTGAACCGGTAGACGGCGACGAGCGCGCGTACCTGGTGGCTGCGCGGAAGCAGCCCGCGGTACGCGCGTACCGCCGCGGAGAGCGACCGGACGGTCTGCCCGATGTACTGCCCGTCGCAGCGGATCCGCCCGGTGGCGTCGATGCGGTACCGTCCCGGCGGCCATGCCACCGACTCGATCAGGACGACCAACCGCCCGGCGCTGACCGCGTGCGAGGCCGCCAGCCGGGCGGCTCCCGGTAGGCGTACCCCTTCGAAGATCTGCACGCCGGGCAGCGTGGTGAGCGGGCCCAGTAGCGCGTCGGTGCGGGTGACCACGTCCACCACGCTCCACCCGACCGGGCGCAGCGGCCGGTTCTGGTCGTCGGTGGCCGCGGTCAGGTCGCCGTGGCGGCGTTGCCGCAGCAGTCGCGCGGGCACCTTCGTCCGGACCCGGTGCAACTGGAGGACCCCCCGGGTCACGGAGAGGGCGGGGGCCGCGCCGCCGCACATGACCACGAACGGGATGACGGCGAGCGGGCCGAGCCTGGACAGGATGACGACCGTCCCGACGAGACCGCCCAGGACGATGAGCCAGGTGAGAATCATTCCTCCGTACGCGACCCCGACCAGGAGTCGACTGGGCAGGTAGCGGATCGTCTTCGTCTGCTGTGCCATCCATTTCTCCTCGGCTGGCTACTGGCAGCCATTCGCCGGCTACTTGCAGCAGCCATTCAGCCATCGGGACCTACCGGCCGGCTTCCGACGTTCTGCGGAGGCGGAGAAGGCGGTGGCGAAGAGTAATCGCCATCCGTACCTTCCGAGGTGGAGGACGATGCGGGGGCGGGCGGAACGGAGACGTGCCGTGATTTACCGCATCCTGGGGGAGCTGGAAATCTTCGCTGGAGGTCAACGCCTTCAGCTCCCGGCGGGACATCAGCTCACGGTGCTCGCCGTGCTGCTGATCAATGCGAACAAGCGGGTGTCCACGCTGGAGCTGTTGCGGGCCGCTTGGAACAGCACCGACGTCTCGACCACCCAGTTGCACAAGTCGGTCTCGTCCCTGCGCCGGATCCTCGAGCCGCTCGGCGGCACCCACCTGATCACCCATGCGGGCTACGGCTACGAGCTGCGGGTCGCCGAGGACGACCTGGACAAGCTGGTCTTCGAACGGCTGATCCGGGAGGCCGACCAGGCCTCGACCGAGCGGCGCGTCCAGGACGAGGTGGACCTGCTGCGGGAGGCGCTGCGACTGTGGACCGGCCCCACCCCGTTGGCGGGCATCCCGGGCGACGCCTTCCAGCGCGAGGCCGCCCATCTCATGCAGCGGCGCAAGCGGGCCGGCGTACGCCTGTTCGACCTGGAACTCGGCCGCGGGCGGGCCATGCAGATCATCGATGAGCTGTACACCATGGTCGAGTCGCATCCGACCGACCGGCGGCTGTGCGAGCAGCTCATGCTCGCGCTGTACCGTAGCGGTCACGCGACCGACGCGCTGGAGGCGTTCGACCGGCACGCGGCGGCGCTGGAGGCGGGCGCGGGCGCCCGGCCGGAGCCCGGCCTGCGCAACCTGATGTACGCGATCGCCAGCCTGGACGAGCGGGTCATCGCCCAGTACGAGTCGGCCGGCAGCGCCGCGCAGCTCGTCCTCGCGCCCCGGCAGCTGCCGCCGGCGGTGGCCGACTTCGTCGGCCGGGACGAGCCGTTGAATGAGGGCCGCTGGCTGCTCACCCGCAGCCCGCGCACGGCGACGCCGGTGGTGGTGGTGACCGGGCCGGCCGGGATGGGTAAGACCGCGCTGGCGTTGCAGGTCGCGCACAGCGTGCTGTCGGAGTACCCGGACGGGCAGGTGTTCCTGGAGCTGACCGACCCGACCGCGCAGTACCTCGCCCCCGACGAGCTGGTGGCCCAGGTCCTGCGCGCGTTCGGCTTCACCAGGATCCCGGATCTGCACGCCGAGCGGGTTGCCCTCTACCGCAGCGTGGTGGGGGAGCGGCGGGTCCTGATCGTCCTGGACGACGCCCGGGACGAGGCCCAGGTCCGCGATCTGATCCCCGGCAACCCGGGCTGCGGCGTCCTGGTCACGTCCCGGCGCCGGTTGCCCGAGCTGGCCGGCGCCCACCACGTGCCGACGCTGGGCCCGCTCGACCAGCCCGAGGCGGTCGAGATGTTCCGGCGGGTCCTGCGACGCTCCGGTGTGGACCCGGACGCCGAGCCCGAGGCGACCCAGCGGGTCGTCGAACTCTGCGCCGGGATGCCGCTGGCGGTCTCGATCGTCGCCGCCCTGCGGGCCCGCGACCCCGGCCGGACCACCCCGGACATCATCGACCGCCTGGAACATCAGGATCTCGCGGGATTCGTGTACGGCGACCGCAGCGTGATCCGCAGCATCGGGGTCGGCTTCGACCGGCTCGACGACGACGCCCAGCAGCTCTTCCTCGGCCTCGGCCTGCTCTACTGTGCCGACTTCGGACTCTGGACCGCGGCCGCGATCCTGCACAACAGCGGCACCACCGCCGACCCGGCCGAGGTCCTGCTGCGGCTCGCGGCATCGCACATGATCCAGCCGGCGAACCCCGGAATGCGGTACCGGTTCCACGACCTCACCCGCCGGTACGCGCGGCACCGCGCGGAGGGCGTCTACGACGACCCGCACGAGCGGGTGGAGTTCATCGAGCGGGTCTACGGCGCGCTGCTCACGTTGACCCGCCGGGCGCATCGGGGCATCTACGACTCCGACTTCGACCTCGTGTACGGCTGCCTGCCGGACTGGCCGGCACCGCCAGGCGTCCTCGCAGAACTCGACAACGACCCGCGCGCATGGTTCGAGGCGGAGCGGCTGAACATCCGGGCCGCCGTGCGCCACGCCGCGGAGCTGGGCCTGGACGAGCTCTGCTGGAACCTGGCGATCTCGGCGCACGAGTTCTACACGCTCGGCCGCCACCTCGACGACTGGCAGGTGACCCACCTCGCCGCGCTGCGCGCCTGCCGCGCGGCCGGAAACGTGCGCGGCGAGGCCGCCACCCTGGTGATGCTGGCTCAGCCGGCCCTGGTCGCCGGCCGGCCGTCGACCGTACCGAGCCTGGAGGATCTGTCCCGGGCCGCCGAACTGTTCGATCGCCTCAAGGACCAGCACGGCCGGGCGATCGCGCTGCGCACCCTCGGCAGCGCCCTGCGCCGGGTCGGCCAGCTCGGCCGGGCCCTGACAACCTACCTGGAGGCTGCCCGGCTGTACGAGGAGAGCGACGACCGGGTCGGGCGTTGGCAGTCGCTCCGGTACATGGGCCAGTGCCACCTGGAGCTGGGCGACACCGGTGAGGCGCTACAGGTCCTCGCGCGCACGCGGGAGGTGGCCGAGGCCACCGGCCAACCCCGGATCCTCGCCCAGACGGCGTACTGGATCGGCCAGGCCCACCTGGCCACCGGCGATCTGCCGGCGGCCGAGGAGAACTTCACCTACGTCCTGGCGACGATCGGGGAGACCGATCCGATGGGAAAGGTGTACGCCACGCACGGGCTCGGCGAGGTGGCACTGCGCTCGGGCGCGCTCGACGAGGCGGACCACTTCCTCACCGCCGCCACGACCGTGGTCGCGACGTCCACTGTGGAGGACTCGGTGCTCGAAGGCCGGGTACACATGTCGCTGGCCGCGCTGCGCCGCGCGCAGAACCGCCAGGACGAGGCGGCCGAGGCGCTGACCTACGCGGTGACCTCGTTCGACCGTGGCAACGCGGCGTACCTCAAGGCCCAGGCCCAGGAGGCGCTCGGCGACACGTACGCGGACCGGTCCGCGACCGCCGAGGCACGCCGAACCTGGTCGGAGGCGTTGGACGGGTACGCCGAGATGGGCCGGCCGGAGGCGGACGCGGTCCGGCAGAAGCTCGACCTCCTCCCGCCCTAACCGGGTCGGTCGACCGTCGCGCGCAGCATCGGTGGGGAGAGGGTCGTCGCGGGACCGGGCCGGTAGAGGCTCGCCGGGCGGCCGGTCTCCGGGATCCGCTTCTCGCCGGTCGGGACCACGAAGCCGTCGGTACCCGTCACCTTCCGGTTGAAGTTGCGCGGATCGAGGGTCTGTCCCCACACGACCTCGTATACCTGCCTCAGCTCCCCGATGGTGAAGGTCTCCCGGCAGAACGCCGTGGCGAGGGTGGTGTACTCCAGCTTGCTCCGGGCGCGCTCGACACCGTCGGCGAGGATCTGGTCGTGGTCGAAGGCGAGGTGCCGCGCCGACTCGACCGGCTCCCAGCGGGCGCTCCGCGCGTCCGTTCCGGCGACCGGCACCGGAAGGTCGGGCGCTATCGCGAGGTGCGCCACGCTGACGATGCGGCCGCGCGGATCCCGCTCGGGTGCCCCGTAGGTCCGTAGCTGTTCGAGGTGGAGCGGGGTGCCGTCCAGGGCCCCGTCCAGGCTGGTCTCCTCGGCGAGCTCGCGCCGTGCGGCATCGAGGATGTCCTCACCCTTGCGGACGAACCCGCCGGGCAACGCCAGCTGGTCGCGGTACGGCTCGTTGCCGCGGACGACGAGCAGCACCTGAAGGCGGGCCTCGCGAACGGTGAGGATCACCAGGTCGACGGTGAGCTGGACGACGGCGCGGGCACGGGTGGTCAGCGTCATGGTGCACAGACTATCTAATGTCACCTTGACATGAATACCCGGCCCGCGTTACTGTCATCAAGACACAAAGTCAGCGCCCACGGCACCACACACGAGTTCGGCTCGCGGGTTGGGCCGTCGCTCGCGAAGGCCGGCCACCTTCGCGCGTTCGGATCGTCCTTGATCCGGACGGGACGACGTGCCCGTTGTCCTTTGTCTACCTCGCTCCACCGCCCCGAAAGGAGAAGGGCCATGCACGACCGCATCCGAAGGACCGTGTTCAGCCTGATCGTCGCGATGTTCCTGGCCAGTTCCGGGTCGTCCACCGGGAGTGTCCTCGGGTCGTCCGCGGACGAGTCCGCGACGATCGTCGCCGACTGCCCGAACGGCACCCACTGGGACAGCGCCACGGGCACCTGCCGGTAGCCGGCATGTCGAGCGGGTGGGCACGCGGGTGCGGGCCCACCCGCTCGGCTGCGCTCCACCGGCGCT
>Ga0075419_10000380_pt1 | contig 27268 bp, 26 predicted proteins | sample SoiMetdeltSBSDD3_FD_76900 | JGI IMG/M metagenome (GOLD analysis project Ga0075419, IMG submission 76900) | Bulk soil microbial communities from a Populus tree surrounding site in Tennessee, USA - Soil MetaG P. deltoides SBSDD3 | ecosystem: Environmental > Terrestrial > Soil > Tree plantation... | reverse complement strand
CTTTTGATCCGTTACCGGCTCGCCGCTGAAGAAGCTGACCTGCCAGGCCACGATGTCATCCTTGGGATCAGGCGTGCTCGTCCAGTAGATTTCTGACTTGATATTCGAAAAGGGATGGCCAGCCGGAAGGGCTGGGTCACGCTGGGCCGGATCGATCAGGGTCTTCAGCTCTTCTACAGAAGGACCACGCCAGCCTTTCTGTCCACCCACTTCCTTGGCCGCACAGCGTTCGTTGGAGCGACTCCACACGTCATGCTCCCGGTCCGGTTCCTGCTCCCAAATCAATCCGGTTTGATTGTCTTTCACCGCGGCGCCGTCCAGCATGAGAGAGAACCGGCCATCGCTCGGTGCGGCATGGCTCGACTCGGACAGGGACAAGAGCAGGACCAACGCAACACGCGGGAGTCCCCTCCTCGCAAGCGGACGTGCTGGCTTCTGCATGGCTGCCTGCCTTCCGGGTACGAGGAAGAGTGTGACGAATGCGGCTTGTCTTTTCAATAGTCAGTCAGGCATGCTCAGCGCGCTTTTGCCGGATTCAGATTCGCACTGGTTCTGCCAGACCATGAAGGAGGCGTCATGAAGGACGAGGAACGGCGGCGGAGGATCGATGTCCTCGCCATCGGATTGTTTGGATTGGCTGTCGGGGCATTGACACTCGGCATCGCACAGGTTGGGGCAATCTCCGAGTCGAATAAGGTCGGGACCTTGGTCATTGCGCTGATGTTCGGCGGCGTCGTCCAGATACTGGCCGGCATTACGGATATACGCTATCACGAACAACTCGGCGGCACCGCCCTCACCATGTATGGATTTTTCTGGACGACCGTTTGTATCGCGAAGCTGGTCAGCGAAAGCACGTCATTCCATCTCGATATGACACTCTATGCTCCCATCAATTTCGTCTATGCGGCGTTTTCGGCGGTCATGGTCTACCTCACGGCCTACCGCAATGTGACGCTCTGCATGCTCCACATTGTCATTACGGTGACCTTTTCCTCCAGCGTCCTGGTGCAACTTGATCTGATCACTGAAACAGTGCCTGGCCTCTTCCACATGATTGTCGGGTTCATGGCTTTTTACCATGCCGTTGCCAGCCTGACGCAAGCTTTCACGGGGCGGCAGCTGGTTCCGCTCGGTCCTCCCCTTTTGCAACAGGATGTGAGCATGGCACGATAGCTCACGTCCTGGGATCGCAGCCTTCGAAACGTGGCTAGTGAAATGAAAAGGGAACCGGCGCAAAGGTCAGTACAAACACAGCAAGCGCGATCCAGCCGATCAGAACTCTCTCTCGTCCGAGAGGTACTTGCGGATCGAGAACCGGCGGGTGGGCGAGGCCCCACACACCCGCCATGAAGGCCCACACAAACCATCCCGGCCAACCGATGAATCCCAACATCAGCAGCAACGGAAGGACGGCAAAGGCCATCGTCCGCTGGCGTGCTCCCCATAGGGCGTAGGCCACGTGGCCGCCGTCGAGCTGCCCGATCGGAATCAAATTCAACGACGTCACAAAAAGACCGAACCAGGCGGCAAAGGCGACCGGATGCAGAAGCACGTCCGCCTCCGGCGGCAAGGGGCCGATGATCAACCAGGCCATGAATTTCAACAACAGCGGTTCACCCAACTGCAGGCCGAAGGTCGTCGTTCGATCGACGACGGTCGACAGGAATAGTCCGATGATGAGCGCGCCAACGGCCACGACAAACCCCGCCAGCGGGCCGGCGACGCCGATATCAAAGAGTGCACGCCGGCTCAGGATCGGCCCTCGCATGCGAATAATTGCGCCGAACGTCCCGATGAAGTGAGGTGGTCCGGGTATGAAGAGGGGAAGCGAGGCCGGTACCCGATGGATTTTTGACAAGATAAAGTGACCGAACTCGTGCGTCACCAGGATAAACAGCAACGTTCCCGCGAATGGAATGCCATGCCAGAGCATCTCCGGATGTTCCCAAAGGAAGGCCAGCGGTCCGCGAATTGTGCCGCTGTAGGCTTGATAGGCGCCTGCCCAAAGCGTGGTGAATACGGTCACCAGAAACAAGAGAAGAGGTAACGTCCACCGGGAAAAGGACGATTCCTCTTCGGCGCCCAACATCTCAGATTCATGCTGCTCGACAGGCGTCCCCACGGCGTCCGCTTGCCCGGAAGTCTTGAGTTCGCCCAGTGGGTGATCCATGGGATCCGGCCTATCGTGTTACATAAAAAGGGTTATGGTCCAGTTCTTCGCGCACTGTCGTGCCAGGGCCGTGTCCCGGCAACAACAAACAATCGGCGGGCAGCGTTAACACGTAGCGACGAACCGACTCCAGATGGGTCGCGTACAGCGCGGCGGGATTGGAGCGGCCAATGGAGCCCGCGAACAAGGTATCGCCCACGAACGCCACCGAACCCCATGGCATCTCAAGGCAATAGCACACTCCGCCCTGCGTATGTCCCGGTGTGGGTTGGCACCTGATCGTCAACTGTCCTACCTGAATGATCCGACCATCGTGCGGCGTGACTCGCTGTTGTTCTGAAGGCTTCCAGTGAAGTAGCGTCACATCCTCGGTTCCGAGGTAGATGGGCACGGGCCAACGACTCACAATCTGCTGTATCCCTTCCGCATGATCTGCGTGGCCGTGGGTGAGACAAATGCCTACCAAGCGCAGACGGCGTGCCTCGAGGATCTCCAACATCATGTCGGCATTGTATGCCGTGTCGACAAGCACCGCCTCGCCGGCATCGTGGACGATGTAGCCCTTCACGGCATAGCCGCTGATTTCGCCCAGCACGGTTTCGATGCCCGGCATCAAGGGCAGCGTCCTGGGAATCCACTTTTCGAGAGCGATCTGTTCAAGCGCTGTGAGACGCAAACCGAGAGTGGTGGAAATGGCCCTGAGCTCAGCGCGATCGCGGAGTTGATCGCCTCGTTCCAGGGCAGTGATATCCGCTCCCGGTAAACCGGTGAGACGCGCCACATCCCCGACGGACAGCTTCAATCCCGTTCTAGCTTTCTTAATAATGTCACAGAGATCGTCTTCCAGCGGCATCGTTGGCCTTAGCGGATAGTTATTTCCCGAGTCAGCAGTTGGACTATATGTCTCAATCCTTTAGCTGAGGAGCGCCGCAGCCTATCCAACAGCTACGGCAGCCGGGCCTCGCCGCATCCAAGGAAACCGATGTGAACGGATCCTCTCACCCTTCAGGAATTAATTTAATTTCCTTTACCTCGCCGAAACTCGACAGAAGTTTCGGCAACGTTTCTCCCGGGCCGACTGCCACAATCGTCAGCCGGTCTGGATGAAAATGCTTCTGAGCCGCGGCAAGCACGTCTTCCCTGGTCAACGCCACCACTCGGGCGCGCAATTGCTGCAGGAAATCCTTGGGAAGGCCGTCGTACTCCAGTTCCACAAAGCGCCCGACGATGGCCGATGGGCTTGCGAACGAAAACACGAATGAGTTGACGTACGCCTCTTTCGCTTCCGCCAGCTCTTCATTGGTGACTAACTCCGTACGCATTCGTTCCATGTTGGCAACGAACCGGCTGATGACCTCCTGGGTGGAAGGCAGCTTCGTTTCAGCCCGCATCAGCCACACCCCCTGGTCATGCATGCCGACGTTCAACCGGCTGCCGACTGAATAGGCGAGGCCGCGTTTCGTACGGACGTCGTTGAAGAGGCGGCTACGGAACGAACTGCCTCCGAGAATGTCGTTGGCAATGGCCAACGCAACATAATCTGGGTCGTGCTCTTTAATACTCAGATGGCCGATCCGCAAATGCGTCTGAGATGTATCCTTATTCACGAACCGGACGATCGAAGGCCCGGCACTTTCCCGCGCGTCGGCGATGCGCAAATCCGGCACATCTCCCTTTTTCCAGTCGCCGAACGTTTCGCGTAGCAACGCGAGCATCTCGGCCTGCACAAAATCGCCTGTCACGCCGAGAATGATGCCGTTCGGCTGAACCGTTCCTTGGTGGAACGCGATCAAATCATCGCGGGTAATCCGCTTGACCGAGTCGATCGTGCTTTCCCGGGCGCTGGGGTGGTCCGGCCCATAGAGTTGTTTGAGAAATTCTCGGCCGACGATCGAACCGGGGCTGTCCTGACGGCGGCGGATCCCCTCAATCATTTGCAGTTTGGCCAGTTCCACACGTCCCGCTTCAAACGCCGGCTGGCGGAGCAGGCCGGCGAATATCCGGAGCCCGCGTCCCAAGTCCTTTCGGAGGACATCGAGTGAGGCTGATCCGGACTGGCGACTCATCGAGATCCCAATGTCGATGGCGTATTGTTCGAGGTCCTCGTCAATTTGCTCGGCCGTTAAGCCCCCGCCTCCTCCGCTTCGCATAATGGATCCTGTTAAGGCCGCCAGGCCAATCTTGTCCTGTGGTTCAAGCCAGCCCCCGGTGCGCATCGTCGCCGTAAGGTTCACGAGAGGCAATTCATGGTCTTCGAGCAGATACACTACCATCCCGTTCTCAAGCACTACGCGGGCCGGCTCTGGTGGTGAGAATTCCACTGGAGTGAAATTCATTTTCCGTGGATCGAGCGTCACATCTGCAGCAAAGGTCATCTCAGCTGCAACCAATCCAATGATGAACACTGCGAGCAGCTTTGCCCCGGTTGTGAGAAATGCGCGCCGTGTCATCATCGCGCCCCCTTATCCGGCGTCAGGGTCGCCACCTGCTTCGACGTGGTCTTTTTCACGAGCGTGGCCACAGTTCGATTGGACTTGGTGAAGTACTGAGTTGCGACGCGCTGAATATCGGCGGGCGTGACCGCGGCGATCTTGTCACGCGACTTGAGAATAAAGCGCCAGTCTCCCGCGACGGTTTGATAGAGGGCCAGTTGAGAAGCCAGACCGCTGTTAGACCGCAGTGCCCGAACCATGTCGGCATCCAGGTTGTTCACGATTCGCTCGAGCTCCTTGGGGGCGACCGGTTCTGTTTTGAGCCGCTCAAGCTCCGCCAAAATGGCGGTCTCGACTTCTGCGGTTGAATGAGGCGCCAGTGGCGTCGCACTGAGCACAAACAAATTGGCCGAGCGAACACCCGGGTAGTTCGCGTCCGAATTCACCGAAGCGGCCAGACGAGAATCGCGCACGAGCTTGCTGTAAAGCCGCGAGGTCGGTCCGTCCGTCAATAACTCGTCTATGACGTCGAACACATAATCGTCGGGATGACCCAGGCCGGGCTTATGAAAGCCGATGGCCAACGACGGCTCGGCGTCGAACTCAACTTCCACACGGCGCTCGCCTCGCTGCGGTGGCTCCACGGTGACGATCTGAGGCGGTGGGGGTGCGGCCGGGATTTTGCCGAACGTATTCTCGATCAAAGTGAGAACCTCCTTGGCGTTGATATCCCCGACAATGCCGATCGTCGCCCGGCCGGGACCATAGTAGGTTTTGAAAAAGGCTTCCGTGACGGCCGGAGTCAATGACAAGATGTCCGACTCCCAGCCGATGGTTGGCACTCCGTACTGATGGGCCCGGAAGGCAGCCGACGTGAAGGTTTCATACAACAAGCCGCTGGGGCTGTCGTCGTTCCGCAAACGACGCTCTTCCATCACGACTCCCCGTTCTTTGTAAAACTCCCGGAGCACCGGGCTCGCCATGCGATCGGATTCGATCGCGGCCCAAAGGGGCAGCCGATTTGCCGGCAAACTGATGACGTAGCGGGTGAGATCCTTTCCGGTCGATGCATTGAGACCGACACCGCCATGGCGTTGGTACAAGAGCGCCATCTCATTGCCGGCCACATACTGGGCGGCCTGGTCTTGCAGCTCCTTGAATCGCTTTTGCAGACTTTCAATGGTGCGCGTCTCGGTGGGGTCAACCGGCAAATCGGCAGTACGCCTGGCCATCTCCCGCTGCCGCTGCTCGAGCTCAGTTCCCACTCGGTGCAATTCGTCGAGGATCGGTTTTTCCTTCTCGTAGTTTTTTGTCCCAACCGTCCTCGTGCCTTTGAATGCCATATGTTCGTAGAAGTGGGCCAGTCCGGTTTGGCCCACTTGTTCGTTGACCCCGCCTACCCCGAAGGTCATGTTGATCGACACGACCGGCGCTTGATGCCGCTCCACCAGCAGCACGGTCAGGCCATTCGCCAACTTGTGCTCAGTGACTCGATCGGCCAGGCCGGAAGCACCGGCAGCACTCAAGCTCGCCAGACCGAGCACGGCAGCCATACAGCACACTTGGGTCCAGCGTGACATGTGCCTCATCGGTTGCGCGAACCACGCTCTCTTCGTCCCCGTTCTATTCATTCGAATATCTCCATCAATTCTTCTGGTCGTTCAATGAACCAATCCGGCTGACAGGCCGACATCCGTTCACGATTCCCCATTCCATAGCCCACCGCACACACTCGAATGCCGGCATTGTGCCCGCCGTTGATGTCGTTCGTACTGTCTCCAACCAGCACCGTCCGCTCTTTTGCGATGTTCAGGCGTTCCATAATATGCAATAACATGCCTGGCTCCGGCTTCAATCCGAATCCATTGTCCCCGCCGACGACGAAGTCGAAGTACTGCGGCCCCAGTCCTTGCAGGATCACATTGGTGTACTCGATCGACTTATTGGTGGCGACGGCCTTTCGTTTGTCGGCAAAATAGCCAAGCGCTTTTTCCACTCCCGGGTAATACACCGTCCGATCAAGGCAGTGGGCGAGGTAGTGCCGGCGAAACACCCCCAGCGCCTCCTCGAAACTCACGCGATTGGTTTCTCCGACGGCGAGCCGAAGCAATTTCTTGACGCCGTCGCCGACAAACCCGAAAATTTCTTCAAGCGGCCGTTGCGGCAGCCCCAGTTCTTCGAGCGTAAAGTTGACCGAGGCCGCAATGTCCCACTTCGACTCGATGAGCGTGCCGTCCAGGTCGAAAATCAACAGGTCGATCGCCGCCTTTCCCATTGCCTTTCCTACTTGACCTTTCGCAATTCGTCCTGGAGTGCGGCCAGGCTCTCGCGCTTGGCCGGTTCCGTTTCCTTGACCCAGGCCTCCCGCACGTAATTGATCATCCGCTTCTGGCCGACATGCGGAGGCAGCAAGGGTTCAATAATCCGCCAGCGGTTTCGGATCGATTTGACTCGCACGCGAATTTCTTCCACCGTGTCGTCCGGGAGAAACCCCGCAGTCTCGAGGTAGACTGAGCCAATGACTTGAAATGTGACGGGGATCACCACCTCCAACGGATTCACGATTTCCCAATGCCGATGATGCTCAGGGACGGAAAATCCCCGGATGACAACAACCTTTCCCCAGGCCGGTTCAGCTTGCCAGCTTCGATAGGGCGCCAGCGCCTCGAACGACATCGAATCGAGCTTAGCCCCCTTTTGATCGAGCTCAAAATACTTCTTCACTATTTCGGCAGGAGAATGGCTCAGGCCTCCCGTTTGAGCGAATGCGGCCCCGTCGAACCATGCGAGCGCGCTCAGCATCCACAGGATCCCCATTATGGATCGACCAGCGATCGCTATGAGCTTGTGCAGCAGCATTCTCGGCGTGCTCGGGCGGTTGAGATGGTTTCTCAGTTGTCGCGGGGAAACATTCACCGGCGACGATATTCTACCAAAGGCGTTCTTCGAAAGCATGTTTCGAAAGGGCAGTTAAGAGGACGGCGTTGACGTATCTCACGCCTGCATGCTAGCGTTTTCGCGCGACCCTCTTCCGCAAGCCATTGATGAGATGTCGAGTCCCATCACGTACTGGGTGCTTCTGTTCTCTGTCCTCTGCGTGGCGGTGCCGTGCGGAAGTCGTGCTGAGAGCCGCGCCCACTCAGTCGAGTCGACAATCGAAGCAAACGAGGCCGTGGCCACGCCTGACCGGTCCTCGCGTATTCCGCGACAAGACATCGAGCGCACGGCACCGCAAAAAGCCTATGATGTGTTGGCGGCACTCCAACGACGGCATGGAACCCCCCTCCCTGGTTACATTGGTGGAAAGGAGTTTCGGAATCGGGAACGCCGACTGCCGCATGGCCGCTATCGGGAATATGACGTCAATCGGAAAACACCCGGCCGATCGCGCGGCGCGGAACGCCTCGTCATCGAGCAGCACAGCGGCAAGGCCTACTATACGGATGACCATTACCGGACGTTCATTCCATTGAATTAAACGACATGGCTTCGCACACATCGCCGCTGTCTCCGACGCGCCATTTGCAATCGACGAAACCTCCCTGGACCATCCTTGTGGTTCTGAAGGCCGGACAGCGCGCCGAATCCGCAATTAAAATTCCGGATGGATACATTCTGCGGATCGTGCGGGGCGCCAAATGTCGGTACGCGGCCGGGCTCTTTTCTGAGTTCGCCAACGCGATGGATTTTCCCGACTACTTCGGCCACAACTGGGATGCGCTTGAAGAATGTTTGACGGACCTTGAATGGCTGCCGGGCAAGGGGTACGTGCTATTGCTCACGGCGGCCGAGCAGATCCTTACCGACGACGAGGAGGAATTCGCCACGTTCCTCGAAGTGCTGAGCGATGCCGGAGAGGCCTGGGCATCGGGGCAGGGTGCGGAGGGTAAACGGGCTAAACCCTTTCACACGGTACTGGTCGTGTCCGAGCGCGACCAATCCAAGCGGGCGCATTGGGGAGTTCCGCAAATCACAGAAATACCCACCCCTCGATCCAGCGCGAAACGCCGGCGGTTACAGTAACGCAAGAGAACGGCCGGATTATGCACGTTTGTTTTTTGTGAAATTCAAGAGTCCGGACCAGCGAAGGAGCGTGAAGGTCGTGGCCGCTCTGAGGAAGCTGCTCGTGCCGGTGTACCGAGTGGAGGCCTGCCAGTGCTCGCGGATCAGATCTCGATGCAGCACACAAATGCCATGGGTCTCACGGGCATCATCGAAGGGAGCCTTTTCTCCGACGAACTCGTGCTTGCCTTCCTTCCGACACCAGGAACACACAATCTTCATTCGAAATCCTTACCCTGTGAATAACTTTTGAAATCATGGACGCATCTTGACTCTACGCAATAGTCAGGCCGCGAGGCGAGGCAGCAGGAACCCTACGAATTACTGTATATCCGCCCCTTCTGTTGTATCAACACCCACGGCAACTGTATCAAAATGGTGATGGGGGACGTATCCGTTATACACTTTTTGACCTCACGTGAGGCAATTCTCGGCAAACTTTCTCCATAGCAGGCCTCGCTTGACCCTCCTACAGTGCCATGCTACGGTTCGCCGCCTTTATGAAAATCACACGTTCCATCAAGTTGTTTGAGAAAGCCCAACACCTCATTCCCGGAGGTGTCAACAGTCCTGTCCGGGCCTTCCGATCTGTCGGAGGTCAACCGCGGTTCATCAAGCGGGCCAAAGGCGCGAGACTTTACGATCAGGATGGAAATACCTACATCGATTATGTGCTCTCCTGGGGACCGATGATTCTAGGCCACGCCTCGCCGCCCGTCGTCACCGCGATCAAGACCGCTGTTGGGCAGGGGACGAGTTACGGAGCGCCGACCGAACTCGAAGTCGAACTGGCTGACCGGATCCGTGATGCCCTCCCCTCGATGGAAAAAAGTCGGCTCGTCAGCTCCGGAACGGAAGCGGTGATGAGCGCGATCAGAGTCGCACGTGGCTTCACGAAGCGCGATGGCGTCCTGAAATTTGAAGGTTGCTACCACGGCCACAGCGACTATCTGCTCGCCAAGGCCGGCTCCGGGTTGACGACGCTCGGAATTCCAGATTCGCTGGGCGTCCCGGCCGATTTTGCGAAACATACGTTGACGGTGCCGTACAACGACATTCGCACCGTTCAACGGATGCTCCGGGACCGTGGAAAGGACCTGGCCTGTATCATTGTAGAACCTGTAGCCGGGAATATGGGCGTCGTCCCTCCCGCAGCTGATTTTCTACCGGCGCTTCGCCAATTGGCGACCGACTACGACATCCTGCTGATTTTCGACGAAGTCATTTCCGGCTTTCGCGTGCACTATGGCGGGGCGCAAGCACTGTATGACGTCAAGCCCGACTTGACCGTGCTCGGAAAAATCATCGGCGGCGGGCTGCCGGTGGGGGCCTATGGCGGGCGGAGAGACATTATGGATCTCATAGCTCCGGCTGGTCCTGTCTACCAAGCGGGAACGTTATCGGGCAATCCTCTGGCCGTGACAGCAGGACTTGCGACGTTGAAGCAATTGCGGACCAAGAATCTGTACAAGCAGCTTGAGGAACGGTCGGCCGCCTTGGCACGAGGCTTGGCGGATGAAGCCAAACGGGCTGGTATCGCGCTAACGCAGACGCGGGTCGGGTCGATGCTGACGTCGTTTTTTACGCAGGAGCCAGTCGTTGACTGGAACAGTGCCAAGAAATCCGACACGAAACGGTATGGCCTGTTTTTTCATGGGATGCTCGAGCAAGGCATCTATTTGGCCCCTTCACAATTCGAAGCAGCCTTTCTCTCCACAGCACACACATCGGCCGATATCGAGAAGACCATCCGCGCCGCTCGCGTGGCATTCAAATCACTCTGAGTGTAGGCTCAGTTAGGTCTCTGAGAAGTGGGTGGAACTCCGCCTGTATCGGAGAAGATACGGACTGGACGAATCCAATACGGTGCCGTGCCTAGCCGCTTCCTACTCGTCGTCCTCGTCGTCTGCTTCGAGCGCCTCCTGCCTCTTTTGCTCTTCCATCGCATTGTGCAATAGCATGCGAATGAACATCGAATACAGGGAGCCCTTCTCCAGCGTGCCGCCAGGAGGAATGGCGATTTTCCCTTCTTTGATCATCTTATCCATCCATACCTTCTGATCTGGCGCGATCAGAATCGGGATCTCGACTAGACCGACCCGGCCGAACATTTCCATCGTTGCCTCCTCAGCGTGAAGCGTCGTTCGTCTCTGGTGTCTCGCGTAGAATGATGCACCCTTAGGTTATACGTCGTCCAAGCGATGAGATCTGTGGGTATTGCAGCATGCGGTTTTCTTGGATGTCAACTTCGCAGCGCCCCTGTTGGCACAAAGCCTGCTTCAGGTATATGCATGGCACCAGGCCGCGTCATAGATGTGATGACTATCGCGGTCGTCATGTCAGTTTTCGGTTTGATTGGCACGGCACATTCCCAACCGTCCACCGCGCCTCCGTCCTCGTTGCCCGCGACTCCCTTGAAGCCAAAAATGACCAATCCAGCTGGGCCGGCGACCTGCGACCTCTGCCGAGGCCTCGAAGGGCGACCGGGAAGCGATCTTCCGCGCCATCGCGGACAACAAAAGGGCTTGCGCCCACACAAGCAGGCGCCGGGGATAACCAAATCGCCCGAGCGAAGTCTTAAGAGCCAACTCCCCCACCGCAAGCTGGAAGCGAATCAAGATCGCGAAGACAGGTGAAGGCAGGAGCAGAGCGGTTACTTCTTGTGCTTATTGTGCTTATTTTTTGGTCCCTCGGAAAACAACAACCAACCCAGCACGACGAACCCAACAGCGACACCTGCGATGGCCAACCAGGTCCCGATCTTATCCATGGCTGGACTGTAGCGCGACGACCATCTCCTTGTCGAGGCGCTTGACTTTTCCGTTGCCGTCGGTGACCGCGAGCCGTGCCGCCCCCTCGACAATGACACGTCCGCTCTGCCGCTCGCGCATGACGTGGGAGAAGGTAATCGAAGCCGGACTCATGTCGGGAATCATCGTGGCAATGTCCAGGATATCGCCGTAGCGGGCTGGCGCTCGATAGTCTACCTCTGCATGCACGACCACAAACAGGCATCCTTGCTTCATCAATTCGGCAACCGACAAGCCGCGCGCTTCCAGGTAGTGGGTCCTGGCACGCTCGAAATATTTGAGATAGTTTGCATAGTAGACAACGCCGCCACAATCGGTGTCTTCGTAATAGATTTTGATTTCCATAGAATCGTCGTTCGTATTTCGCGAACCCTCACTCGCGCAAGCCGCTTGATGAGAGCTTCATCATCTTACGCTCATGGCCAAGCCGCGCGGAGAGCACATTTCCATCCCGCAATGTGCGTTGAGTTCCGATATTCAAATCGCGGAACCTTTGAATTGTCCCTTGATCTCATGCATGCTATAGGTCGCCGCATATCACGTCCCGCGGCATGCTTCCTACTCGCTTCCCTACACACTCAGCATGGGGAATTTTGGCAAGGCACTTTCGTCGGCATGCGTCACCTTCATCACGACCTCGAACAGTTGCTGGACCCGTTCCGCTTTGACCGGTTCGCCCCCATGGCCCAGCACGGCACGGTTCGCGGCATTGAACAACGGTTTCATCGTCGGCCAGTGGCGGAGAAACGATTCGCCCATCTGGTCCCCCAGTCCCGCTAAGACGCGGAATTGCGCCTGGAGGGGCAGCACATATTTCCCGTCGATGTCGTCCAAATAACAGGAGCGGCAGACGTCCTGCAGTGGATGAGGGAGTTGCTCCGGCTGCACGTCCCACGTCTTGATCCGGTACTGCTTGAAAAGCTGGCGCTGGGCAAATGCTTCGAATGCCCGGACCAGGGACTGCATGGCTCCCTCTGCATCGTTGGCCACGCGCAGTTTCCGCCCGGCATGTGCCAGCAAGTCGAACGCGAGTAACTCTTTTACTTCTGCCGGGTCGAGCACCAGCTTTTCCAGGAAACCGGCGTTGGCCTTTACCGCCGGGAGGCCCGCGCTCAAGCCTGGCGGCCCGCCGAATAAAGACGCCATTTCTACGGCCTTGATCGCCACTTTTAACTTTTCCCAGGCCTGACGATGCTGGAAGCGGTCCCAGAGATCATAGCCTTCGGCGAGGTCGGCCAGTGCGCGGTATAGCGGCTTCTGGCCTCCGCTAACACGGCTTTCAGTCCGGCGGAAGACGGCAGCGGCCGCCACGAACGCGCCGCGGTTGAACAGATCGGATGCCTCTCGTCTCGCGACTTCTGCGCCCTCATCCCAAGGGTTGACCGAAATCCAGAGGCGCTCACCGCCCTCGAGTGCCGCCGGGTCGCCTTCACGACCTTCATGCTGTTCGACCAATGAGACAATTCTCGAGGTCCATGGCATTGTGACCAGGCTGAGGGCGCCGGCCATGGCTGCGGTCGCGCCGCTCATATCCACGACGAGCGCACCCGTTCCGATCTCCCACGCCCGAAGCATGGAGGGAAGAGAGCGGGCGAGGGTCCTATAACATGAAGGAAAGTGGTCCACATCCGACAACGGCACCCAATCCCACCGTCGTGGCATGTGGCTGATGTGCGGTTGAACATCGGTCTCCACCAGCGCTTTCGCGGACTCCGGCAAGACGAAGCAGACGCATTCCGGACGCAGTCGATTGAGCGAATAGACGACCGGTGGTAGATCGCCCGTCAGCGCGACGACAAGGGCGGCGACTGGTTGGTCTTGAGCCATCCGGCGGACTATAACATGAGCATTAAGCGAAATTCCCTTGGCCGCGGTCACGTGCTTGACGGTCTTCGGGAAGGCGCTTAGACTCCGGCCAGCGTTTTCGTGAAGGATACATTGAGGTTTCTCGATGGTCTGGTGGTATTGGATGGTTCTCGGCTTGGCCTTGCTGGGTGCGGAAATGACGACGCCCGGCGGATTTTACATCTTGTTCTTCGGCCTCTCTGCTCTGGTCGTCGGGACCCTGGCCGGCCTCGAGATGGTTGAAGCAGCCTGGCTCCAGTGGTTGTTATTCTCTGTAATCGCTGTCGGCTCGTTGCTGGTATTTCGCGGTCCGTTGCTTTCTCGACTCCGCGACAATGAGCGCGGACGTGGGGAAATTGACTCCATGGTCGGCGAGGTGGCCGTCCCCCTTGACACGCTGGCGGTCGGCGCCACAGGCAAGGCCGAACTGCGCGGGACGACATGGAGCGCCAAGAATGTCGGCACGACACCCTTCAGCAAAGGTCAGCGGGGGAAAGTGACGAAAGTCGAAGGTCTGACGCTTTGGATCGTGGCTGAATGAGTGAAGGGAGCGCTGCAACGAATCCACGACAATCGCTCCCGGTGAGGAGCGCGACCAAGCGAATCAGCGCGGCACGGGCGATGCCGGGACATGAGCCGCACCGCAGCGAGACCGAACGTCGGCGCATGCAACAGGACTTATGATGGAGGAGGTCGGCATGTCAGCAGGCACGTGGGTGGTCCTCGTTCTCGCGCTGCTCGTTCTGTACGTGATCGCGAAGACCGCCGTCGTCGTGCCGCAACAAAGCGCCTATGTGGTCGAACGGTTAGGCAAGTATTCGGACACGCTCAACGCCGGCTTTCACATCCTCCTGCCGTTTCTGGACTCCATCCGATACCGGCATTCTCTGAAGGAAACCGCCGTCGACATTCCCGAACAGGTCTGCATTACTCGCGACAACGTCCAAGTGTCCGTTGATGGTGTCCTCTATCTCAAAGTGCTGAACCCTGAGCGTGCCTCGTACGGCATCAGCGACTACCATTTTGCCTTATCCCAGCTTGCGCAGACGACCCTCCGCAGCGAGATCGGAAAGATAGAATTAGACCGCACATTTGAGGAACGCACCAACATCAACATCCAGGTCGTCAATGAATTGGACAAGGCATCGGAGCCCTGGGGCGTGAAGGTTTTGCGTTACGAAATCAAGAACATTACGCCCCCGAAGGACGTGCTCAATGCGATGGAAAAGCAGATGCGAGCCGAGCGCGAAAAGCGTGCGCTCATCCTCACGTCGGAAGGGGAACGCGACGCCGCCATCAACCAAGCGGAAGGCGAGAAGCAGCAAGTCATCAAGGCGTCCGAGGCCAAGAAGCAGCAGCAAATCAACGAGGCGGACGGCGCCGCGGCGGCCATCCTGGCGATTGCGCAGGCCACGGCCGAAGGATTGCGCAAAGTCGCCGATACCATTCAACTTCCCGGGGGCCAGGAGGCGGTGCAGCTTCGTGTCGCAGAACAATACATCACCAAGTTCGGTGAACTGGCAAAGACGAACAACACGCTGATCCTGCCGGCCAACGTCTCGGACGTGGGTTCGATGATTGCCGTAGCCATGAATGCCATTCGGCAGACGACGCCGTCCGCGCCGGGAAAATCGTAAGCCCTGGGATCGGATATTCCTGAGTCAGTTTCCATCTCAATCTGAACCCTGCGTGTTTGACAGGATGGGACCCCTCGCCTAGAATTGCACACGATGAAAGACTTTGTGGTACAAGCCTTCACCGACAGCGCCGCCGTCAAGCAGCAATTCGTGCGCGAGCACGCGGACCGCATTGTCGAAGTGGCAAAGCTGATCGTGAGAACGTTCCGTGAGGGGCATAAAGTGTTGCTGTTTGGGAACGGAGGCAGCGCGACTGATGCTGCCCACATTGCGGCAGAATTCGTCGGACGGTATAAACGCGAGCGGGCGCCGTTGCCTGCTATCGCTCTCGCCACCGACGTGGCGGCGATCACCTGTATCGCCAATGACTATGGATACGATGAGCTCTTCGCGCGGCAAGTACGGGCTCACGGACAAAAAGGCGATCTCGCCATCGCGATTAGTACCAGCGGGAATTCCTTAAATGTATTGAAGGGCGTCGAGGCGGCAAAGGCGTGCGGGATGACAACCGTGGCGTGGACCGGCGGAACCGGGGGGAAGTTAGCCGGCATGGTGGACCATCCCTTTGTCGTGCCGTCAACGGTGACTGCGCGGATCCAAGAAAGCCACATCACCCTGGGGCACGTGCTGTGCGAATTGACTGAGGAAGAGCTCCTTGGCAAAGCCTCCTGACCGGATAGGGCACTCCGCCAGCCCCCGCCGCTTGATCTCTCCGATCAATGTCTCTGATTTAAAAACCTATCCGCTCAAGAAGCGTCACAGCAAGGTGCGGGTCTCGGATTTCGCCAAGCCCTGGCGAAAGGGTGGCAGCTTCAGTCTGTTCTATCGAGCGCTTCCCGATATTCTTGCCGTCAGGACGCTCCGCGCCGTGGCGGGCGCTATTGCGCGGGCACATCGCAAACGCCGGCCGGTGATTGTCGGAATCGGCGCGCACGTGATCAAGGTCGGTCTCACTCCCATTCTCGTCGCCTGGATGGAGCAGGGGCTCGTTACCGCCGTCGCCATGAACGGCGCGGGCATCATTCACGATTTTGAGCTAGCGCTCATGGGCCATACGTCCGAAGAGGTGGACGACGAGATCGATGACGGACGGTTCGGTATGACCGAAGACACCGGGCGCATCCTCAATGAAGCCATCGCGCAAGGGTACCGGAACGGCCAGGGAATGGGCGAAGCCGTCGGTCAGTACATTACCCGCTTGAAAACCCACTTTCCCAACGGCGGAACCAGCATCCTGGCCACCGGCGCAAGGCTCGGCATTCCAGTGACGGTCCATGTCGCGGTCGGAACCGACGTGATTCATATGCACCCGGCGGCCGACGGTGCGGCCATCGGCGCCACCTCTCTTCTGGATTTCCGGCGCCTCGCGGCGGTGGTCGCCGGCATGGAAGGCGGGGTCTATCTCAATATCGGTTCGGCGGTCGTCCTGCCAGAGGTGTTTCTGAAAACCGTGTCGCTGGGACGGAATCTCGGCCATACCTTAACGAACATCACCACCGTGAATATGGACTTCCTGTCTCATTACCGCCCGCTCACCAATGTTGTCCGCCGACCGACTCAAAAAGGAGGGAAGGGGTATTCGCTCATCGGTCATCACGAAATCATGTTACCGTTACTCGTTGCGGCCGTTGCAGAAGAGCTTGGACGATGACAGATCATGCCGTCCCGCTCAGCGTCTCACGCATCACGGCAATCTGGCGAGACCTCAATGATCGATACTTTGGCGGGGCGCTTCCGCCGATCGCGGTCGTGTGGAGCAGGCGGCTGACTGCTTCCGTCGGCATGTTCGTGAGTCGGGCCGGTCCACGCTCGGCATGGCGTGAGAACACATCCGCCAAAAGCCGCGAGATTCGGCTTTCCCTTCCCCTCTTGGCACCCCTGCTCGCAGACACACCCTACGGCACACAGGAACTTGTCAGCACCCTCGCACATGAAATGATCCACCAGTGGCAATTCGATGTGCTCAAGCGCCGGCCGAATCACGGGCCCGACTTTCTGAGAAAGATGACCGAGATGAATCGCGACGGCGCTCTTGCCGTGACCATCTACCACTCGCTCAAACAGGAAGTGCTTTCGCTGTCCCGATTTGCCTGGCGTTGCGGACGCTGTGGGCGCATATACCGGCGCCAGCGGCGGACGATCCAGCCACGGCATCACCATTGCGGCAGCTGCCGAGGCGCGCTGCATGAGATGTCGTCCTCGGAAGCCGGCCAGCCTTCATCCAATGACACAGATCGATTGAAGCCTTCCACTGCGTCGATACAACCTGCCCCGCAACTTGAGCTGGATTTTTCCTCCGCAAGCCTCTAGGCTCTCTTGTCACTGACCGCTCGCTAGACGGTGTTCGATGCTGCGATGGCCGCGCCAGATCCTATTTGGTGACGTTGACGCGATGTTTGCATCCGCGGCCACCGTCAAAGACCCGACCCTGGCTGGGAAGCCGATCGCCGTCGGAGGCCCGCCGCCCCGAGGCATCATCGCGGCCGCAAGTTATGCCGTGCGGGCCTTCGGTGTCCGGTCGGCCATGCCGACGGCGGAGGCCTTGCGACGATGTCCTCACCTCCAGCTGATCCCCCCAGACCGGCCGCTGTATCGTCGTCTCCATGACGAAATGCGCAGGGTTACGGACCGGTTGTTCCCCGTGACCGAATGGGCAAGCATCGATGAATTCTACGCCGACACAACGGACCTCCAAACACGCCATCCGGATCCCCGACTCCTCGCGCAACTGGTGAAGGACTCGATTTTCGAGGCCACCGGCTTGCGATGCACCATCGCCGTGGCCACGGGAAAAACCGTGGCCAAGATTGCCGCCGATACCTCCAAGCCCGACGGTCTTGCCATCGTCGAACCAGACCGGGAAGCGGCGTTTCTGCTGTCACAGCCACTTCGAGCTCTTCCCGGCATCGGGCCAAAGACCGCCGCGCGCCTTGAGCCCTTCGGCATCAAGACGATCGGCGATCTGTTGGACCCACGGTGGGATCAGGTGCTCGTCAGGATGTTCGGCGCGCGTCTTTTGTGGATCCGAGAGCTGGCGCAGGGCCGCGACCGGGAACCGGTCATCGGTGACCGGGAATCCAAGAGCTCGAGCCACGAGACCACTTTCGAGCGGGATACCGCCGATCCGGCATTCCTCGAAGACCTTTTAAGGGGATTTTTGCGCACGCTGGCGCGCGACCTGCGCCAGGAGGGACTCGCGGCAGAAGGATGCACGGTCAAATTAAAGGATGCCCGCTTTGCTGTGACGACCAGGCAACGGCGGTTTTCCCATCCGCTCAATTATGATCCCGAAATGTGGCCGACGGTCCGACAGGCATTGCATGAACTCATGAAGCCGCACGCCCAGTATCGCCTGGCCGGCCTCACACTCTTTTCACTCGTCCCGGTTCCCGCCGGCCTGTACGACCAGCGCCGGCGTAAGGCGATCCAAGCCATGGACTCGATCATCGCGCGGCATGGTGCAGTGATCGGGTTGGGCGGAGTGTGTGACGATGACAACGAGTAGTCCGCCGAGCGTCTTTCTATCTGTCGTTACTGTCGGTATGATGAGACGATGGCGGGCAAAGTCGTGACCAGTGCTGAATTGGTTCCTTTTCTCAAACGGGCGCGCGCCCAGAAGCAGCGCATCGTCTTCACCAACGGTTGCTTCGATCTCATGCACATCGGCCATACGCGGTATCTGCAGGCGGCCAAGGCGCTTGGCGACATCCTTGTGGTCGGCATCAACAGCGATGCGTCGGTCCGGAGCCTGAACAAAGGGGCCGATCGGCCGATTGTCGGTGAGGCTCAGCGGGCCGAGGTGGTTGCCGCGATGGGTGCTGTGGACTATGTCGTCATTTTTCCCGAGCCCGACCCGCTGGCCTTGATCACGACGCTCGAACCGGATGTGTTGGTCAAGGGCGGCGATTGGACGCTCGATCGCATCGTCGGGCGCGAAGTTGTCGAACAACGAGGCGGAACGGTCAAGACGATTCCACTGGTGCCCGGCATGTCAACAACCGCACTCATCCAGCGAATCCGGTCTCAACCACACTGAGTCCTGTGTCACACGCCCTGTCGAGCTCAACAACGCTCCCCTGTTGCGCGCCGATTGCCGCTGCGTTGGCCAGAAAGGGTGCACGGCCCTGCTTGACCGGATTGCATGGTTCCACCGCGGGGTTCGCCCTCACGCAACTCATGCACCCTCGAGCCGGGACGCTCGGCTCCGAACCCTGGCTGATCGTGACCAAAACGGACGAAGCCGCCGAGCGGTTGTTCGAGGACCTCCGTTTCTATCACGGCCTCCAGGGAGTGCCTGTCACGGCTCTCGCACTCTTTCCTCGGTGGGAAACCCTGCCTTACGAATCGACGGCACCTCACGTCGGCCTGATCGCCCGCCGTATGAACGCCCTGCATCAGATTCGATCGATGGCTGCCGCCAAGGTGGTGACCTCGATTGAGGCTTTGATGCAGCGGCTCATGCCGGTGGACACGTTCCTGCGTACCGTGGTGCAGTTCAAGGTGGGAGCCGGCATTGAACGCGAAGTGTTGACGGCAGGCCTTCTCAGGCTCGGCTATCGCCGGGTGTCCGTCGTTGAAATCCCCGGTGAATTCAGCATCCGCGGAGGGATTGTAGACATCTTTTCGACGGCGTATGCGGAACCGATGCGTGTTGAGTTTTTGGGCGAAACGGTGGAATCCCTCCGACTGTTCGATCCTGCCACACAGAAATCCACGGCCAAAATGGACCGCGCCATGGTCTTGCCTGCCCGTGAATACCTGAAACCGGACACCGCCGCCGATGCACTCGCGCCACTCTCCGCTGACGCCGAATGGCGCGCCCCCGATCTCTATGGCCAGATGCACAGTCTGCTCGACTACTTCACGACGCTACCGATCCTTGCGTTGGACCAGCCTGCAGCTTTGAAGCAGTCCTGTGCGGACCTCTGGGAGCGGATCGACGACGGCTATCTGAGGCACAGCGAGAAGGAGGACGTGTCCTATCCCTCACCCGAACGGCTATTCCTTACTTGGCGGAACATCATGGACCGCACGGTCGAATGCACTCAACTGGCGCTCGAACCGCTGACAGAAGCCGAAGGCTCATGGGAACCGGTCCAGGCATTCCCAGGCCAGATACCGGCCAGCGCCGGCTTGGGCGCGCGTGGCACGCCGTTCAGCCAGACCCTGTCGATCCTGGAACACCTGCGGGAGGACTGTCGGGTTTTGCTGGTCGCGAGAAGCCGCGGCCAGGTGGATCGCCTCCTGGCACTCCTGCGCGAGCATGACGTGCCGGCCATTGAATGGTCGATATCAAGTTGGGCTGGGTCAACAGCGACTCGCGCGCCGTTTTTTGTCATCAACGGCGATCTTTCCGCGGGCTTTCTGTCGTCGGAGCTCCGGTTGGCGATCCTCACGGAGGAAGAACTTTTTGCAAAGGGCGCCCGTCACAAGCCGCAAGCCAAGAGCAAGGCTGCGACGTTCCTGTCGTCCCTGGAAGATCTCAATGTCGGCGATTACGTCGTTCACGTTCAGCATGGCATCGCCAAATATCGCGGCCTCAAGCGTTTGTCGGTCCAGGACTTCGACAGCGATTATCTCATTCTGGAATTTTACGGGAGCGACACGCTCTATGTGCCGCTGGACCGCCTTAATCAGATCCAGCGCTACAGTGGCGCCGAAGGACACGTCCCTCGGCTTGACCGGCTCGGTGGCACGAGTTGGGCCAAAACGACGGCGCGCGTGAAGAAAGATATAGAGGAGATGGCGCAGGAACTGGTCGATCTCTATGCCAACCGCGAGTTGGCCAACCGGCACTCCTATGGGCACGACAGCACCTTGTATCGCGAGTTCGAAGCCGCCTTCGAATACGAAGAAACGCCCGATCAATTGAAAGCGATCGAGGATATCACTCGCGACATGGAAGCGAGCAAACCCATGGACCGCCTGGTCTGCGGTGATGTGGGGTATGGCAAGACTGAGGTGGCCATGCGGGCCGCATTCAAAGCGGTGGAAGACAATCGCCAAGTAGCGGTGCTGGTCCCCACCACGCTCCTGGCGCATCAACATTACGACAATTTTGCCGAACGGTTTGCGCCGTTTCCCACCCGCGTGGCGCTCCTCTCACGCTTTCAGTCGCCGAAAGAAGCGAAGACGATTCTCAAAGAGGTGGAGGCGGGAACCATCGACGTCGTGATCGGTACCCATCGCCTGCTGCAAAAGGATGTGCGTTTCCGCGATCTCGGTCTGGTCATCATCGATGAGGAACAGTGGTTCGGGGTCAAGCACAAGGAGCGGCTGAAGCAGCTGCGCGCGCAGGTCGACGTCCTCACGCTCACCGCGACGCCGATTCCTCGCACCTTGCAAATGGCCATGGCGAGCGTGCGGGATCTCTCAATCATCGACACTCCCCCGGCCGGCCGCCTGTCCATTCGGACACAGGTCGTCCGCTCGAGCGACAAGCTGATTCGGGAAGCCATTCTCCGGGAACTCGGACGAGGCGGTCAGATATACTTTGTCCATAATAGAGTGGAGACGATGGAGCGGACCGGTGCGTGGCTTCAGCAAATCGTTCCGGAAGCGCGCGTGGTCATGGCGCATGGGCAGATGGATGCGAAACCGCTGGAAGCCGTCATGCTCAAATTTTTCCGTCGCGAGGCAGACGTCTTGGTGGCCTCGGCCATCATTCAATCAGGCATCGATGTGCCCCACGCCAACACCATCATCGTCAATCGGGCCGACACGTTCGGTCTGGCTCAGCTCTATCAGCTGCGCGGACGCGTTGGCCGCAGCGGCGATCAGGCCTACGCCTATTTTCTCGTGCCCGATGAAGGGAGGCTGACGGACGATGCGCAAAAACGCTTGACGGCCATCCAACAGTTCACGGAGTTGGGTTCGGGATTCCGGATCGCGGCGGCCGATCTCGAGATCCGCGGAGCTGGCAACCTGCTCGGCAAACAGCAGTCGGGACACATTGCGGCCATCGGACTGGATCTCTACATGCAAATGGTCGAGCAGGCCGTGCAGCGGTTGAAGGGACAGATCGTCGAAGAAGAACCGGACCCGACTCTCCGTCTCAACGTTTCTGCTTTTATTCCTGAAGACTACGTGGCGGACCCTCATCATCGCCTGTCCTTGTACAAACGGCTGTCATCCTCCACCCAGGTGGGCGACCTTGCGCTTCTCCATGGTGAAATACAGGATCGCTTCGGTCCGCCTCCTGAGCCGGTCGAGCGGCTGTTCGAGGTGATGCAGATCCGGTTGCAGGCCAAGGCCTTGCGGCTGGTGTCGATCGAACTGAAAGCCGGGTCGGTGGCGGTCACGCTCGACGGGAAGAGCCGCGTGCCGCAGACGGCAATTCAGCACCTCATGGACCGATATAAGACGCGGATCCGCTTTCTTTCCCCACTCGCGTTTGAACTCCAAATGCCGCATCAGGACTGGACTTCCATCTTCCCCGAACTCACCGCAACCTTGCAAAGCCTGGGAGTCTGTGATACCAACAGCACAGCGACATCGCCTTCACCGAAGTAACTCCACAAGGATTCTCATCTGCATGCATCGACGAGCGACTGAACATGCCTCTGCCTCAGCCGTCCCGCCCATGTGTCTTATGATGATGGCGGTCGGGAGCCTGCTCCTGCCACTGGTGGGCTGCACGCCGCCGCAAGCCGAAGAGCGTGTGGTGGCGTTCGTCAACGGCAAACCGATTACACAAACCGAGCTCGACCACGAGTGGGCCGATTTACCAGACGCCACAAAGGCGCGCTATGAGAAGGAGGGCGGCAGGCAGGTCTTCTTGAAGGAACTGGTCGACCACGAAATGCTTTTACAGGAAGCTCGCAGACAAGGGCTCGATCAAGATGACGCGATACGCGATCGGGTGCGGCGCTACAAGGAAAAACTGCTGATCGATGAGCTGTTGAAAGACCGGATGAAGACGACGGTCGAGCTCACGAAAGAGGAACTCGACCGGTATTACGAGCAGCATGCCAGTGAGCTCCTGACGCCACTCAAGGTGCGGGTGGCGCAAATGTTGCTGCCCAATTATCCAGCGGCCAAGGACTTGGAAACGCAGGTCAACCGAGGGGGCGACTTCGGCAAGTTTGCCCAGCGCTACTCGATCGATTATAAGACGAAAGCCAAAGGCGGAGACCTCGGGCCGTATCGCAAGGGGCTGGTCATCCCCGAAGTGGATGACGCCATCCGGACGCTCAAACCCGGCATGATCAGCGCGCCCATCAAGACCGAGGCCGGTTACTATCTCGTGATGATTACGGCGCTCGAGCCGGAAATCATTCAGGCCGACCTTGCGAAGCGTGAACGGCTCCGACAGGAGCTCCTCTATCTCAAACGTAAACAGTATTTCGACAGTGTGATCGCTGAAATCAAAGGCAAGGCTGTCGTGCGTCTGGCCGACGGGTCACGCGTTGGCACCGACGGTTTGACCAAGCGTTAGCAGCCTGTTGGAAACCCCCATCACAGCCACACTTGCCCGACGCGCAAAAGCGCGTCGTTCACCAAACTTTCTTCTCGCGTCGCGTCCCCCTCTCTTCCGCATGCGACGTTGAATCTTGTACAATCACTCTCCACGTCTCCCGACAGCATCAACCTCTCGCGACCCACAGACTATGAGCACCTCTTCTCGCACAGGCACGTGGCTCCGACTTGGGATCTCAACGCTGCTATGCCTCAGCGGTTTCGAAGCACCATCTCCTTCTGTTGCGGCCAAAGTCGAAGACCGCATCGCAGCGATCGTCAACTCGGACTTGATCATGCTGTCCGAAGTGAGGCGCGAGCTGGCGCCCGAGCGAGAGCGGCTCGAGAAGCACTATCGGGGGGAGGAATTGTCCCGCAGACTCCAAATGGCAGAAGCGATGGCCTTGACCACGATGATCGAACGACGGCTGCAGCTCCAGGAGGCAAAAGCCCGGAGTGTTGAGGTGGGAGACCAGGAGGTCAAACAGGCGGTCAAGCAGTTGATGCAACAAGGCGAAAAAATCGACGACAAAGACCCGGTCAGTACGAATACCGTCCGGGATCAGTTGACGCTGCTCAAGGTCGTCGATCGGGAAGTCCGGAGCGGCGTGATGGTCGCCGACCCGGAAATGAAACGGTACTATCAGGAGCACCGTGACCGGTTTGCGCTTCCCGAAGAATATACGCTGAGTCAGATTTTCATCAAACCGCGCTCTCCCGACGACGTCGCAGACGCGAGAGCGAAGGGTCGTGAGGTGACCGCTCTGCTCAAACAAGGGGAGTCGTTTGAGGATTTGGCGCTTCGCTATTCTGACGGACCGACGGCGTCACGAGGGGGGCGATTGGGGCTGGTCCGCCAAGGAGAATTGCTGCCCGCGATCGAGCGAGGCGTCTCAACTCTCATTCCCGGCGGCATTTCAGACATCATTGAAAGCCCGGAGGGTTTGCACATCGTGCGTCTGGACGACAAGAAACCGAAGCAGTTCAGGCCGTTTGAGGAAGTAAGACAGGAAATTCAAGCGCTCGTCTTCCAGCAAAAAAGCGAAGACATGTTTCAATCGTGGCTGGCCGACTTGAAAAACAAGGCCTACATCGAAATCAAATTCGACAGCGCTCCTTTAAGGCAGACCACAAGCGTTCCCGTCCCTCCCCCGTCACCGACGAGTACGCCATAAACGTCGGGCTTCCTGCCAGACCAAGTCCCTCTTGAACACGCCGGAGCGCCGCCACACGCTCGCCGGCTTTCAACTTGTCGGCCTTGGTCGCGACGACGATCGGCTCATATCCGATCGCCCTGAGCCATCGGAGCGTCTCCGCATCCTGCGGCCCGGGGACGCGGCTTTCCACCAGCATGACGACCGTGCAGACCTGTCCGTCCCGTCCCAGGTACGCCTCGATCAACGGCGCCCATTGGGCTCGTTCCGTTTTCGACACCTTGGCGTAGCCGTACCCGGGAAGGTCGGCAAGCACAAACCGAGACAATTGCGGATCGTCGGTAACAACTGTAAAGAGGTTGATTGCCCGCGTCTTGCCGGGCGTGCGGCTCACCTTCGCCAGCCCTTTCCGCTGCAGCAGGGAATTGATGAGCGAGGACTTGCCCACGTTGGAGCGTCCGACAAAGGCAATTTCGGATCCAGAATCCGTCGGAAATTGTGCTGGCCCGACGCAACTTCTGATAAACTCGGCCCTCAGAATTTTCATGAAAGGTCCTGTGCACATGTCATACGGTTCCCGTATGCGGAAGTCAACCAAACGGCGCAGCAGTCGCCTGTGGCTCATACTCTGCGCGCTTGTGGCCATTCCGTGCGCGGCCTTGGCGTTGCTCTGGCTGTTAACGCTTCCCGACGTGTCCGCGCTGCGATCGGTCAACCCGACCACAACCGCCCTGATGGAAGCGCGGCAGATCGAAGCTGAGGCAAAGGGCCTGCGAATTGGCCGGCGCTGGATTTGGGTGCCACTGTCCCGCATCTCGCCGTCCCTCCGCCGTGCGGTCGTGGCAGCGGAAGACGCCTCGTTCTTTACGCATGAAGGATTCGACTGGGAAGGCATGAAGGATGCGGTGATCTACGACCTTGAAAAGGGGGAGCTCAAACGCGGCGGCAGCACCATCACCCAGCAGCTCGCAAAGAATCTGTATCTCTCTTCCGAGCGGTCGCTCTTCAGAAAGGCCCGGGAAGCGCTGATTACGCGCTCCCTGGAACATGAGCTGACGAAAGAGCGCATCCTCGAATTGTACCTCAACGTGGCTGAGTGGGGCACCGGTATCTACGGCGCCGAAGCGGCTTCCCGGCACCACTTCAATAAACCGGCACGCGAGCTGACCGAAGACGAGGCCGCTTGGCTGGCCGCCATTCTTCCGTCGCCGCGACGCTATGATCCGCTTCGAAAAACACATGCGCTCGCCAAGCGCTACGAGCGGGTGCTCCATCGGATGGCCCAAATCCGCCATCAGAGTCGGATGGACTAGCGGGCCTGCATGGGATGGCGGTTCGTCTTGTGCCTGTCAGCCTTGTGCCTGCCCATCAGCCTACCTCTCCCCAGTAACGCCGCCGAGAACACCGATGATGATGCTTCCTCCTATACCACCGACGAGGTGGTGATTAGTGCGACACGGACGCCGGTCCCCGTTGGGCACAGCGCCGCTGCTGTGACAGTGCTCACCCAAGAGGACATTCAGCGGTCTCCCTATCCGGGCGGCCATCAACTCGATGATCTGCTGCGTTCGGTGCCCGGTGTACAACCAGCCACGCTGAGCAGCCGGTACAACCACCCCACGGCGCAATCCGTCACCATCAATGGACTCGGCTCCCGGAGAGCACTCGTCTTGCTCGACGGCATACCGCTCAACGACGGGTTTGGAGGGTGGATCAACTGGGGCCTGATCCCGAACGAAATCGACCGGGTGGAAATCGTGCCGGGAGGCGCGTCGAACCTGTACGGCACGTGGGCGATGGGGGGACTCATTCATGTCATCACAAAGCGACCGGGCGCCGGGACCGGATTCACGCTCGACAGCCAGGCTGGCACGCTCAGCACGTACCAACAAGCCCTGAACGCGCGGTACGGCACCGATCGTTTCCGTTTTTCCGTCGGATACCGGTGGTTTCATACAAACGGCATTATTCCCGTTCCCTCATACCAGCGGGGACCGGTGGATCGTACAAACGATTCCCGCCATGAGTTAGTCCACGGCAGCCTGGCCTGGATGCCGACGCAGGCCACCACCCTCGACCTGTCGGGTAGCCTGTTTCGAGAGGACCGCACGTTCGGCACAACGCTCAGCGTCGCGTCGCGCACAACCGGCAACGTCGCCGCCGGCATCCGCAGCGACCAAGGGCGTGCCGGGTTGTGGGAAGGGCGGGTCTTCGGTCAATGGCAGACCTTTCGGAACCTGACCTCCCAGATCATCCCATCGGCGCTCAACCGTCTTGGTGAATTTCAAAACGACATTCAGACGATTCCCAGCAACGACTTCGGCGGCTCATTCCAATGGACCGGTCGACTGTTTGACCATGATCGACTTGTCGTGGGGACCGACGCGCGCACGATCATCGCTCAATCCACCGACCAGCTGTTCTCGCAAACGGCGTTTCTCGGCCAAACGCTTGCGCGAGGGCAGCAGCTCGGTTGGGGGGTCTTCGGCGAATGGATTCTTCCGCTCACCGACCGCTTGACGGTCACGCCTGGAGTCCGGGCGGACTGGTGGAAGAACTATAACGCCCGCATCGAGACGCCAGCCGGTACCACCGTTCCCCGCGACAACGTCGTCAGTGTCGTCAATCCGAAATTATCGTCCCTCTATCGGCTCGGAGAGACGCTGCGACTGGGCGCTTCGGTCTATCAAGCCTTTCG
>Ga0075419_10000379_pt1 | contig 27343 bp, 25 predicted proteins | sample SoiMetdeltSBSDD3_FD_76900 | JGI IMG/M metagenome (GOLD analysis project Ga0075419, IMG submission 76900) | Bulk soil microbial communities from a Populus tree surrounding site in Tennessee, USA - Soil MetaG P. deltoides SBSDD3 | ecosystem: Environmental > Terrestrial > Soil > Tree plantation... | reverse complement strand
CTGTCGCTGCCAAGGGACTACAAGGCGTTCGTGGAGACGTTTCCGCCTCACTGGATCCGCGAGCGGATCCGCGTCACCCGCCCTGGTGATGTCGACCACCCAAAGACCGACTACCTGGGGTTCTACGCGCAGCACCTGGAGGAGCTGCGGCACAAGGGGTGCCCGTACCCCGTCTTCCCGGAGCCGGCCGGAGTGCTGCCGTGGGGTCGGGGTGCGAACCGCGAGCTCTACTTCTGGCGTACCGACGGCGACGACCCGGACGCGTGGACAGTCGTCTGGTGTGACGCCGATGGACAGGAGTGGCGGACCTTCCCAGGCACGATGTGCGAGTTCCTCAGCGCCGTCGTCACGGGGGAGGTGGAGGTACCCGCGCCTCCGCCGGAAGTCCCCGCGCTCCGCCCGGCGCGGTGGGGCGAGAAGATGCCGGAGAACGAGTTCGAGGAGCTGGCCCGCGTCCTCGGTACGGCGTATCCGCGGCCGGCCAAGCCCGACTGGGCGGCCTTCGAGGACGAAGTCGGCTTGGTGTTCCCCGCGGACTACCGCGAGTTCATCGACCGGTACGGCGTGGGCGTCTTCTGCGACATCCGTATCGCCGGGCCGGACCCGTGCCCGGAGTTCGACCTGCGTTTCCTGCTGCGCCAGCAGATCGAGCAGGCGCAGTCGTCACCACGAGCGCGGCTGGCCTTCGGCAACGCGAACCGCGCCATCTTCGCGTGGGGCGAGACCCTCGGCGGCTGGCTCTGCGGTTGGGGCGCTACCGGCCCGGACTCCGCGACCTGGGGTACCGTCACCGTCACGCCGACCTTTGTGCCCGCGTTCACCGACGAGCTCTCGTTCAGCACCTTTCTCCTGCACTACAGCGGTCACCGCGATCAGCTCAACGTCTTCTTCGCCCGTGAGCCGTGGCCCGGTGGACCTACGTTCCAGCCGCACGGGCACGAGTAGGGTGAACCGCCCCGCAGGTGCGTGCGTGAGTGAGGTTGTACCAAGCACGGTGTATCTGGGGAGGCACTGGCAAACGACGTGACGGACGACGAGACCGAACTGCTCAGGGCGCTACACGCCGAACATGGCGATGCGCTTTATGCGCATGCGGTGCGGTTGTGCGGCGGCGATCGGCAACGGGCCGAGGACCTCGTACAGGAGACGCTGCTACGCGCGTGGCGGCATCCAGAGGCGCTCGACCCCGATCGCGGTTCGGTTCGCGCCTGGCTGTTCACGACCGCCCGGCACCTCGCGATCGACGCGTGGCGCCGCCGGTCGGTACGGGTCAACGAGGTCGTCACCGATGCGTTGCCGGAGCCGGCCGCCGAGGACGAGACGGACCGCGCCGTCGAGGCGTGGACGGTCGCCGAAGCGCTGGCTCGGCTCACCCCCGCCCACCGGGAAGTGCTCCTCGAGTGCTTCTACCGGGGACGGTCGGTAGCGGAGGCCGCCGTGCGGCTCGGGGTACCACCGGGCACGGTCAAGTCCCGTACGCATTACGCGTTGCGGTCGTTGCGGCTGGCGCTGGAGGAGTTGGGGGTGACGCGATGAGGTGCGAATACGCGACCGACGACGGCGCGTACGTCCTCGGCGCCCTGGCTCCGGCCGAGCGGGCCGATTTCCAGCGCCACCTGGCGGACTGCCCGGACTGCCGGGACGCCGTCGCCGAACTGGCCGTCCTACCGGGATTGCTGGGCCGGCTGGACGCGGCCACCGCCGAGCAGATCGCCCAGGCCGCCAACGGCAGCGAGGTACCGGGGCTACCCCGGCTGATCGCGGCCGCACAGGAGGACCGCCGGCGTGGCCGGATGCGTGGGCGGTGGCGGCTCGGCCTCGCCGCCGGAGTGGTGGCGCTCGCCTTCGTCGGCGGCGTGGTGGTCGAGAGCGATCTGCCGACCTCACCGGCGAACAACGTGGCGATGGTCCCGATGGCGGCGGTCGACGACCACAGCCCGGTGACCGCCGAGGTCGGGTTCATCCCGGACGCCGGCGGGACGCGGATTTCCCTGCACTGCGCGTACCTGACCAGCGAGAACTACCACAAGCCGTGGACGTTCCGGCTGTTCGTGGTCGCCACCGACGGCGTCTCCGAGCAGGTCACCTCATGGCATGCGGCACCCGGCGAAGAGCTGCAGATCGACACCACGACCCAGTACACGGTGACCGAGCTGGCCAGAGTCGAGCTACGCCTCGGCGACGGCACCCTGCTGCTGGAACACAGCATGCCGTAGGAGCGCTGCGTGGCGCAGAGCGTCCCAGGTGAAGATGGCCAGGGCGAGCCAGACGAGCGCGAAGCCGGCGAGCCGGGCCGGCGGCATCGGTTCGTGGTAGAGGAAGACGCCGACGGCCAGTTGCAGGATCGGTGCGACGTACTGCAGGATGCCCAGGCCCGTCATCGGGATGCGGTTGGCCGCGCCGGCGAAGAACAGCAACGGGATCGCGGTAAGGACACCGCCGATCAGGACGAGCGTGGTGTGGCCGGGGCTGACGTCGCCGACCGTACCGCCGCCGTGCGCCTGCAACACCGCCAGATAGGCGAGCGCGGGCACGGCCAGCGCCGCCGACTCGACGAACAGGCCGTCGGTGGGCGGCAGCCCGAGGCGTTTCTTGATGAGGCTGTACGTCGCGAACGTCACGGCCAGAATCAGCGCGATGTACGGCAACCGTCCATAGTCGACAGTCAGCACGCCGACGGCCACCGCACCGACGCCGAGCGCTACCCATTGGGCGCGGCGCAGCCGCTCGCCGAACAGGACGACGCCGAACAGTACGGAGATCAGCGGGTTGATGAAGTACCCGAGCGACGTCTCCACTACCCGGTCGGTGTTGACGCCGTAGATGTACGTGCCCCAGTTGACCGCGATCAATACCGCCGCGAGCAGGACGCCGCCGAGCCGGCGCGGTTCCCGGATCAGTGCGCCTATCGAGCGCCAGCGCCGCATCGCGAACAGCAGCACGGCCACGAACACTGCGGACCAGACGACCCGGTGCGCCAGGATCTCCACCGCGCCAGAGGGCTGCAGGTGCTTGAAGTAGATGGGAAAGAACCCCCACGACACGTACGCGGCGAGGCCGTACAGGTATCCGCGACGGTCATCCATGTCGACCACGGTAAGGGGTTGTTACTCCGGCGAGTCCTTGCCGTGAGCGAGGTCACGGGGTCAGGCGCAGCTCCATCCATTTCTCCGGCTCCACGAGTGGCGTGAAGCCGAGCTTGGCGTACATCCCGTGGGCGTCGGTGGTCGCCAGGACGATCCGGCGCGGTCCCCAGGACCGGGCCAGCGCGCACGCCGTACCGACCAGCCAGGTGCCGAGCCCGCTGCCGCGCTCCTTCGGGTCGAGGTAGACGTCGCACAGCCAGACGAAGGTCGCCCGGTCGGTCACCAGCCGGGCGAAGCCCACCTGGGCGCCACGCGGCGCGTACAGGCCCAGGTTGATCGAGCCGGCCAGCGACCGCTCGACGACCTCGCGCGGGCGGCCGAGCGCCCAGTACGCATCCTCGGACAGCCAACCGTGGACGAGGTCCACGTCGAGCCGCTCCGGATCGTCGTCTATCTCGTACCCGTCGTCCCGCCTCTCGCGCATGCTTTCCTTCCGTCGAGGAGGACGGTCAGTCCTTGCCGTCCGGGACCACCAGGTTCAGCACGAAGCTGATGACGCCGACGAGCAGCGCGCCGAGTATGGCGGACGGCCAGAAGTTCGCCACGTGGAACGGCAGGTCGAACTGGCCGGCGATCCAGCTGGTGAGCAGGAAGAGCAGGGCGTTCACCACGATCGCCACGAGCCCGAGGGTCAACACGTAGAACATGCAGCCGATCGTCTTGATGATCGGCCGGAGGATGGCGTTGACCAGCCCGAAGATGATCGCGACGGCGAAGACCGTCCCCACCTTCGCGGGAACCGAGTCGCCGCCGAGCGTGATGCCGCTGATGATGAGAGTAGATATCCAGAGCGCCAAGGCGCTGATGCACAGCCGGATGACAATGCCCATGCGCGCGATCGTGCCACCCGCCGACGACGGCGATCAAGAGCGAGTCGGAGCCTGGACAAATCGTGGATCGGCCGGTTGCTGCTGGATGAGCTGCCGCTCGAGCGCGGTGGGGGACAGCAGCGCCCAGCGGACGGTCCGCCGGCTGACCACGCCGACCATCTCGCCGGCGATCCGGGTGAGCCATTCGCCCGCGGTACCGAGGCCCAGCGCCGCGGACGCGATCGCGGCCGGTTCGGGAGGCATCGGGGCGAGGATCGCGAGATCCGCGCGGCTGAGCAACTCCTGGTCCGGTGGGATCAGCTCTTCGCGGACCACCAGTACGGTCCGCCAGGCGGCCACCGGAATCGGTACCTCGCCCGCGACCGGGCCGACGTCCACCACCACGAGCTGCGGCCGCAGCGGGGCGCCGGGCATGGCGAGCGTGGATGACGGGCGGCCCGGCGGGCCGAGGTCGACCACGGCGCCCGGCGCGCTGACCCCGCGGACGAACGGCTCCCACGCGTACGGCCGGGCGCTCTGCACGACGACCTGCGCGCCCAGCGCGAGCGCCCGCATGGCGACCAGTTGGGCCGAGGCCAGGCTGCCCGCGAGCATCGCCCTGGTCGGCTCGTACCGGAACAGCCGCGCCGACACCGGTTCCCCGTGCCGGTTGACGCCGAGCACCAGGCCGGAGCCGGAGACCGGCAGCGCCATCGTGTCGAGCCCGCTCGCGGTCACCGAGTGTCCACTGTAGACGAGACCGGTGGCCGCCGAGTGCCCGCCCACCGGCATGGTCGCAGCCAGCCCGGCCATGTGCTCGCCGTCGAGCCGTTGCGCGCCGGCACCGTGCGCCGACAGCAGCCGCCGCAGGGCCTGCGCCGCGAACGTCAGCGACGCCGGACTCGGGGCCGCCATGCGTACCGCCAGGTCCACCGCCACCTCGTCGTGGCCGGGTACGCGCGGCCCGATGGTCACCGCGACCGTGGTCGCGGACGCCGGCAGCGCCAGCAGCCTCGGTACCAGCTGCGCGCCGGTCGCTTCGTCGAGCTGCGGCCAGCGGCGCAGGCGGAACGTCGCCTGCAGCAGACCACCCAGGTGCACGCCGTGCCAGGCTTCGTGGACCGGTTGCGCGCCGTCGTAATGAGCAAGATCCGCGAGTACCGCGAGAGCCGGGCCATCGGCCAGCAGCCGTACACCCACCGTCTTCAACCGGCGGCGGGCGCGCCTGACCGCGCTGTCGAGCGTCTTGCGCAGGTCGGCCTCGGTCCAGCCCTCGCTACGCAACACCTGGATCGCCAGCACGGTCCGTTGCTGCCCGAGCATGCGGCCCTCGGTGAGCTGCCGGTACGACGTCGCCGCGCTGCTCCCACCCGCCGCCAGTGCGGGCGCCGGTACGCCGGAGACCAGCAGCCGGACCCGGAGCGCCGGCCCTTCCGCCTCGGCAGCGGGCAGCAGGCCGGCCGGAGCCGACAGGACGGTGGCCGTCTCGGCGACCATGGCCGCCGGGTCACCGAGCTCGAGCAGGGCGGTCAGCCCGTAACCGTCCTCGATGACGGCCGCGGCCTCGCCCGCCACCTGTGCCGGTACCACCTTCGCACCGGGCACGACCGTGTCGAGCAGGGCGGCCGGGCCGGCGCCGGGCGGCAGTGTGTGCCGGCGGCCGGCGTACCGGCTCACGAGGCCCAACCACTGGTAGAGCCAGCGCCGGCGCAACCGGAGCCAGGACGCGCCGAGCAGCACCACAGCCCCGAGGACGGCGCCACCGATCGCGAGTGCGCCGTTTCCGGCGGCGGCCAGCAGCCCGGCCACGGCGATCTGGGTGGCGACGATCTGACCACTGTGGACACCGGCAAAGGCGCCAGGACGCCGTCGCGCCCGAGGAGTCACCGCGACAGCTGTCACGTCGGCCTATGGTAGGCGCCGGACGTGTCCATCGGGGAGGACGTATGCCGTCACGCCAGGATCACATGCATTCGTACCAATTCATGGTCCAGCGGCTCGTAGCGGCGATCGTCCTGCGTGACACCGACCCGTTCCACCCGCCGTTCCGCCGGCTCGTGGCCGCGGCGTCGGCCGGTGTGCTGCTCGCGACGCTGGCGCTCGCCGCGACGGCCGGCTACGGACTGCTCGTCCGCGACGACGACAGCTGGCGGGCCGGTGACGCGCTGATCGTCGCGAAGGAGTCCAGCGCCCGGTACGTGTACCGGGACGGCCTGCTGCACCCCGTGCTCAACTACACGTCCGCGCTGCTGATCCTCGGCATCGGCCGGCCTCGGACGGTGTACGTGCCGGCGCGTTCGCTCGCGGCGGTACCGCGCGGGAATCCGCTGGGCATCCCGGGCGCACCCGACGCGCTCGCCGAGCCCGAACGGCTGGTCGGCCTGCCGTGGACCCTGTGCGGGTCGGCGCTTCATTTCGGTGGAGGGGGCGCCGGCGGGCGGGCGTTGGGAGACTTGGGCCTGCTCGTCCGCGATCCGGCCGGGACCAGCTACCTGATCTGGCGCAACCGCAGGCATCCGATCCGGGAGCCGGCAGTCGTACTCGCCGCGCTGGGCTGGGGCAGAGCGCCACACGTGCGGGTCCCGACGCCGGTGCTCGACGCGTTGCCGGCCGGCGACGACCTGGCCCGGATCCCGATCGGGGGGCGGGGTCGGCCGTCGGGGCTGGCCGGGCTGCGGGTTGGCGATGTGGTTGTCGTGGAGAGCCAGGGCGGGGCGCGGCAATACGCGGTCGCCCTCGCCGGTGGCCTCGCTCCGGTCACCCAGATGCAGGCCGACCTCCTGCTGGCCGAGCGCGGTACCCGGCTGCGCCGGCTGGATCCGGGCTCCTACACGACCGCGCCGAAGCTGGACGACCTCGTCCCCGGCGGACCGGTACCGCCGCCGGAGGAGACGCCCGAGCTGGTGCGGCCGGCCGGCGAGCTGTGCGTCGACGTGGCGGACGGCACGGTTGGGGTACGCGTCGATGTCCCGGTCGACGGCGTTGTCGTGCCGCCCGGCCGTGGTGCCGTCGTCGACGCGGGCGGCACGCTCAGCGTCGTAACGGATCTCGGGATGCGGTACGCGGTACCGAGCCGCGAGGTCCTCGCGATGCTCGGCTACGGCGACGTGACCCCGCTGCGGTTGCCCGCGGCCGTCGTGGCGCTGTTGCCCGCCGGCCCGGCTCTCGATCCCGGCGTTATCCACAGGTTTGCCAACAGGGCTACCGGCTAGCCGCCGCGATCGATAGCGTCGGCGGACGTCAGGTCATTGAAGAAACGGGGGTTTCGATGGACCACGCGCAGGCACACGTCGCCGTGCTGGAACGCACGGCCGGCAGGTTCGACGGGGTCAACCGGTCGCTGGAGGCGATGCTGCGGCGGCTGATGGCCGAGCTGGACGCGCTCGAGCAGCAATGGCGCGGCGCGGGCGGGCGGACGTTCGACCAGGTACGCCGCGACTGGGCCGCGGACCAGGCCCGGCTGCACCGCGCGCTGGACGAGACGGCGACCGCCATCCGCTCCTCGGGCCGCGGCTACGCCTCGTCGGACGCCGACGCGGCCAGCCGGGCGAGGTCGGTCCGGCGCGGCCTGACGCTGCCGTTGTAGAGCCGGCCGTGAGCTTCGGGCGCCTGGACCTTCGGTCGGCGCAGGTCAAGACCAACGGAGTCAACCAATGAGAGACGAACCCCTCCTGGTCAACTTCACCGCGATGTCGACGGCCAGCGCGAACATCGCCGCCGCGATCAGGACGCTGCACGACCAGCTCGCCGAGCTGGAACAGAGCGCCGCCCCGCTCGTGTCGACGTGGGAGGGCTCGGCGCGATCGGCGTACGACCAGCGTCAGGCGCAATGGCGCGCCGCGGCGGCGGAGCTGACTGCCACGCTGACCGACATCAAGCAGGCGCTCGATGACTCCGCGGCCGACTACGCGTACACCGAGAGACGCAACAGCCACCTGTTCGAATGAGTCCGAATAGCCCCCTCGGTCAGCGTTCGGGGGCGAGCCGATGCCTTGGCTGGACCGTTGTAGGTTGTACGCGATGCGTGCATCGGTTGCTCACGGTAAGGAGGTGGCCGTGAACGAGTGGGAGCCGGCCACCGAGGCAGAAGTCGCGATGCGGGACGCCCTGCGGGCGGGCGACCAAGAGCTCTATTTCCGCATTCTCGCCCGCAGCGAGCTGCTGTTGCCGGTGTCCACCGACGCGCTGGCCGGCCGCTCGCCGGTGGGCTGGGGCACCTGGACGACCGGTTCCCGTACACACGTGCTGGCGTTCACATCGACCGAGGCGATGCAGGTCTGCCTGTCCGAGCACGCTGGCTCGGCCCGCCGTGTGGCGTACCACGAGCTGGCCGCGCACTGGCCGAACCTGGAGTGGTGGCTGGCCGTCGATCCGGGGCTGCCGATCGAGGGGTACCTGCCCGCGTGGTTCGTGTCCCAGCTGGCCCGTGGCGACATCCGGCTGCCCGGCCGCACGCTCGGTGCCCGGGCCCGCGTCGAGCGGGTGGAGAGCTTCCAGCGTGCGCGAGCGGTGGCATCGGTACCCGGCCGGACGCCGGCCCAGACCATCCGGGCGACCGCCCCCGTCTCGCCGGCCAAGGCTCCGGCGGCCCCGGAGCCGGCTCCCGAGCCCGTGGTGATCGAACCCGAGCCGGTGGTGGTAGAGCCCGCGCCGGCGGAGGCCGGCGCCAGCATCACAGCCGCCAGCGTCACAGCCGGCAGCGTCACAGCCGGCAGCGGTCTGGCGGCGGCGTTGGCGGGGCGGAGCGCGGCGGCGGCGGCCCGGGCGACGTTGCGCGAGACACCCGCGGTCGCCGAGGAGCAGCCCGCGGCGCCGGAGGAGCCGGCCTTCGTACCGGCCAACGAGACCGAGGCGAGCCTGCTGGCCGCGGCGGACGAGGGGAACACCGACAGCTTCCTGTCCACGCTGTTGCTGGCCAAGGTGCTACTGCCGCTGCCGTCGAGCGGGCACGTGGACGGCCGGCCGGGCGATTCGAGCTTCGTGTGGCGTACCGAGACGATCGAGGACCACCCGTACGTGGTGGTGTTCACGTCCGAGGAGCGCCTCGTGGAGCACCTCGGTGAGGCCCGCCAGACCGTGGGCGTCAGGTTCGCTCAGTTGATCCGGCACTGGCCGGACGAGCACTGGTCGTTCGCGGTCAACCCCGGTACGCCGGTCGGGGCCAAGCTGCCCGGTAACCAGATCGTGGCGCTGGCCAACTGGGCGGCCGAGGTCGGGCTGGGAGAGGAACCGGCCGAGGAGGCGCCTGGTCCCTCGATCGGCGAGCCCGTCGAGGAAACCGAACCGCCGCCGTCGCCGGTGGCCGGATCGGCTACCGCCTCGTCGAGCGCGGGCCTGACGATGATGCAGAAGCCGCTCCCGCCCGGCCAGGTGAGCTACTACCTGGAACGCGGGTACGACCGGGTGTCGGGTTTCGTGCAACGGGCGAACGAGCTGGCGCACCTGCGCACTCCGGCCGAGCTGCACGCCGCAGTGGGCCTGGACTACGCCGGATCGCCGTTCGACCGCAACGCCGACGAGCTGTACGTCCTGCGGTGGGCGGCGCACCGACCGAGCCTGTACCGGATCCCGTACGGCGGCCCGCACGAAGCCGCAATGCAGGCCATGCAGGGCTGGGTCATCGAACGGGCGCCGTTCCGGGGCAACGGGTTCGCGCCCAGCGAGACCGGTGACGTCATCGCGGAGTTCAAAGTGGACAGTGCACGGCTGCCGCACGGCGCGCAGCTGTGGCGGGTCCGCGCGGACGGTACCGAGACCCTGATCGCGTTGCTCGACGCCGACGGACCGACGTGGCGGCGCGTGGACGGCACGCAGTGATCCGCGACGGGTTCATCGCGCGCTGGACCGGGCAGGAGTACGAGGCCAGCCCGGACGGTGACGATGTGCGCCTGTACCGGCCCGATCCCGCGGACGGCTTCGAGGAGATCCGGCCCGGGCGGTACCGGCGCATCGTCCCGGCGAGCGACGTCGAGGACCTGGTGTACGTGCGAACGACCTGCACCTGGCGGGGAGAGCCGTTCATCGTGCTCGGCGAGCACGGGGATTGGCTGCGCGTGGAGTACGCCGGCGGCAAGGCCCCGGTGGCCGCGCTGCTGAACCTCGAGGAGTTCGACTTCGGCGTGTACCAGGGCTGGGCCCCCGCCAACGAGGTCATAGACCTACGGGAGCAACGGGTCTAGCTACCGAGGCGCACCGCACGGGCGTGCAGGTAGCGCTGTTGCGGCAGGCTGGTTGCCCGGTGCGCGGCCGCCAGGTACGCCTCGTGGGCCGCGGTCGGGTCGCCGGCCATCTCCAGCAGGTGCGCGCGGACCGCGTACAGCCGGTGGTCCTCGGCGATCCGGTCGTCGGTGGCGAGCTTGCCGACCAGGTCGAGGCCGGCCGGGGCGCCGTGGACCATCGCCATCGCGACGGCGTGGTTCAGCGCTACCACGGGGTTGTCGGACATCCGCAGCAGCACCTCGTACAGCGCCAGGATCTGCGGCCAGTCGGTCTCCTCCGCGGTCGGTGCCTCGTCGTGCAGGGCGGCGATCGCCGCCTGCAGCTGGTACGGACCGGTAGCTCCACGCGGCAGCGCCTCGGAGACGAGGGCCACGCCTTCGGCGATCTGGTCGGCGTTCCACAGCCCGCGGTCCTGCTCGGCCATCGGAACCAGCGCGCCGTCCGGCCCGGTACGCGCCGCCCGCCGCGCGTCGGTCAGCAGCATGAGCGCGAGCAGCCCGGTCACCTCGCCGTCGTCGGGCAGCAGTCGGTGGACGAGCCGGGTCAGCCGGATCGCCTCGGCCGACAGCTCCCGGCGTTGCAGGTGCGGGCCGGACGTGGCGGCGTACCCCTCGTTGAAGATCAGGTAGAGCACGTGCAGGACGGCGGCCAGCCGGTCGGCGCGCTCGGCGGCCGGCGGCATACCGAACGGGATGCCGCTCTCCTTGATGCGCTGCTTGGCCCGGCTGATCCGGCGCGTCATGGTGGCCTCGGGTACGAGGAACGCGCGGGCGACCTCGGCCGTGCTCAGGCCACCGACCGCGCGCAGCGTGAGCGCGATCTGCGAGGCCGGCGACAGCGCGGGATGGCAGCACATGAACAGCAGGACGAGCGTGTCGTCCGTGGCTGGAACCAGTTCCTGGTCGGGCAGCACCCAGCGGGCGACGGTGTCCTCCCGGCGCTGCCGGGCCTGCTCACTGCGCAGCAGGTCGGTCAGCCGGCGCGAGGCGACCGTGATCAGCCAGCCGCGCGGATTGTCCGGTACGCCCTCGGCCGGCCATTGCAGGGCACCGGCCAGCAGCGCCTCCTGTACCGCGTCCTCCGCGGTGTCGAAGTGGCCGTACCGACGTACCACCGCGCCGAGGACCTGCGGCGCGAGCTGGCGCAGCAGGTCCCCGACACCGTCCTCGTTCACACCCCGAGGTCCTCGATGCCGTCGATGACGGGCCGGATGTCCACGTATTCCCCAGGCGCGTCAGGGTTGATCAGACCGGCGGCGATCTCGGTTGCGCGGTCGTAGCTCTCGCACTCGACGATCGTGTAGCCGGCCAGGACCTCCTGGGTCTCCGGGTACGGCCCGTCGGTCACCACCGGAACCCGGTTCTCCAACTGGATCCGCCGGGCATGCACGGGCGCGCTCAGCCCCCGGGCGTCCACGAACTCCCCGGAATCGATGAGCTTCTGGTGGTACGACCCCATGTACGCGTGCATCTTCGCGACGTCCTCCGCCGACATGGGCGGTTTGTCCGTGGGCTTGCCGGACAGCACGTCGTAGTCCTGCTGCGAGCCGTACAACATGATCATGTATTTCATGACCTCTCCTTTCTGCTAACGGAGACGTCGAAGTCAGCGAGCGGATCAGGACTTGGCCCAGCGGAGAATTTCGCCGGTGACCAGGTCGGGGACCTCCCGGTGAGGGAAATGGCCGATATCGTCGAGCATGTGCCATTCGTACCCGGCTACGACGTACCGGCCGGAGCCGAGAGCGGTGCGCGGCAGGATCGCGGGGTCGACGGCACCGTGCAGTTGCAGCGTCGGCGTGATGATCGGCTTCTGCAGCAGCTTGACGAAGCGGTAGCCGTGCAGCCGCAGCACCGAGCGGAACGCCCACCGGTACGCCTCCAGCGCGCAGAACGACACCTGCGGGATCAGGAACGCCTCGCGGCACTTCGCGGCGTACTCGGCGAACGCAGGTGACCGCACCCACGCCGATCCACCCCAGCGCACGAGGAACTCCTCGATCGGCGCCGCGCCGTCCCGGGTCAGCACATGCTCGTACCGCGGGATCTGGAACTTCAGCATCGGGGCCGCCGCGGCGAGCTGTCCGCGTGGGTCGGCGAACACCGCCGCCCGGGCCCGCAGCGGGTGCGCGGCCGCGATCACCACGAGCCGGCGGACCAGCCGGGGGTGAAAGGCCGCAGTCGTCCAGGCGAGCATGCCGCCGTATCCGGTACCGACCAGCGTCGCCGACCGCTCGCCGAGGGCCCGGATCAGGCCCACCACGTCGGCCGCCATCGTGTAGCCGTCGTACCCCCGCGGCGGCTTGTCGCTGGCGCCGTACCCGCGCAGGTCGACGGCTACCGCGCGGAACCCCGCGTCGGCGAGCGCACTCAGCTGCGCCTCCCATGCCCACCAGAACTCCGGGAAGCCGTGCAGGAACAGGACCAGCGGCCCGGTCCCGGCCTCGACCGCGTGGAACCGGCTGCCGTTCGCGTTGACGAACCGGTGCGTCCACGGCCCGTCGAGCATCACGCATGCCTCGTCCACCCCGGTGTTCACGGTGCTCAGCCTAAGGCCGCCCGGGTAGCCTCGGGTCATGACCGCCCCCCGGCCCTTACCCTTCATCGACGTCTCTGGATCACCTGGTCAGTGCGGTGCCGCGTACGGCGCGGCCGCCGCCGAGGTCATCGCTCGGAACGTCGAGGCGTACGACCGCCGCTTCGCGATCCAGGCCGGGCTCGACCGGGAGACCGTGTACGCGGCAGGTCGCGGCTACCGCGCGGCCACCGCGGAGCACCATCCCCGCATCGCGGAGATGCTCGACGCGGTCGCCGAGGGTGCCGGGGTACCGGTCGAGGCGATCTACGGGATCAATGCCCGTACCGAGCTGATCTACGCCGCGCTGAACAGCGAATGTACGTCGGTGGGCGTGCTCGGTACCCACACCGCCTCCGGTCACCTGCTCCTCGGCCAGAACTGGGACTGGCATCCGGATCAGCGGGACACGATGGTCCTGTTGCGTACCACGGACGAGCACGGCCACGTGGTGCTGACGCTGACCGAGGCCGGCATGCTCGCCAAGACCGGGCTCAACTCGGCGGGCGTCGGACTCTGCGTGAACATGCTCGGCACGGATCGGGACGGGCTGGGCGCACCCGGTGTGCCGTACCACGTGATTTTGCGGGCGGCGCTCGACGCGGAGAGCTTGGCGCGGGCGTTGCGCGCGACGGTACGCCCGCCGCGCACATCCTCGATCAACCTGCTGCTCGGCCAGGTGGGCGACGGCGGTGGCGAGATCATCGACCTGGAGATCGCCCCCGGCGACGCGGGTTGGCTGCACCCGGTCGACGGCGTCGTCACGCACGCCAACCACTTCGACACCGCGGTATCGATCTACGACACGATCAAGGACTGGGGCGGCTCGTCGCTGTTCCGGGCGGCCCGGGCGCGCCGGCTGCTTGCCGAACCGGCCGCCGCGGGCAAGGTGAGCGAAGAGGACCTCGCCATGGTGTTCCGGGACCATGCGAGCTTCCCGCTGTCGATCTGCCGCCACGTCGACGAGCGGGACGCGTACTACGACCGGTCGGAGAGCGTGTACTCGATCATCATCGACCTCGACGCCCGGCGCATGGCGATCGCGGCCGGCCCACCGTGCCGGGCCGAGTACGACTGGTTCGAGCTAGCGGCCCAATAGCAGACGGACGTGGTCTGCCATCGGCGCTCCGATGGCGGCGAACAGGGTCTCGGCCTGTTCGCGGTGCTCGTCGGCGTCGCGGCCGAGCGCGGACAGCGCCCGCCAGAGCACCAGGTGCGTCCGGGCCTGCCCGAGCCGGTGGCCGGTCGCGGTGTGGCCGGCCAGCGCCTGGTCGGCCCGTTCGGCGGCCGACCAGGGTTCGCCGCGGCGGAGCTGGATCGCGGCCAGCGTGGTCAGCGCGTTGGCGTCGAGCATCCGGTACCCGCGCTTGCGGGTGGTGGCCAGCGCCTCCTCGGCGTACGCGGCCGCCCGGTCGAGCTGGCCCGCTGACAGCAACCCGCCGGCCAGCATGATCGAGACCTCGGCTTCCACATAGGAGTCGGTGGCCTCCCGAGCCAGCACGACCGCCCGCCGGTAGCCGATGACCGCCGCCTCGAGATCGCCGACGTGGTGATGGATCGTGGCCTCCGCCGCCAGTGCGTCGGCCTCGAACCGCCGATCGCCGATGTCGCGGGCGGCGGCCACCGCGGTCCGGACGAGCTCGTTCGCCTCGGCGTACCGGCCAGCCTCCCGGTGCACGTCGGCGAGCGCGCGGATCGCGTCGGCCTCCCCGACCCGGTCGCCGACCTCCTGGTGCAGGTGCAGCGCGCGGGTGAGCACGTTCGACGCGTCGTCGAGCCGCCCGAGCGCGCGGTACGCCTCGCCCAGCCCGGCGAGCGTCCTGGCCTCGCTGCTCAGCGAGCCCTGCTCCTGGTACAGCGAGATGGCCTGCTCGAGGTGGTCGGCGGCCTGCTGGAGCTGGCCGAGTCCCCAGTAGACGAGACCGAGGTTGCCCAGCTGGATCGCCTGGCCGAGAAGCCGCCCGGTCTGCCCCCCGACGGCGAGCGCCGCGGTGTACCGGTCGGCGGCCTCGCGCAGCTCACCGAGGCTCCAGTGCACGTTGCCGAGGTTGCCCAGCGTCGTGGACTCGCCCTCGGCCCAGCCGGCCCGCCGGGTCAGCTCGAGCGTGCGGCTGTACGCGTCGATCGCGTCCTGGTGCTTCCCCTGGATCCAGTGCAGGGTGGCGAGACCCAGTTGGGAGGCCGCCTGGGCCCGGACGTTGCCCTCCCGTTCGGCGGCTGCCAGGCCGGCCGCGGCGACCGCCGTACCGTCCACTGTGTACATCCGCAGGTACAGGTAACCGCGCAGCCCGTCGGCCAGCCGCCAGGCGGCCTCGGGTGGTCCGCGCCGGGCGGCGTGGCCGACCGCGCTGACCAGGTTCGATCGCTCGGCGTCGAGCCAGCCCGACGCCTGCGCGGTGTCCGTGAAGTCGACGGTCGGGTGCGCGGTACAGGCATCCGACAGCGGCAGGCGCAGGATCTGCGGGTAGACCCGGCGGGCCGCGCCGTCGATGCCGTGCAGGTAGAAGTCGTACAGCCGGGCGAGGGCGGCGGTCCGGTCGCGCTCGTCGTCCTCGGTGGCGGCCCGGTCGGCCGCATACCGGCGCAGCAGATCGTGAAAGGCGTACCGGCCGGGCGCGTGCTCCTCGATCAGGTGCGCGGCCGCCAACCGGTCGAGCAGCTGGGCCGCCTGCGCGGTCGGCAGATCGGCCAGCGCCGCGGCGGCCGGTACGCCGATGTCCGCCCCCGGAGTCGGGCCCAGCAGGCGGAAGAGCCGCCGGGCGTCGGCGGTCAGGGCCGCGTAGGAGTGGTCGAACGCGACCCGGACCCCGGCGTGCGGATCCCCGTCGACCTGCAGTGCGGCGAGCCGGTCGCCGGCCGCCAGCTCCTCGGCGTACCGGGCGATCGTGACCAGCGGGCGGGCGGTCAGGTTGGCCGCGGCGATCCGCAGCGCCAGCGGCAGGTGGCCGCACAGCTCGGCCAGCTGGGCGGCGGCCGACTCCTCGCGGTCGACCCGGCCCTCCCCGGTGAGGTGGGCCAGCAGCGTGCGCGCCTCGGCCGGCGACAGGACGTCTAGCGGCAGGCCGACGGCACCGTCGCGAGCCACGAGCCCGCCGAGCTTGTCGCGGCTGGTGACCAGGACGAGGCAGCCCGGGCTGCCGGGGAGCAGCGGGCGGACCTGGTCGGGATGGCCGGCGTTGTCCAGCAGCACCAGGACCCGCCGTTCGGCGAGCACGCTGCGGTACAGCCCAGCGGCGTCCTCGGCGCCGGCGGGAACCTCGTCGGCCGGTACGCCCAGCGCCGGCAGGAAGCGGGCGAGCGCGTCGACGGGGCGCAGCGGTGAGCCGGCGGCGTAGCCGCGCAGGTTCACGTACAGCTGGCCGTCGGGGAACTGGTCGCGGACGCGGTGCGCCCAGTGCACGGCCAGCGCGGTCTTGCCGACGCCCGCGGTACCGGCGATCGTCGAGACCACCAGTGCGCCGCCGCGATCCAGCAGCGCGTCGAGCCGCTCGAGGTCGGCGTCGCGACCGGTGAAACCCGCGATGTCGGGCGGGAGTTGGGCCGGAACGACCGGGCGTGGGCGACCGGTGCCGGTCCGCGCCACGGAAAGGTCGTCGTCCAGTACCGCCCGATGCAGCTCACGCAGTTCGGGACCGGGCTCGAGGCCGAGCTCGTCGACGAGTAGCTGGCGCGCGCGGCCATAGGCGGCCAGTGCCTCGGCCCGACGACCACACCGGTAGAGGGCCTGCATCAGCTGCCCGTGCAACCGTTCCCGCAGCGGGTACTCGGTCACGAGCGTGGCGACCTCGGTCACCACCTCGGCGTGCTGCCGCAGCTCCAGCCGCGCGCTGAGCCGGTCCTCGGTCGCGGTCAGCCGGCGCTGTTCGAGCCGGGCCGCCTCGGCCGCCACGGTCCGGGCCGGCGGTACGTCGGCCAATGGCGCGCCCTGCCAGAGCGCCAACCCATCGGTCAACTGGGCCACTGCCTGTTCCAGCCGGCCCTCGACGAGGCCCCGCCGGCCGGACTCGGCCAATCGCTCGAACACCTTGGCGTCGATCTCGCCGTCGTCGACGACCAGCTCGTACCCTCGGCCGCGGGTGACCAACGGCCCGTCCCGCCGGCTGCCGAGCACCCGGCGTAGCCGCATGACGTAGTCCTGGACGGCGCCGACCGCCGCCCGTGGCGGGCGCTCGCCCCAGATCTCGTCCACCAGCCGCTCGGTACCGACGACATGCCCGGCCTCGGCCAACAGGATGGCCAGCACCACTCGCTGTTGTGCCGCGCGGATCGGTGACCAGGCCGCACCGTCCCACACCCGCAACGGTCCGAGTACTCGAAACCGTATCAAGTCAGTCCCATCCCGGACCGGTGCTCGGCCACCCCCCAACTGAGCACCAACTGAGCGCCAGCCTAGCGCGCTCACTTAGCGTCGACATCGATGGAAAGAGTCTGGCCTCCTCTGCTCGAGCGCGAGGAGCAACTGCGGACCATCGAGGCGGGGTTCGCCGCGGCGAACCAGGCGGGGGTGGTTCTCCTCGGCACGCCGGGTATCGGGAAGACCCGGCTGGCGAGGTCGGTGTCGGCGCGCTTCGATGCGGCCGGTCACCGTACGGGTTGGGTGAGCGGTAGCCGGAGCGCGGCATCGGTACCGTTCGGCGCGATGTCGCACCTGCTGCCGGAGAAGTGGCCGAGCGGCGCGGACCGGGTGGCGACATTGCGTGCGGTTGTCGAGCAGGTGGCGGCCTGGGGTGGCCGGCAGCAGGGGGTTCTGTGCGTCGACGACGCCCACCTGCTCGACGATGGTTCGGCTACCGCGGTCAGCCATTTGGCCGTGCAGGGTGCGGCGTACATCGTGCTGACGATCGACGACACCGCACCCGTGGCGGATGCCCTCGTCGCGTTGTGGAAGGACGGGGTGGCGCGGCAGGTACCGCTTCGGCCACTGTCGCCGGCCGCCGTCGATGAGCTGGTGGACCGCGCGCTGGGCGGTCCGCTCGACGGGCTGACGCGGCGGTGGCTGCACACCGCGGCGGCCGGGAACCCGATGGTGCTCCTCGAGCTCATCCAGGCCGGCGTGGAGACCGGGACGCTGCGCCGGCAGTACGGCGTATGGCGGCAGCACGGTACTCCGCTCGGCACGCCACGGCTGGCCCAGTTGATGGCCGATCGGCTGGCCGGGCTCGATCCGGCCGCGTACGCCGTGCTGGAACTGGTCGCCTGTGCCGAACCGGTACCGCTGTGGCTGGTCGCCCGCCTGTTCGGCGGCGTGGCGGTGGCGACCGCGGAGTCCGCCGGCCTCGTCCGCGTCGACGGCGCGGTACTGCGTACCGCCCAGCCACTGTGCGCCGCGGTGGTGCGCACGACGCTGCCGGCGAGCCGGGCGAGCGAGATCTACCAGCGGCTCCTTGCCGAACTGTCCGATGTGGACAGTGTGGATCCGTTGCTGGCGGCGCGATGGCAGCTCGCGGCCGGCCGGATCGACCGACCCGACGTGCTGTTGCCGGGCGCGCGGCTGGCGTACCGGCGGTGCGAGCTGGACCTCGCGGAGCGGCTCGCGCGGTCCGTCGACAGTGGACGGTCGGACCTCCTGCTCGCCAAGGTCCTCGAGCGGCGCGGGAACGGTACCGCGGCCGCCGAGGCCCTGCCGCCGCAACCGGACGACGGCGATCCCGAACTCGCCGACTGGGCGGTGACGAGGGCGACGATCGCGTACTGGGGTCAGGGTCAGGTGGGACACGCCGAGCAGGCGCTGGACCTGGCGGCCAACCACCCGATGGCCGAAGCCTGCCGTGCGGCCGTGCGCCTGTTCGACGGCCGTTGCGACGAGGCGTTGGCCCTGGCCTTAGGAGTTTCTTGGGTTGGATCTGCGCCGACCGAAGGTCCAGGCGCCTTGGCTAGCTCACGGTTCGATGTGGCTTCCGAGGTGGCCGCGGTCGCCGCCGGCCTGCTCGGTCGGCCGGAGGAGTTGCGGCGCGGCCGGGCCGGGTACGGCGCCTGCCTGGGGTTGCTTGCCGTGGCCGGACCCGACGAAGCGGGCCCGCTGGCCGAGGACGGGTACCGGTCAGCCGTCTCCGCGGAGCGCCCCGCGCCGGTCGTCGGCGGCTGGGCGGCTCTGCGCGGCCTGTGTGCCCTCGCCCGCGGCCGGGCAGTCGGCGCGGTCCGCTGCCTGACCGAAGCGGTGGCCCTGATGGCGGATCAGAACGCGTATCGCCTGGTCCGCCCGACGATGTCCGCGCTGGCCGGAGCCATGGCCCTGACCGGTGACGCCGACGAGGCGATCGCCTGGCTCGCGCGCGCCGAGGCGGCCCCGCCGGCCGGTCGGCTGCTCAGCGCCTGGGAGGAACTGGACCGGGCCTGGGTGCTCGCCGCGATCGGCGACCTCACCCGCGCCCGGGACCGCGCCCTGTCAGCCGCTGAGCAGGCCGCGGCCACTCGCCAGCCGGCATTCGAGGCCCGGGCGCTCTACGACGCCGCCCGGCTGGGCGCGGCCCGTGCCGTCCACGCCCGCCTGGCCGAGCTGGCGGCGTCGACGAGCGGCCCGGTCGTACCCCTCTACGCCCGGGCCGCCGGCGCCCTGATGACCGGGGACTCGACGGCGCTGGAGCGGGCCGCCACGGCGTTCCACGATCTCGGCTTCGCCCTCCACGCGGCCGAAGCCTGCGCGACCGCGGCTCGCGAGCAGGCGCGGCTGGGTCGACCGAACCGAGCCGCGCAGCTCGCCGAGCGCATGACGGCGCACCTCGGCGAGTGCGAGGTCACCGCTACTCCACTGCTGTCCGGTCGGCGAATCTCGACACTCACCTCGCGGGAACGGGAGGTAGCGATGCTCGCCCGCCAACACAGCAGCCGCGAGATCGCCAACCGGCTCGGCCTGGCCCTCAACACCGTGAACAACTACCTGGCCAGGGCGTACCTCAAGCTCGGCGTGACGAGCCGACGCGAGCTGGCGGCTGTCATCGAGATAGACGGACCGCGGGTAGTACGCCCCTTATCACCTAGTTAGGGTGATGAGCACCTTTCGTTCGGCCGGTTGGCTGTACGCATGCAAAACGGTCCAGTCCAGCTCATGGTTATCGGCTTCCCCCACGGCGAGTTCGCGGGCGAGATCCTGACCGAGCTGAAACGCCTGCGGGACAAGGAGATCCTCGGGCTCGTGGACGTACTGCTCGTGGCCAAGGACGAGGACGGCAACGTCGCCACAGTGGACAGTGCGCCAGCGGACAGCGGTACCGCCGTGGTTTCGTTGCTCGGCCTCGGTATCGCGGGCGACGAGGCATTGCGTACCAACGACGACCCGGACGAGGTCTGGTACGCCACCGAGGCCATCCCACCCGGTACCTCGGCCGCCATCACGCTCGTGGAGCACCGGTGGGCGATCCCGTTGCGGGACGCGATCGTGCGGGCCGGCGGCGTCACCGTCGCGGATGCGTGGGTGCATCCGGAGGATCTGCTCCTGATCGGCGATGCGGCCACCCGTCGTCTTGGTTAATCATCCTTTTGTCGGATATAGGGGTCACTCAAATGGTTCGATTTATAACTTGGTGGATGCGAAGCCGCAAATGGGTTGTGTAGCACTAGGTAGCCTCGCGATCAACAACACGGGGGAAAGAAAACTTCGCATGCCACACGAGCTGCACGCGCCCGGCGTAACGCCGAGCTTCGTCGACCGGCCCAGAATCAACGCGATTCTCGACAAGGGCATGGACGGTCTGGTCACGCTGGTATGCGCGCCGGCGGGCTGGGGCAAGACATCGGCGGTCGCGGCGTGGGCGGCGCTGCGCGATCCGGCCCAGGTGCGGTGGGTGACACTCGACGAGGCCGACAACGATCCGATCCGGTTGCGCAGGCTGGTCACCGCTCCGGTGCCGGCGGTACTCGTGCTCGACCGGGCCGAGGTCATCGTGGCGGAGGCGGCGATGCGGGTCCTCGCCTCGCTGATCCGCGAACGCCCGCCGCTACTGCGGATCGTCCTGTGCAGCCGGGTGGAGCCGCAGTTGCCATTGGCCCAGCTGCGCCGCACGGCCGAGCTCACCGAGATCGGAGCGGCCGACCTCGCGTTCACCGCCGGGGAAGCGGCCGCGCTCTTCGACAGCGGTACGCCGACCACAGAGGTGCGCGAACGGGTCGAGTGGACCGAGGGGTGGGCGGCCGGCCTGTGCCTGCAGTCGACCGACGAGTACCTCCGCCGCGAGGTGCTGGCCGGCCAACCATCGGAGCTGAAGGAGTTCCTGCTCGGTACGAGCATCGTCGACCGGCTCTGCGGCAGCTTGGCCCAGGCGCTGACCGGGTCCGCGGATGCCCCGCGACGGCTGCGCGAGCTGATCCGGCAGGGTCTGTTCGTCGACGACGACGGGGAACGACGCTGGGTACGCAGCCATCGCATGGTCCGGGACTTCCTGCGCCGCGAAGCGCTCGACCAGCTCTCCGACCAGCTGCCCGCGCTACATGTGCGAGCGGCGCGCTGGTGGTCGGAGCACGGCGAGCCGACGTTGGCGGTGCGCCATGCGGTCGCCGCCGACCGGTGGCGGTACGCCAGCCGCCTGGCACCGGAACCCATCGGTTCACCGGCCGCGCTGCCGACGCCATTCGTCGAGACGGTGACCCGGCTCGCGGACATCGGCACGATGCGCCTGCGGGACGAGCATGCCGACCTGGTACGCCGGGCCGGCGACCTGCTCGGCAGGCTAGCTACCGCTACCGCCACCGGCACCGGCGCACCCGCGACCGTCGAGCAGATCCGGGCCGTGGCCCACCTGCATGCCGGTGTCGGCCAGCTGTGGTGCGGCCTACTCGACGCGTCGGCCCGTTCACTCGACCAGAGCGTGGAGATCGCCACCCGGCATGGCCTGGACTCCGTGGTCGGTGACGCGCTCGGGCACCACGCGTTGCATTCGGCGGTACGCGGAAAGCTGCGCGACGCGTCCGATCGCGCGACCGCGGCACTGCGCGCGGCGGAGGTCGGTGGTTCGCCCGCGACGGCGGCCCGCATCGCGCTCGCGATCGTCTGTCTCGAGCGGACGGACGCCGAGGGCGCCGAACGCCACCTCGCCCGGGCGGCCGCCGACGATCGGGGTGGCGCCACCACCACCGTGGCCACCGAGATCCTGCGCGCCCGGATGTGGCAGTCGTCCGGTGAGCTGGCCCGGGCGCGAGCCGCGCTGGCGCTGGCCGGCCAGCAGTTCCGGAAGTCCGGCCCGCCGCCCATGCTGCGAGCATGGCTCAGCGTGGCAGCGGCCGAGCAGCATCTGCTGGAGGATCGGCCGGATGTCGCACTGGCCACTGTGGACGGCGTACTGCATCTGCGGCACCTCGACCCGGTCAGCGCGCCAGGTCGGATCACCGCGGCCCGTGCCCACCTGACTCGTGGGGCTCCGGCCCGGGCCCGCAGCCTGCTCGCACCGCTGCACGCTCCCGGTGCGTCGGTCGGTATCGGCGCCTGGATCGAGGCGTGGTTGGTCGACGCGCTCGCCGCCGCGCAGCTGGGCCTCCGCGGCGCGGTCTGCATCGCGCTCGGTCACGCGCTGGCGGCCGCCGAGCCCGAAGGCTTCCGGCGCCCGTTCCGGCTCGGCGGTGACTCGTTGAGCGATCTGCTCGTCCGGTACCGGGATGTCGTCGAGCCGTACCACCGGTTCGTCGACGGGCTGGACGCGAACGCTTCGGTAGAGCTGGTACGTCCGGGACGCGTCCTGCCCGAGACCATCACCGAGCGCGAAGCCGTGGTCCTGCGCTACCTGCCGACGCTGTTGACGGCGCACGAGATCGCCGGTGAGTTGTGCGTGTCTCGGAACACGGTGAAGACGCAACTCAAGAGCCTGTACCGGAAACTGGATGTCCGGACCCGCCGGGCGGCGGTCGATCGCGCCCGCCACCTGGGTCTACTCCCGCGCGGGTGACCTGCCCATCCCGGCCGCGGAGCAAAATGGCTGGCCCCACCCGGGGCCAGCCATTTTCGTGGTGCGCTTATATTCAGTTGAATTCGTCAGACTTCACCGCGGCGAGGAATTCGTACCACGCCCGACCGTCGATGACGATAACCGGCCCAGCGGGATCCTTGCTATCGCGGGTCGCAACGCGATCGCCGATCCACGCCACCTCGACGCAGTTCCCCTCCCCGTTACTGAGCGTCGACCTACGCCAGGAGACACTGCTCCTCTTCATTGCCTCTCGCCCCTTAGGATGTTGCGTCAACGAGCAGTGAAATTGTCTGACCAGAATCCAGGGCCAGCTCTGTCAACTGCTCGAAGACCATTGTAAACCGGGCGACCTGCGGCGGCTGCTCTACGTAGGAACCGTTCCCGAAGTTTTCGACATAGACCACGTCGGGCTCGTCGTCGGGAAACGAGACGATGGAAAATGCGGTACCCGACGCCGGATATTCCCCCGCGCTGAAGGGGATGACCTGGAGCTTGACATTCGGCAGGTGGGCGGCCTCGATAAGGCGAGCGATCTGTTCTCGCATCACCTCGCGTCCGCCGACCTGACGGCGGATGACGCTCTCGTCGATGATCACATGCAATGACATCGGGTCGGTACCGTAGAGAATTGTCTGGCGCTCCATTCGCAGCTGAACCCGACGGTCGATCAGGTCGGGATCACGCGGATGGTTGGATTCGCATTCGATGATGGCCTTGGCATAGCCCGCGGTCTGCAACAGACCGGGCACGAGCTGACAGTCGACGGTGCGAATCCCCGATGCCTCGGTCTCGAATCCGAGGTACATCGAGAACCAGTCCGGTACGGCGTCGGTATAGGTAATCCACCAGCCGCGCTGACGCGCGGCACGAGCCTCTTCCAGGAACTTCTCGGTGTCGTCCGCCGGCACGTCGAAGTAGCGCAGTAGAACCTTTACATCGGAAACTTTCGGGCTAATCTGGGCGTTTTCAATCCTGGACAGGGATGATTTACTGATTTCCGTGTTCCGGGCGACATCGTCGATCGTCTGGCCGGCCTCGGTCCGCAGGCGTTGTAGCGCCCTGGCAAGCCGGCGTCTCGGCCCGACGGGACTCCTCGCCATGCCCCAGAGTGTGCCACCCCACAACGGGTCTCCCAAGACCCGCCACCTACGAAGGCAACTCCCGGATAGAAACTTGCACTTGTAGCCCGGCGTGGCGTAACCGAAGGGCTAACACAGTGTAGTCGAAAATCCGACGAGACACCCCATGTTCATGTCTCAGCAAGGTAGCGATTACGCTACTCATGTGATGCAGATCACACTGCCTATGAGGCGAAGCCGGGTGACAAACATGGGCATCCCAGATTGGATGTTTCAAGATATTCGTACCAGGTGAGGATCGGACGTTCGGCGCCAACGAGCATCGCCTACCGGGATTGGCGGGCTCGGCCGGCGGCGAACCCCTCGCGTGCCGTCTCCTCACCGGGTGAATTGCAATGGGAACCGCACCCCCTGTCCCCGGGTGCGGCGTCTCCTGACGGAGTACGAGCCAGGCGGGGGGACCGAATGGCCGGCAATAGATCGGTGGCTGGCGCATTTCCTGCGCCGCCAGCTGCCGGACGCCACTTCGTATGGGGTGGTGCGCGTCGTACTGGGCGCGCACCGGGGGACATTCCGCTGAGTCGTGAACAAGGACTCGACATACCGCAACGCCATCGTGGTCAGGGTGGGCCGAGCGCCGTGGCGGATATCGCTCGGTGAGGGGTGAAACTATGTTTGTTGGTCTTGTCATTCGCATCACGAAGGTGGTTGTTGTAGCGGTCGGCCGATGGCCGGCCCTCCTCGACGCATAGCTGCGCAGGCGCGGTCTGGCCTGACGAGATGGCTATATCTTCATCGAAGCGGCGCGCCAATGACGTCGCCGACTCCGGCCGCCTTCGCATCACCAAATTGGCGACCGGCAACACCGCAGGGATGATCGGAACCTCGCTCGAGCCGCCGTCCGTCAGCCATCTGTGCCGGGAGTGCCGGACGCTATTGCTGCGCACTCGCGAGTGGCGGCAGGGGGCGCTGTACGTGAGCTACGAGCACATTCACGGCGGTCACGGTCCCCACAATGGACGGCGACACGATCCGGACCCGATCCCGCTGGCCGGGTACCTGAACTGACTGACAACGGGTTGCGCCAGGTTGGCGCAAGAGCGGAACGGAGCGCCGCGGCGTCTGGACCGAGGAGCGTAGCGACGAGGGAAGGCGGCGCATAGGGCGCGCAGTGAAGCGAACGTCAGCGAAGGTCAGCAGAGGCAAAAGGAGGAACCGGCCGCAGCGAGCCCCCTGCGTCGCCACGACCGGTTCCCCTTTTGGAGGACCGCGTATCTACTTCCGGACGCGCTCTTTGTGATGCCGACCCCCGTTAGTTCGGGGCTCCGCCGCCCCCACGGGCATCAGCTCCCGCGTCTCGGTCACCGCGCTCACGCTCTCGTACACGCTCCCTTGCGGTACGGGTCGCGGTCTGGCGGCCCCCACCCCTGTGACGACTGCCCCTGCCATCACAAGGCGGATCTGCTCCAGTTGTTGTCTGAGCACCCGGCTCACTCCGTCGTGGTGCCCCTCGCGATAGCCGCTGCGGTAGTTGCCACCGGCGTGGAGCCGGCCGATGGCGTACGCGGCAGAGGCAAGGACGAGCACAGCGAGCACCCCGATGAGCGGGGAGATCCGATCAGGCTGTACCACATCGGCGGGTACATCGAGGGGTGTCACCGACACAACCGATCCGGTCGGCCCCGGCACAGGTTCGAACCTCACTAGGCTCCTCCCGAATAGAAAGTACCTTTCTGGGAATCCCGATCTGGGACGACTCTATGACCATATACATGCTCTGGCATCCCCCGTACGGATGAACGCCCTTGACCGAACGGTCCCCCAACCTTTAGGGCCGGCCCGGCGTTTTGGTTCGCGTGGATCGGTACGAGGGTTTCCGCGAGTTCGTGCTGGCCCGCGGGCCGGCACTGTCGCGGACCGCGTACCTCCTCACCGGCGACCACCAGCTGGCGGAAGATCTGCTGCAGCAGGCGCTGACCAGGACGGCCGTGCACTGGCCACGGGTGTTCGCGGGCGGGAATCCGGAGGGATACGTCCGCCGCGCGATGGTCAACGAGCGCACCTCCTGGTGGCGCCGCCGGCGCTATACCGAGGTGGGTGCGGGGGCGCTCGCCGCGCCGGGTGCGGCCGCCGTCGCCGATGCCGCGGATTCGGTGGTACGGCGGATCGCGCTCGCCCGAGCCCTGGCGCAGCTGCCGGTCCGGCAACGCGCGGTCCTGGTACTGCGGTTCTTCGAGGACCTGACCGAGGCGCAGACGGCCGAAGTGCTCGGCTGTTCAGTCGGCACGGTCAAGTCCCAGGCGCACGACGCGTTGGCCCGCCTCCGGGCGCTGGCCCCCGACATGTTGAGCGAGGAGGCCACAGCATGAGTCTTCGCGAACGGATGCACGAACTGGCCGACGGCGCCCGGTCGTACGCCGATCCCGACGCCGCGGTAGCCCGGGCTCGTCGTCTTCGGGTCACGTCGACCGCGGTACCCCTCGGGGTTGCCGGTCTGGTTCTGTCGGGGCTCGTGCTGAGCGGGCTGCCGTGGCTGCCGGCCGACGGACCGGCGGAGGTGGACCACCGTTATCCCGCGGCCGTCGCGTTCGAGACGGCACCACCCCTGCCGGCCAACCGCGCGGTCGGGACGGCGTCCTTTGTGTACGGTCGCTGCACCCCGACCAGATCCGCCTGCGAACCATTCCTCGTGCTGCCGGACGGCAAGCAGTACGCCTTGCCCGAGGCGCCGGGTTTCGGCACGATCCTGGTCACGCTCTCGCCCAACGGTCGGTGGCTCGGCTGGTCGAACGGTATCGAGTTCTACCTGCGGGACCTGCACGGTCAGCGGGAACGCATGTTCCGCGGCAAGAGCGGCTGGACCGGTGCCCGGTGGTCCCCGGACGGCCGGTGGCTCGTGCTCTCGTGGAACAACATGGGCGAGTTCACGATCATCGACATGAACACCGGCAAGGGTACGTTCCTGGACCGTGTGCCGGGTTGGCCTACCGTCGTGACCAACGAGGGCAACTGGATCGTGTGGGACACCCCGTTCGAGGGTGGCTACGACGTGCTCGATCCCCGGACCGGCCGGACCGAGCACCACAGGGTGACGCCGTCGGTCGGCCGAGCCGGCGAGTACGCGCTACCTCCGGTGCTCACCCCGTGCTCGTGTACCGCGATGGTCCCGCTCTTCCCGTCCGGGACCGTGGATCCGTACTTCGTCCATGGGCCGGTGGTCGCCATCGTCGAGGTCGACCTGGCCGACGGACACGTGATCACCCGGCTCGACCTGCCTCGGGACGACGGGTCCTGGCACCCGAAGGTGGCCCTGCCGGACGAAGGGATCCTGCTCCTGCACGTCGTGCCGGACGCTACCGAGATCGTTCAGCTGAACACCATCAGCGGACAGCGGCTCGTCGTGAGCCGGTTGCCGGCCGGAGTTGACGTGATACTGCGCGGTGCCGGTACCCCCACGTCGTAGTCACGGTCAGTAGTCGCAAGGTTGCAGCGACGCCGGCTAAGCGACGGTCCGGTGTGGACTTCCGGACATGCCCGGCTTACCGAGCTTGTCCACCTGTGGATAGGGACGTATCTGGCTGACCGATCAGTTAGGACAAAATGTGGCGCAGGCCATACATCAG
>Ga0075419_10000377_pt1 | contig 27394 bp, 23 predicted proteins | sample SoiMetdeltSBSDD3_FD_76900 | JGI IMG/M metagenome (GOLD analysis project Ga0075419, IMG submission 76900) | Bulk soil microbial communities from a Populus tree surrounding site in Tennessee, USA - Soil MetaG P. deltoides SBSDD3 | ecosystem: Environmental > Terrestrial > Soil > Tree plantation... | reverse complement strand
TCGCCGTGTGTGATCCGCGACGCCCGGGCTGCACTGCGGTCGGGGGCACCGATCCTCTGCGACGCCGCGATGGTCGCCGCCGGCGTGACCCGGCGCCGGCTGCCCGCGGACAACGACGTCGCCTGCACGCTGTCCGACCCGTCGGTGCCGGCCCTCGCCGAACGGATCGGCACCACCCGGAGCGCGGCCGCGGTGGACCTGTGGCTGGACCGGTTGGACGGCGCGGTCGTTGCCATCGGCAACGCGCCGACCGCGTTGTTCCGGCTGCTCGAGCTGGTCGCGGACGGCGCGCCGCGCCCGGCGGCCGTACTGGGGATCCCGGTCGGGTTCGTCGGCGCGGCGGAGTCCAAGGACGCGCTGGCCGCGAACGACCTCGGCCTGGAGTACCTGGTGGTGCGCGGCCGTCGCGGCGGCAGTGCGATGACGGCGGCGGCGCTGAACGCGATCGCGCGCGAGGAGGAGCTGTGACCGGCCGGTTGTGGGGGGTCGGGCTCGGACCCGGCGACCCCGAGCTGGTGACGGTGAAGGCGGCGCGGCTGATCGGTGCCGCGGACGTGGTCGCGTTCCACAGCGCCCGGCACGGCCGGAGCATCTCTCGATCGATCGCGGCGCCGTACCTGCGCGACGGGCAGCTCGAGGAACACCTGGTCTACCCGCTGACCGTGGAGACCACCGACCACCCCGGCGGGTACCAGGGCGCGATCGACGACTTCTACGCCGAGTCCGCGGTGAGGCTCGCCGCACACCTGGACGCGGGCCGCGACGTCGTGGTGCTGGCCGAGGGCGACCCGCTGTTCTACGGGTCGTACATGCACATGCACAAGCGGCTGGCCGACCGCTACCCGTGCGAGGTGGTACCCGGGGTGACTTCGGTGAGTGCGGCGGCCGCCGTACTGGGCAAGCCGCTGTGCGAGCGGGACGAGGTCCTCACCGTGCTGCCGGGGACGCTGCCGGCCGACGAGCTGGCCGCCCGGCTCGCGGACGCCGACGCCGCCGCGGTGATGAAGCTGGGCCGGACGTACCGCAACGTGCGGGACGCGTTCGAACGGGCGGGCCGGCTGGACGAGGCCTTCTACGTCGAGCGGGCAACGACCACCGAGCAACGGCTGGCACCGCTCGCGGAAGTGGACCCGGACTCGGTGCCGTACTTCTCGCTGGCGCTGCTGCCGAGCCCGACCAGCAACCGGCGCCCGGCGACGACGCAGGGTTCGGTCACCGTGGTCGGGCTGGGACCGGCCGGACCGGAGTGGATGACACCGCAGGTGCGCGCGGCGGTCGCGGCAGCGGAAGACCTGATCGGGTACGGGCCGTACCTGGACCGGCTGTCCGTGAACGTGCGGCAGCGCAAGCACCCGTCCGACAACCGGGTCGAGTCCGAGCGGGCCGCGTTCGCGCTGGACCTGGCGCTCAAGGGCCAGCGGGTGGTGGTCGTATCGTCCGGCGACCCGGGCGTGTTCGCGATGGCGAGCGCCGTGCTCGAGGTGGCGTGCGAGCCGGCGTACGCCGGCGTACCGGTCGATGTGCTGCCCGGGCTGACCGCGGCGCAGGCGGTGGCGAGCCGGATCGGGGCACCGCTCGGGCACGACTACGTGGTGCTGTCGCTGTCGGACCGGCTCAAGCCGTGGGAGGTCATCGCCACTCGCATCACCGCCGCCGCGGCGGCCGACCTGGCGCTGGCGGTCTACAACCCCGCGTCGCGGTCTCGAACCTGGCAGGTCGGTGCAATGCGGGATCTGCTGCTCGAGCACCGCGACCCCGGCACGCCGGTTGTGATCGGCCGTGACGTCGGCGGTCCCGAGGAGCAGGTCACCGTGACCACCCTCGGCGAGCTCGACCCGGCCCAGGTCGACATGCGCTGCCTGCTCATCGTCGGGTCGTCCACCACTCGGGTCGTGTCCCGTGCCGACGACCGTCCGGTCGTCTACACTCCCCGGCGGTACCCGCACGGCGACCGGTTCTTGCCAGGATGGCGTCGTGGCTGACGAGCTCGCGGACCTGACCTTCCGCGACGAGGACTGGTACGGCAAGGAGTTCGGCGCCGAGCACTACCTGCGCTGCCGGTTCACCGACGTCGACCTGACCGAGGCCCGTAGCCGCGGCACCGTGTTCGAGGACTGCGAGTTCTCGAACTGCCGGTTCAACGCGTCGGAGCACACCGACACCGCGTTCATCGGCTGCGACATCCGGCGTACGTCGTGGTTCGACGCGAGCCTGATCGGCTGCAAGCTGACCGGCACCGTGTTCGTCGAATGCGTGCTGCAGCCGCTGACGGTGTCCGGCGGCACCTGGTCGAGCGTGGTGCTTCGCGGCGCCGAGCTGGCCGGCGCGGACCTCAGCGGCGTACGGCTGAACGACGCCGACCTGTCCGAGGCCGACCTGCGCGGCGCGATCCTGCGCGGCTGCGACCTGTCCCAGGCCACCGTGCGTGGCGCCGACCTGCGCGAGGCCGACCTGCGCGGCGCCACCCTCGCGAACGTCGACCTGACAACCGCACGGCTCAGCGAGACCCGACTCGACCTGGCCGGCGCTGTCGCCCTGGCCGAGTCGGCCGGCGCGACCGTCGAGATCGAGCCCTGAGACCGCGCGCGACCTGGCTAGAGCGCTCCGCCGATGGCGCGTTCGCGCAGCTCGGTGCGGTACCGCTCCAGCGCGATCAGCTCGCCGAACATCCGGTTGTAGTCGTCGGCCTGGTCCACCGGGTTGGTGCGCTGCAGCTTGGACTTCAGCGCCGCGATCCGGCGCAGGCAGGTCAGCTCCTGCAGCCGGGCCAGGTGCGCGGCGGCGAACCGCTCGTCCGGCTCGCGGTCCAGGTGCAACGGCTCGACCGCCAGCGCGCCCAGTACGGCGGTCGCCTGCGGGTCCGGGATAGCGGCCCGGACCGCGACCACCCACGCCTCCCCCGGCTGCGCGTTCGCCGGACCGCCGGCGGCGGCCATCCCGGCGCGGACCGCCGCCAGCCACGGGTGGGTGAAGTCGTTGTCGTCCAGCTCGTCGAACGCGCTCCGGACCAGGTGCGGGTACTGCAGCACCACCTTCAGTGCCTCCCACTCGATCGTGAACCGCTGCTCGCGCGGGGACGGCACCTGCGGATATCGCGGCGGCTCGGTCGTCGCCACCTCGACCGGCCCGCGGTCGCCCTCCCGACGTTGCTGCGGACGGCTGGCGGCCTTGAACACCTCGCTGCGGACCTGCTCGACCTCCATCCCGAGCCGGCCGGCCAGCTCGCGGACGAACCCATCCACCTTCGCCTTGTCCCGCACGCTGACCACCAGCGGTGCCGCCTCCCGCAGCGCGTCCACCCGGCCGTCCGCGCGGTCCAGGTCGTACTGGGACAGCACGTTGTTCAGCACGAACCGGTACAGCGGAACCTGCCGGCCGATCAGCTCGCGGACCGCCTCGTCGCCCTTGTCCAGCCGCAGGTCGCACGGGTCCAGCCCGTCCGGCTCGACCGCGACATAGGTCTGCGCGGCGAACGCGTGGTCGAGGCTGAACGCCTTCACCGCGGCGCGCTGGCCGGCGGCGTCGCCGTCGAAGGTGAAGATCACCCGGCCGCGGAACTGGTCGTGGTCCAGCAGCAGTTGGCGCAGTACGCGGGCGTGCTCCTCGCCGAACGACGTGCCGCAGGTCGCGACCGCGGTCCCGACCCCGGCGAGATGGCAGGCCATCACATCGGTGTACCCCTCGACCACGACGGCTTGCTGCGACTTGGCGATCTCGCGCCGGGCCAGGTCGACGCCGTACAGCACCTTGGACTTCTTGTAGATCGGCGTCTCGGGCGTGTTCAGGTACTTCGCCTCGATCCGGTCGTCGTCGAACAGCCGCCGGGCGCCGAACCCGATGGGGTCCCCGGACGCGTCCCGGATCGGCCACATCAGCCGGCCGCGGAACCGGTCGTACAGCCCGCGCTGGTTCTGCGCGCACAGTCCGGACGCCACGATCTCCTCGTTGCTGAAGCCGCGGCCGCGCAGCACCTTCAGTACCGCCTCGCCGTCCCGCGGCGCGAACCCGACCCCGAACGTGGTCGCGGCGTCCTTGTCGAAGCCGCGCTTGTCCAGGAACTGCCGCCCGGTCATCGCCTCGTGCGCGGAGAACAGCTGCTCGGCGTAGAACTCGGCCGCGATCTTGTGTGCGGCGACCAGCCGCGGTCGCTGGTTCGACTCGCGTTTCGGTCCGGGCCCCACTCCGCTGTCGTCGTACCTGAGCTGGATGCCGACCTTGGAGGCGAGCATCTCGACGGCGTCGGTGAACGACACCTGGTCGATCTTCTGCACGAAGTCGATGACGTCGCCGCCCTCGGAGCACCCGAAACAGAAGAAAAAGCCACGGGCCGGCGTCACGTTGAACGACGGCGACTTCTCGTCGTGGAACGGGCACAGGCCCTTCAGCGAACCACCGCCGGCGTTCTTGAGCGTGACGTGCGCGCCGATGATCTCGTCGATCCGAGCACGCTCGCGCACCAGCGCAATGTCCTCTTCCCTGATCCGCCCTGCCACGCGGTGAGTCTAGGTCAGGCTTGTACGTCGGTGAGCGCGACCTGTGGATCGGCGAGCTTGGCGCGGTCCAGCGGCACCTTGGAGCGGATCAGGTCCTGGACCGAGTCGATGGTGTCCCAGGTGTTGACATGCATCCCGGCCAGCAGCCGGTCGTCCTGGTCCAGGTAGAAGGCCATGTACTCGCCCGAGGACGGGTCGCCGCGCAGCACCACGTCGTACGACGTCCCGCGCGGCACGTACCCGGCGTACTCCATCCCGGCGTCGTACTGGTCGGAGTAGAAGAACGGGATCGCGTCATAGACAGCAGGATCCTGGCCGGGCTGCGACAACATGGACTTCGCGACTGCGACGCCGCCGTCGTGCGCGTTCGCCCAGTGCTCGACCCGGACCGGCTGCCCGAGGACCGGGTGGTCCCAGCGGACCAGGTCGCCGGCCGCGTACACGTCGGGCACGGAGGTCCGCAGGCTCGCGTCCGCGACGATGCCACCGCCCTCGGACGGCTCCGCGACGTCGATGCCGGCCGAGCTGGCCAGCTCGATGTTCGGCAGTACGCCGACCCCGACCACGACCACGTCGGCCGGGATGGTCTCGCCGCTGCTGATCCGCACGCCGGTGACCCGGTCGTCACCGGCGAACTCCTCGACCCCGGTACCGAAGTGGAACGTGACGCCGTGACCGCGGTGCAGGTCGGCGTAGATCTCGCCCACCTGCTCGCCCAGCACGGCCGCCAGCGCGGTCGACTGCGGCTCGACCACGGTCACCTCGGCGCCGTGCTCGCGGGCGGCGGCGGCCGCCTCCAGCCCGATCCAGCCGGCGCCGACCACGACCACCCGCGGCCGGGACCGGAACGCCTCGGTCAGGGTCGTAGAGTCCGGCACCGTGCGCAGGTAGTGCACCCCGGCCAGGCCGGCACCGGGGATGTCGAGCGTGCGGACCCGGCTGCCGGTGGCGATCAGCAGCCTGTCGTAAGGAACCGTCGAGCCGTCGGCCAGCCCGATGGTCCGGGCTCCGGTGTCCAGCTCGGTCGCGGCAGAGCCGAGCCGCAGCATGACCCGCTGGTCGTCGTACCAGGCCTGGTCGTGCAGCTCGGTGACGCTCGCCTCCTCCTTGCCCTGCAGCACACCCTTGGACAACGGCGGTCGCTCGTACGGCAGCAGCGGTTCGTCGCCGATCAGCACGATCGACCCGGTGAAGCCCTCCTCCCGGAGCGTCTCGGCGGCCTTGGCGCCGGCAAGGCTGGCGCCCACGATCACGAACTGCTGCTCGTCGCTCATGCGCCCAAACCTATACGTGTCCGAATGGATGCGATGCTCGAGCGCACCATCACGAGCTGAGCGCAGTCAGCTCGGCGGCGAGCTCTGGGTGCCCTCCGTGCGCAGCCCAACCGGCCGGCGTCGACCGGTACGAGCGGTCCTCGCTCCGCGGGTCGGCCCCGAGCTCGAGCAGCACCTGCACGGTCTCCGCGTCTCCGTTCAGCGCGGCCACGTGCAGCGGTGTCCGGCCCAGGCAGGACAGATCGTTGACGTCCAGTCCGATCGCGACCAGCGTCCGCAGCGCGTCCGGGCGGCCGAGCTCGGCCGCGCGTAGCAGCACGTTCGGCATCCGCTGCACCGCCCGGTCCCGCAACCGGGGGTCCTCGGCCAGGTAGCGCTGCGCTGTCGCGGTGTCACCGTGCAGACACGCGCCCAGGAACAGCGCGAGCGGGTTGTCCACCGGAGTCGCACCGGCGGCCAGCAGCAGGTCGACCACCTCTTCGTTGCCCAGGGCAACTGATAGCTCCATCGGCGTCGCGCCGCCGTAGAGTGGGTGGCCGGTGCTGTTCCGGTGGACGTCGACACCGTGATCGATCAGCAGCCGCGCACGCGCCGGCAGGTTCTGCGACGCGGCGTACATCAGCTCCTCGTGCACCAGCTCCTCCGGTGACAGCATCGCGATGCCGATCCGCTCCCGCCACGGCCCGCCGTCACCACGGCCCAGGCCGTAGGAGAACAGCAGCTCCAGGTGTGACTCGTCGCTGACGGGCCAGCAACCGGCGCCGAGGTTGTACATCGTCTGGCTGTCGTTCGGGTCCGCGCCACGGTCCAGCAGCAACCGGGCCAGCTGGTCGCGGTACTGATGCGGCGGCGCGTTGCCTTCGCCACGGCCGAACGCTCCGGTCAGCGCGGTGAACGGTGACGGCAGCCCGTCCCACAGGTAGCCGGCGTCCGGGTCGGCGCCGTGGTCGAGCAGCAGCCGTGCCACCTCCAGGGTCGAGTGGCCGGGTGCGGAGCTGTCCAGTCGCGAGTACGACGCGTACAGCAGCGGCACCCACCGGAACGGGCCGCCCTCGGCCCGGACCAGGCCGCGATCCCGGCCGAGGAACCGCTCGACCGCCGAGACGTCACCGACCGCGGCCGCCGTGTGGCTATTCGATCCGGCCAGCTCCGGGCGCTCGGCGAGCAGTGCCCGGGCCTGCGCGCGTCGTACCTCGTCGTCGGTCCCGTAGTTCAGGCAGGCCAGCCGCAGGAACCGGTCCGGCGCGTCCTCCGGCCCGGACGCGTCCGCGTGCGGCGAACGGGTGTAGCGGCGGATCGCCTCGACGTGCTCGTGCAGACGCGGCCAGCTCGGAAACCCGTACCGGCGCGCCACCACCAGCTGGGCGTCCGCGAGGGCGGTGATCTGCCGGCGGGGATGGAACTCGGCTGCCAGCTCGACGGCGGCGCTGTCACCGGCGCGCGCTCGGCGCAGCAGGTCCTTCGCCTGCTTGCGCAGCTGGTCCAGGTCGGGCTGCTGGGGAAGTTCAAGGGTCGGCATCGCTGCCTCCTCTCCGATCACGCCTGCTGTCCGCGTCGTCAGGCCGGAAAAGGAGGTACGGCCGAGAAGTTCACCACTCGATCAGGTGGGCTCTGCCCTTCCCGCGGACCGGATGCGCCCTACGCGCTGCGGCCACGATAGCCCGGTCCACTGGCGAAGGGCTACAGCCGCGCGTGCCAGGCATCAGCGGACGCGTCGGTCAGCGACGCGACCTGGTCCACCACCACCCGGAACCGCGCGCCGTCGTCGGCTGCCTCGCCGAAGTCGGCCGCGTAGGCCGCGTCCAGCCCGGCCGGTGCGGTCTTCCACAATGCGTGCACGAGCTCGGTGAGCAGCGCGCGCTGGTCCGCCCGGCGGCGTTGCCTGGCCGGTGAGTTCATCACGTGGTAGACGCCGATGGCCTTCAGTACGGCGATCTCGGCCCGGGTCCGGTCCGGGACCACCAGGTCGGCGTCATACCGGGTCAGCGTCGCCCGGCCGAAGCCGGCCCGGGTGGCCTGCTCGGCCGCGGTACAGAAGCGGCCGATCAGCTGGCTGGTCAGGTCCTTCAGCCCGGCCAGTGCCCGGCGGCCGTCGTCGAACGCGGCAGCCGGCCAGGACGGCACCACGACAAGCCGTTGCCACGCCTCGTCCAGCTCGGCGTCGGTTGCCTCCGGCAAATACAGCAGGCGAACGCTGTCCCAGTACGGCCCGCGGGCGGCGTCGACCCGGGCCAGGTCGATGCTGTGCGCAACGATGCCGTCCTCGATGTCGTGCACCGAGTACGCGACGTCGTCGGCGAAGTCCATCACCTGTGACTCCAGGCAGCGCCGGTCGCCGGCGCCGGTCCCGCGGAACCAGTCGAATACGTCGGTGTCGTCGTCGTACACGCCGAACTTGGGCAGTCCGGGCCGGCGCAGCCACGGGTACTTGGTCGCCGCGTCCAGCGATGCCCGGGTCAGGTTGAGCCCGACGCTGCGGCCCTCCGGAGAGAACGTCTTGGCCTCCAGCCGGGTCAGCAGCCGCAGCGTCTGGGCATTGCCCTCGAAACCGCCGATGTGCGCGGCCACCTCGTCCAGTGCTCGCTCGCCGTTGTGACCGAACGGCGGGTGGCCGAGGTCGTGCGCCAGGCAGGCGGTGTCGACGATGTCCGGGTCGCAGCCGAGCGCGGTCGCCAGCTCGCGGCCGATCTGGGCCACCTCGAGGCTGTGCGTGAGCCGGTTGCGGACGAAGTCGTCGGTGTCCGGGCCGACTACCTGGGTCTTGGCGGCGAGCCGGCGCAGCATCGCACTGTGCAGCACCCGTGCCCGGTCCCGGGCGAACGCCGACCGCCCGGGACGCTTGGCCGGCTCCGACACCCACCGCTCGGCATCATGCGCGTCATACCCGGTGCTCACAAACGCCCAGACTAGGGTCTGTCCGCTCAGGGCTCCTCGACGACCAGCGCCGGTGTGTCCTTCACCAGCGTCTCCCCGCGGAAGTAGGCCGGATCCCGAACGCGCTGCAGCAGCATGAACACGATGCCGAGAACGATCAGGCCCAGGCCCAGGATGAGCACCAGTCCGACGCCTCCGATGCTTGCGCCGCTGCCGTAGTCGGGGGAGGCGCTGTCCCGCAGGGTCACCACGAAGACCCAGCCGAGTCCCAGCCCGCCCAGCAGCGGGAACAGGAGCTTGAACACGAAGCTGTAGAGGTCGAGGAAGAGCTCGCGACGGAAGTACCAGATGCACGCGAACGCGGTCAGCCCGTAGTAGAAGCAGATCATGATCCCGAGCGAGTAGATCGTGTCGGTCAGCACCCGCTCGCTGACGAAGGTCAGCAGGGAGTAGAACACACCGGCCCCGATCCCGGCCACGACGGTGGCGTACGACGGCGTCTTGTGCTCGGGGTGGACTGTGGCGAACCTCTGCGGGAACGCGCGGTAGACACCCATCGCCAGCATCGTCCGGGAGGTCGGCAGGAAGGTGGTGATCAGGCTCGCCGCGCTGGAGGCGAGGACCGCCAGGAACAGGACCAGGTCGAGCGGTCGGCCGAGGACAGGGTTGGCGAGCGCGCCGAAGACGTTGTCGGCGATCTCCTCGTTGGCCAGTCCGTTCCCCTCGGTGCCGACGCCGGCGTACATCAGCAGCGCGATGGAGACGATCATGTAGGTCAGCAGGATCGACAACACGCAGAGCAGAGCTGCGCGTCCGGGCGTCTTGTCGGCGTCCACGGACTCCTCGTTGACCGTGAGCGCGGTGTCCCAACCCCAGAACGCGAAGATCGACCCCGAGAGCCCGGCGATGAACGCCGACAGGGTCAGCCCTGAGGGGCTGAACCAGTCGAGGTCGAAATCGATCCCGGTCGGCGAGTCGCCCGCCTTCGCGAACGCCGCGATGGCGAAGACGGCCAGCACCGCCAGCTGGAACAGCACCAGGACGATCTGGATCCGCTCGGTCGTCGTGATGCCCCGATAAGCGATCCAGGTCGCGATCGCCAGGAAGGCCAGGCAGGTCAGGACGTTCACCAACCGGTTCTCCCACAGCGTGGAGACGTCCTCGGCCTGGAAGGCGTCTCCCAGGAACTGGTAGAAGAACTGCACCGCGACGCCGGCCAGGTTGGACAGCACGATCACCGTGGCGAGGATCGCCGCCCAGCCGCCGAGCCACCCGACGTACGGACCGAACGCCTTCGTCGTCCAGGTGAACGAGGTGCCGCAGTCGGGCGCGACCTTGTTCAGCTCGCGGTATGCGTAGGCGGCGAAGAACATCGGCAGGAAGCCCGCGATGATCACCACCGGAATCTTGGCGCCGGCCTCGGCGACCAGGATGCCGATCGTGGCGGTCAGGGCGTAGGCCGGAGCGACCGAAGAGATCCCGAGGACAGTGCCACCGAACAAGCCGACGGCACCCTCGGTCAGGCCCTTGTCGCGGAGATCGGCTTCGGCCCGGTGGTGCGGGTCGTGCTGCTCTGCGTGGAGACTGTGGTGCCCGTCCCCCAGCGGCGTGCTCATCGTTCAAACCCGTCGAAGACCCTCTCCTCGGACATGGCGCCCCTCCTCGACCAAGATCCGGTGCTCATCAGGTTAAGTCCGACGGAGCCCGCAGGTCGACGGGTCAGCCCCAACCGCCCTGGGCCATGGTCTGGAACTTCCAGCTGCCGTCGACCTTGACCAGCAGATCGCCGTACCGCAGCTGCTGGCTGTGGTCCCCGGCTGTCAGCACAGCGTCGGTGACCACGAAGACCAGGGCGTCGGACAGGAAGTGCGGGGTCCGGGTCGACTCCATCGAGTACTCCCCGCCGCCCATCACCTCCGCCATCTGGGCGACGTACGCCGCCCGGTCGAGCTGGGTCGCCGAGGCGTTGCCGTTGCCGTCGTCTGTCACCTCGTTCAGCGGGAACACCGCCACGTCGGCCATCGCCTCGAAGTCCCGCGCCCGGGCGAGCGCGTCGTACTGCTCGAACCAGGCGAGCACGCTTGCCCGGTCCTCGTCGGTCGGCTGGTACGCCGGGTACTGCTGCACGTCCGTCAAGGAGATCCTCCCGCGTGGATTTACTGCGTACAGTGTACCCTTATTGAGCTGAGTCGCAACCCGTGGTGGCCTGTAGATCCGCCGTCAGATGTCGCGGAAGGTCTCGATCTGAGCGCCGAGGGAGTTGAGTCGCTCGGCGAGGTCCTCGTAGCCGCGGTGAATGACGTAGACGCTGCGCAGGACCGAGGTGCCCTTCGCCGCGAGCATCGCGATCAGCGTGACCACGGCAGGACGCAGGGCGGGCGGGCACATGATCTCGGCGCCGGACCAGTGCGTCGGGCCCTCGATCATGACCCGGTGCGGGTCGAGCAGCTTGACCGAGGCGCCGAGCTTGTTCAGATCGGTGAGGTAGATCGCCCGGTTCTCGTACACCCAGTCGTGGATCATCGTCTGGCCCTGCGCGCTGGCCGCGATCGCGGCGAAGAACGGCAGGTTGTCGATGTTCAGGCCCGGGAACGGCATCGGGTGAATCTTGTCGATCGGAGCGTGCAGGTTCGACGGCCGGGTGGTCAGGTCGACCAGCCTGGTGCGAGTGTTCTCTGCCAGGTACTCACCGCTCCGGTGGTACGAAAGGCCCATTTCCTCGAGCAGCGCCAGCTCGATCTCGAGGAACTCGATCGGGACCCGGCGGATGGTGATCTCGGACCCGGTCACGATCGCCGCAGTGAGCAGGCTCATCGCCTCGATCGGGTCCTCCGACGGCGCGTAGTCCACGTCCACGTCGATGTCGGCCAGCCCGTGCACGGTCAGCGTCGTGGTGCCGATGCCGTCGATCTTCACCCCGAGCTTGTCCAGGTAGAAGCACAGGTCCTGGACCATGTAGTTCGGGCTGGCGTTGCGGATCACAGTGACGCCGTCGTGCCGGGCGGCAGCCATGATCGCGTTCTCCGTCACGGTGTCGCCGCGCTCGGTCAGCACGATCGGCTTGCCCGGCGTGATCGTGCGGTCGACAGTCGCGTGGTACTCGCCGCCGGTCGCCTTGATCTCCAGGCCGAACGGCCGCAGCGCCGCCATGTGCGGCTCGACCGTCCGGGTGCCGAGGTCGCAGCCCCCGGCATACGGCAGCTCGAACGTGGACTTCCGGTGAAGCAGCGGGCCGAGGAACATGATGATGCTGCGGGTACGGCGCGCGGCCTCCGCGTCCATGCCGCGAAGGTCGAGCCGGTCCGGCGGGATGATCTCCAGGTCGCCGGCGTCGTTCAGCCAGGTGGTCTTCACACCGATGCTGTCCAACACCTCGAGCAGCCGGTTGACCTCCTCGATCCGGGCCACCTTGCGCAGTCTCGTACGCCCCTTGTTCAGCAGGCTCGCGCACAGCAGGGCGACACCGGCGTTCTTGCTCGACTTCACGTCGATCGACCCGGACAGCCGGCGGCCGCCCGCGACACGCAGGTGGACCGGACCACCACCGAGTGAGACGATCTCGGAGTCGAGGGCCTCGCCGATCCGGGCGAGCATCTCGAGGGTGAGGTTCTGGTGACCGCGTTCGATCCTGTTCACCGCGCTCTGGCTGGTGCCGAGCACATCGGCGAGCTGACTCTGGGTCCACCCGCGGTGCTTGCGGGCATCCCGGATCAGGTTGCCGATCCGGCTCAGGTAGTCGTCCGTCATGCGCGTCACCGTATCTCACATATGAGATACAAGCCGAACCGGCACGCCGCGACGGCGTCAGCCGGATCAGCATAACCTTGAGCCCAGACCGACCGTGAGAGGACCACCAGATGCCCGATGGAGTCACCGTGCCCGGGGATCACCCGCCCGGCGCGATGACCGAGTTCGAGGCGCAGTCCTGGCCGATCGGCGCCGCCGCGGAAGGGCTCGCCCAGGTGGTCGAGGGGTTCCGGCTCGGCGACACCCGGCCGCTGGTGATCGGAGACGGAGAGCGTCCGGTGCTGGTGCTGATGGCGATCAGCGACCTGGCCGACTTCCGGGCCCGGGTCACGCACCTGCTCAGCAACCCGGTGGACGCCGGCTGGCTGCGGTACCACCTGCGCTCGGTGGGCCCCGACGGTACCGGGATGAGCCCGGAGACGCTGGTCGAACTGCTCGGCGTGGACGCCGACCACGGCCTCACCTCGCTCTGCAGCCAGGTCAGCGTCGACCAGGCCGCGATGCTGCTGGCGGACCACGTCCGGCGCGCCGAGGAGGGCGCCAACCCGCTCATGCTGATCGGCGACGGCCGGATGGCGACCGCCGCACTGGTGTCGTACGACGCGTTCGCGGTGCTGCTGGACATGGAGGGCGAGGCGACCGAGGCCCAGCAGGCCGCCGAGGCCGGGCAGGACTACCAGGCCGGGCAGGAGCTCGGTGCCGGGCAGCGGTTCGAGCCGGAGCTGACCCCGACCGGGCTGGAGGACCTGGCCGCGTCGCTCGGGCCGGTATCGGTGCAGATCGTCGAGCAGATCAACGCCGAGAAGGATCACCCGCCGATCGTCTACAACCTGAACTTCGAGCCCGACCTGGTCGCGCACCTGACCGACCTCGAGGCCCGCGCCCAGGCGGCACCGGGCGCCGGCGCGTACGAGGAGCTGCGGGCGACGCTGCGCTACCTGGATGAGCTGCGGTCCGGTAGCGACTCGTCCGACGGCGTCGAGGCGCCGTACCTTGAGGCCGACGAGCTGCCGCTCGAGCTGCCGACGCTGCGGGAGCACTTCCGCAACGGCGCCGACGACCCGTTCCTGATCGGCATCGAGGGCCAGCCGCTGGCCGCGCTCGTCCCGTTCGACGTGTACGCGCTGCTGCAGGGGATCTCCACCGATGTCGGAGGAACGCCGCAGGCACCCGTGCTACCGCTGCCGGGCGGGCCGGGCGGGCCGCCGCTGCAGCCGTTGGAGATCGCCGGCCTGCTCTGCTCGGCTGTCGTCGAGGATATCGCCGGCGGCGAGGGCTCGATGCTGTTCATCGCCGACGAGATCGGCGAGCCGGAGCTGGTGCTCGCGCCGCTGCAGTGGCTTTGGGCGTACGTCGACTACCTGGACACCACGGCCGACGCCTGACCTCCACGACCCTCAGACATCCTCGAACAGGTGTGACATAACTGGGCATGCCAGCGCTGAAAGGGTGAGATGACCACCCACGGTGACCCACGGGTCGATCGCCGAGAACAGCTCGCTTCACCAGCAAGTGGCCCTGAGTCGCTGGGCAGTCTGCTGGCCGCGGCGACAGCTCCCGCCACCGCGCACGAGTTGTCCGGCGAGCAGGTGATCCTTGCGGCGTTCCGGTCGGCGCATCTCCACCTCGTCAGCCCGCCAAGGAGAATATCGATGCTCAAGACCGCCGTCGCCAACCTGCTCACCGCGAAGCTCCTCGCCGCCACTGCCCTGGCAACGGCTGCCACCGGCGGCGTCGCGCTGGCCGCAGCCACCAACACGCTGCCCGATCCGGTGCAAGGCGCGGCGCACGACGTGTTCAAGGCACCCGCGCCGGATCAGGACGGCAAGCCGATCCAGTCACCAGAGCAGGGCAAACAGCCGGCAGCGAGATCGAGTGCTGCACCCAGCGGCACGCCGTCGCCCTCCCTGCGCGGCCTGTGCACCGCGTACCAGGCCGGCGCGACCAGCAACCAGGGCAAAGCGCTGACCAACGCGGCATTCAGCGCACTGGTCACCGCGGCCGGCGGCACCGACAAGCTGGACGCCTTCTGCACGACCCTGATCGGCGCGCCCGGCACTCACCCGACGGGTAAGCCAGCTGCACACCCGACGGGTAAGCCCACCGCACTCCCGACCGGCGCTCCCAGTTCGCGCCCGGCCGGTAAGCCGACCGCGCTCCCCACGACGGGACACGCCACCGGCCAGCCAACCTCCACGCCGGCCGGCCCGCCGGCGATCCGCCCCAGCGGGCGGTAGCCGCGGACTGCCGTGCGGCCGCTCTCTCAAAGCCTTCCTCCGCCTCGTCCGCGCCGAGGCCTGGGGTCTGTCTAGCCGAGGGCGGCGCGGCCGGCTTCGAGGCGGGCGACGGGGACACGGAACGGCGAGCAGGAGACGTAGTCGAGGCCGACCTCGTGGAAGAAGTGGACGCTGTCCGGGTCACCGCCGTGCTCGCCGCAGATCCCCAGCTTCAGGTCCGGCCGGGCGGATCGACCGCGCTCGGCGCCGAGCTTCACCAGGGCGCCGACGCCGTCGCGGTCGATCGACTCGAACGGCGACACCGCGAACACGCCCTTCTCCAGGTACGTCCGGAAGAACGCACCCTCGACGTCGTCGCGGCTGAAACCCCAGGTCGTCTGGGTCAGGTCGTTGGTACCGAACGAGAAGAACTCGGCCGACTCGGCGATCTGGTCCGCGGTCAGCGCTGCCCGCGGCAGCTCGATCATGGTGCCGATCGGACAGGTGACGTCGATACCCTCGGCCTCGCCGACGTCTGCCAGCACCTTGGACACCTCGTCACGCGCCAGCTCCAGCTCCTGCACGGCGCCGACCAGCGGGATCATGATCTCCGGGCGCGGGTCCTTGCCCTGCTTCTTCAGCTCGGCCGCGGCGGACGCGATCGCCCGCACCTGCATCGCGAACAGGCCGGGGATGACCAACCCGAGCCGTACGCCGCGCAGCCCGAGCATCGGGTTCTGCTCACGCAGCCGGCGGACCGCGTCCAGCAGCGTGCGGTCCCGGCCCGGGTCCTCGCCACGCTCCTCGGCCAGCGCGACCTTCACCGACAGCTCCTCCAGCGACGGCAGGAACTCGTGCAGCGGCGGGTCGATCAGCCGGATCGTCACCGGCAGCCCGTCCATCGCCTCGAGGATCTCGGTGAAGTCCTCCTTCTGCACCGGCTCCAGCGCGGCCAGCGCCGCGTGCTGCTCGTCCTCGCTCTCGGCCAGGATCAGGTGCTCGACCGACTCCCGGCGCTCGCCGAGGAACATGTGCTCGGTCCGGCACAGACCGATGCCCTGGGCACCGAACCGGCGGGCCCGGGCCGAGTCGTCGCCGGTGTCGGCGTTGGTCCGCACCCGCAGCCGCCGTACCTCGTCGGCCCGGCCGATCAGCCGGTGCACGCTGCTGACCAGCTCGTTCGAGTTGGGCTCAAGTGCGCCCTCGAAGTACTGCACCACCTCGGACGGCACCACCGGGACCTCGCCGAGAAACACCTCGCCGGTGGTCCCGTCGATCGAGAGCACGTCTCCCTCGGAGATCGTGGTGCCGTTGACGGTGATCTGCTTGCCCTTGACATCGACCTCGAGCTCCTCGGCCCCGCATACGCAGGTCTTGCCCATCCCCCGGGCGACCACCGCGGCGTGCGAGGTCTTGCCGCCGCGGCTGGTCAGGATGCCCTGTGCCGCGATCATCCCGTGCAGGTCGTCGGGGTTCGTCTCGCGCCGGACCAGGATCACCTTCTCGCCCCGGCCGGACCACTCCACCGCGGCCGCCGAGGTGAAGACCACCTTGCCGTACGCCGCGCCCGGCGAGGCGCCGATCGCCTTGCTGACCAGCTCCTTCTCGGCGCCGGAGTCGAACCGCGGGAACATCAGCTGCGCGAGCTGGCCGCCGCTGACCCGGCGCAGCGCCTCGTCCAGGTCGATCACGTTCTCGTCGACCAGGCTGGTGGCGATCCGGAACGCCGCGGCCGCGGTGCGCTTGCCGACCCGGGTCTGCAGCATCCAGAGCTTGCCGCGCTCGACCGTGAACTCGATGTCGCAGAGGTCCTTGTAGTGCCCCTCCAGCGTGGCCATGATCGACATCAGGTCGTCGTACGACTTCTTGTCGATCTGCTCCAGGTCGGCCAGCGGCACCGTGTTGCGGATACCGGCGACGACGTCCTCGCCCTGAGCGTTCTGCAGGTAGTCGCCGTACACGCCCTGCGCGCCGGAGCCCGGGTCGCGGGTGAAGGCGACCCCGGTGCCGGAGTCCATGCCGAGGTTGCCGAACACCATCGCAACGATGTTCACCGCCGTCCCGAGGTCGGCCGGGATCCGCTCCTGACGCCGGTACAGCACGGCACGGTCGGCGTTCCACGAGTCGAAGACGGCGGCGATGGCCAGGTCCATCTGCTCGCGCGGGTCCTGCGGGAACGGCTGGCCGGCGTGCTGCTGCACGGCGTCCTTGAAAGTGCCGACCAGCTGCTCGAGGTCATCCACGTCCAGATCGAGGTCGCTCTTCGTGCCCTTCGCCTGCTTGGCCGCCTCGATCGCGCTCTCGAAGACATCGCCGTCCATGCCGAGCACGGTCTTGCCGAACATCTGGATCAGCCGGCGGTACGCGTCCCAGGCGAACCGCGGGTTGCCTGACTGGTGCGCCAGGCCGTTCACCGAGTCGTCGTTCAGGCCGATGTTGAGGACGGTCTCCATCATGCCCGGCATCGAGAACTTCCCGCCGGAGCGTACCGAGACCAGTAGCGGGTCGTCGGCCTGCCCGAGCTTCTTGCCCATGGCCTGCTGCAGCGCGTCGATGTGGTGGTCGATCTGCTTGGCGAGGTCGCCCGGCATCTCACCGGTCCGCAGATAGGCCTTGCACGCCTCGGTGGTGATGATGAAACCGGGCGGCACTGGGAGACCGAGGTTCGTCATCTCGGCGAGGTTCGCACCTTTGCCGCCGAGAAGATCCTTCATGTCCTTGTTGCCTTCGGCGAAGTCGTAGACGAGTTTCGGCCCCTGTGACATGAGGATCTCCCAACGAAATAAGGGCGGATGGCGCTCTGCGGATGTGGTCGACCCGGCGGCTCCTGTGGCGACGGCGTTCCGTTCAGGGTAACGCCGAAGACCAGTCCAGTTGAACACTGGTCCACTCCTCAGACCGTGAGGATAGCCACACCACGACGCTTCCATCACACCGTGCGGGGCGGCGCGCGACCAGGGCACAACGGCCCACGGCGGCGGACGGAGGACCATCGCGCGGGAGACCGTACCGCTACTCGGCCTGGCGTTGCGCGCGCTTGCGGCGCTTCCCCTCGTGCATCGCCAGCACCCGCGCGACCGGGATCGCGTGGCCCTCCTCGAGCAGGTCCGCGGGCAGCGTCTGCGGCGCAGGCATCTGCTCCGCCCACGGGTCGCGGTCGGCGACCAGCTCGGCAGCGGTGCGGATGGTGAAGTCCGTCGGCGAGACCTCGTCCAGGTCGTCCCAGCCGACCGGGAACGACACCGGCGCGCCCGGGCGGACCCGCGGGCTGTACGCCGCGACGACGGTGGCGCCGCCGGACCGGGTGGAGTCCAGGAACACCTTCCCGCCGCGGTCCTCCTTGATGTACGCCGTGGTCCCGACGGAGGGGTCGATCTTCTCCGCCCGGGCGGCGACCGCCCGGGTCGCGGCCGCCGCATCGTCGATCGCGACGCTGTCGTCGATCGGCACGAACACGTGCACGCCCTTCGCCCCACTGGTCTTCACCGCGCCGCGTAGCCCGGAGTCGTCCAGCGCCTGCCGGACCAGGAACGCGGCCTGCACCGCCATCCGGAAGCCCTCGTCGACGTCGTCGACCGGCGGCGGGTCGAGGTCGAGCACGAGATGGGTGACCCGGTCCCAGCGCTGCGCGCGCATCAGCGTCGGGTGGTACTCGACCGCGCGCTGGTTCGCGAACCACAGCAGCGTCCGGCGGTCGTTGCACAGCGCGTAGGACACCTCGCGCTTCGACGCCTCCGCCCACACGGTCACGGTCTCGACCCAGTCCGGGGTGTACTTCGGGACGTTCTTCTGCATGAACGGTTCCTGGCCGGGCCGGACCCGGACCACCGACAGCGGCCGGTCGCGCAGCCCTGGCAGGATCCGCTCGGAGGTCGCGTCCAGGTAGTCGACCAGGTCCCGCTTGGTCGCGTCCGCGCCGTCGAACAGCGGCTGGTCGAGGTTGGTCAGTGGTACGCCGTCACGGGTCTCGTCACTCTTGCTCGCCACCCGATCACTGTGACATCAACCGGACAGCGCATCGACCACCGCGGCGCGGGCCGTGTCGCCATCCAGGCCGTGCTCTTCCAGCACCTGGGGCGCCACGCCGCCGGGGAACCGGTAGAACGCGAGCAGGATGTGCTCGGTGCCGACGTAGTTGTGGCCGAGCTCGAGCGCCTCCGCGACGGCGTTCTGCAGCACGCGGCTCGCTCGCGGCGTGTACGACGGCTCGCCGTCCGGCTTCTCCTCCCCGTCCGGGATCATCGCGACGACCGCCTCGGTGACGGCCTGCTCGGTGATGTCCCGGGCCAGCAGGATCCGGGTCGCGATCGCCTCCGGCTCGGTGAAGAACGCCATCAGCAGGTGCTCGGTCCCGACGTACCCGTGGTTGTGCAGGAGCGCCACCGCGGAGGCGGCCTCGACCACCCGCTGGGTCCGCTCGGTGTACCGGTCGAACGCGGGCCGGGCGGTCCACGACACCGCGAAACGCTTGTGCGCCGCCTGCTTGCTGACGCCGAGCACGCCACTGATCTCGACCCAGGAGTGGCCGGCGCCGCGGGCACGGTCGACGAAGTACCCGAGCGCGGCGTCGCTGGTCATGCTCAGCTCGGTCACGGTGACCGAGGCAGCGGCCAGCTCGTCCAGTGCATCACCACTGCCGGCGTCGGCGCGGATGGTGTCGATCAGCTCCTGCAGGTTCGGTCCGGGCGTCATGTCGTCAACGTTAGGTTGACGACGGAGAGGGTGTCAACCCTCGGTTGACGCGGCTCGCGGCGTCGCCCGTCCACCCGAGAAGATGTACGGCGTCCCGTCGGCGTGCGGAGAGTTGGTGAGAAGCAGCTGCTGGACCGTCACCTGCCCGGCGACGTCGTCCCGGCCGATCCGGACACCGGGCAGCAGGTCCGCGACAGTGCTGTGCAGCGCCAGTCGGCCCTCGTCCACCAGTTGCAGCACGATCGTCGCGGTCCAGAGCTTGGTGACCGACCCGATCTGGAACACCGAGTCCGCGGTCGTCTCCACCCCCGTCGCGGTGCTCAGCACACCGTACGGCGCGATCGTCTGCTCACCGTCCGCCCAGATCCCCAGCACTGCGCCGGGCACCTCAGCCGCGGCCGCCAGCTCGGCCAGTCGCTCTGTCCAGTCCACGTTGTGACACCCTAGTTCGCCATGCCGCAAGCACTCCCGGACGTCGTCGCTCCCGGTCTGGCAGTGCTGTTCTGCGGGATCAACCCGGGGCTGATGTCGGCCGCGACCGGGCACCACTTCGCCCGGCCCGGGAACCGGTTCTGGCCCGCGCTGCACCGCTCCGGGTTCACCCCGCGGCAGCTACTGCCGGACGAGCAGCTGGAGCTGCTCGAGTACGGCCTCGGCGTCACCAATGTCGTCGACCGGCCGAGCGCTCAGGCCGGCGAGCTGAACCGTGACGAGCTCGTTGCCGGAGGCAAGCAGCTCACCCGCAAGGTACGCCGGCTGCGGCCGGACTGGCTCGCCGTGGTCGGCGTCACGGCGTACCGGGTGGCTTTTGCTGACCCGAAGGCGACGTTCGGCCGCCAGGAACGGATGCTCGGCCAGACCGGCGTCTGGGTGCTGCCGAACCCGAGCGGGCTCAACGCGCACTACACGATCGACGGCCTGGCCGCGGCGTTCGCCGAGCTGCGAGAGGTGACGGACCTCAGCGCTCGTCGACGATCTCCATCCGCTCCTCGCTCGCGTCCTTGACTGCTAGCCGCCCGACACGCCGAGCTCGGCCTCGGCCAGGTCGGTGCCGAGGCCGTCCGTGTCGTCAAGCCAGCCCTCGGGCAGCACCACCTTGTCCCGCGCGCTGCCCTGCCGGCCACGTGGAGCGCCGAGCTCCCGGACCGGGAACGGCGCGTCGTGGTCCAGCTTCGAGAGCAGCACGTCGAGCTCGTCCAGCGTCGCCACGGTGCCGAACGAGGCGCGCAGCTCGCCGCCGACCGGGAAGCCCTTCAGGTACCACGCCATGTGCTTGCGCATGTCCCGCATCCCGCGGTGCTCCCCCATCAGCTCGCAGAGCAGCTCGGCATGCCGGCGCATCACCGCGGCCACCTCGCCGAGCGTCGGCAGGGTGAGCGCCTCCGAGCCCGCGAAGGCCGCCGCGAGATCGCGGAACAGCCAGGGCCGGCCCAGGCAGCCGCGGCCGACGATCACCCCGGCACAACCGGTCTCGGCGACCATCCGCAGCGCGTCGGCCGCCTCCCAGATGTCCCCGTTGCCGAGCACCGGGATGGAGACGTGCTCGGCCAGCTCGGCGATCGTGGCCCAGTCCGCCTCCCCGGAGTACGCCTGTGCCGCGGTCCGCCCGTGCAGTCCGATCGCGGCGCAGCCGGACTCCTCCGCGATCCGGCCCGCGTCCAGGTAGGTCCGGTGCCCGGCGTCGATCCCGATCCGGGTCTTCATCGTCACCGGCACCCCGTACGGCGTGGCCGCGGCGACCGCGGACCGCAGGATGGCGCCGAGCAGGCTCCGCTTCCACGGCAGCGCGGCGCCGCCGCCCTTGCGGGTCACCTTCGGCACCGGGCAGCCGAAGTTCAGGTCCACGTGCCGGACGTCGTACTCCTCGCACAGGATCGTCACCGCGTGGCCGATGTAGTGCGGGTCGACGCCGTACAGCTGGACCGACCGGACCTCCTCGCGTGGGTCGAAGGTGAGCATGTCCAGGCTCTTGGCGTCCCGCTCGACGATGCCGCGGGAGGTGATCATCTCGCACACGTACAGCCCGGCACCCTGCTCGGCGCACAGCCTGCGGTACGCCGCGTTGGTGATGCCCGCCATCGGGGCGAGCACCACCGGGGTGTCGATCATCAGGTTGCCGAGCTGGAGCTGCATGGCTACATCTTCGCGGCAGTGACCTTGCCGTCGCCGGACACCCTCACCGTGTACGCGGCCTCGGCGCCGGACGTGTCGGTCACCGTGCAGTCGAGGCCGTTGGGGTCGGCATGCTTCAGCACCGCGACCGCGCCCATCGTGCAGTCCACCTTCGCCGGGCGCACCGCGGCCCGGGTCACCGCGTCGACCACCTTCGGCTTCGCTACCGCGACCGAGTCCGAGGTGAAGTCGTACGTCGCCGAGTACCGCTTGGCGTCCACCACCAGCCGGCCGGTGAACGACTGCCCGCCATAGGTGACGGTGCACGTGATGGTGTGGCTGCCGCTGCCCGAGCCGACGTCGTCCAGGCCCGGACACGAGACGGTCGCCTTGGCGGCCTTGCCGGCGGCGACCTGGACCTGCTTGGCGATCGAGAACCTGATCCGGTCAGCCAGCGGCGCGTCCTCGGCGGGCGCACCTGTCACCGTCGGCGCCGGCCACGGCTTCGACGGCTTCGGCAGCGGCGGCAACGTCCCCGGCGGTGTGCTGGCGGGCGTCGTCGACGTGGCCTGGCCCTGGACGGTCGACCCGACACCCGGGTCCGCAGAAGGGCTGTCCGAGCAACCCGCGGCGCAAACCAGCGCCCCGGCCGCGAACAACCCCAGCAGTGCGGTGCGAACCGTCATCTCGAATCTCCCGTGTCTCGGCATGCCCTGTTCCGGGCGGTCACCTTCTCCTAGACGCCGCAGGGGCGTCGCGAGTTGGCAACCGCCCGGTCAAAGGTCAGCAGCCGACCAGTCGCTTTGCCAGGTAGCCGGTCACCTCGGTCAACGCGACCCGCTCCTGCTTCATTGAGTCGCGCTCGCGGATCGTCACCGCCTGATCCTCCAGCGTGTCGAAGTCGACAGTGACGCAGTACGGCGTACCGATCTCGTCCTGCCGGCGGTACCGGCGGCCGATCGCGCCGGCGTCGTCGAACTCCACGTTCCAGTTCTTGCGCAGCTCGGCGCCGAGGTCCTTCGCCTTCGGCGACAGGTCCGCGTTCCGGGACAGTGGCAGCACCGCGACCTTGACCGGCGCCAGCCGCGGGTCCAGTCGCAGCGACTTGCGGACCTCGGTGCCGCCCTTCGCGGTCGGTACCTCGTCCTCGGCGTACGCGTCCAGCAGGAACGCCAGCACAGCGCGGGTCAGGCCGGCTGCCGGCTCCACCACGTACGGCGTCCAGCGCTCGCCCTTCTCCTGGTCGAAGTACGACAGATCGGTGCCGGAGTGCTTGGAGTGTGTGGTCAGGTCGAAGTCGGTCCGGTTCGCGACGCCCTCGAGCTCGTCGAACTCCTTGCCGCCGAAGTTGAACCGGTACTCGATGTCCACGGTGCGCTTGGAGTAGTGGCTGAGCTTCTCCTGCGGGTGCTCGTAGCGCCGCAGGTTCTCCGGGTTCAGGCCGAGGTCGACGTACCAGTCCCAGCGCGCGTTGATCCAGTACTCGTGCCACTCCTCGTCGGTGCCGGGCTCGACGAAGTACTCCATCTCCATCTGCTCGAACTCGCGGGTGCGGAAGATGAAGTTCCCGGGCGTGATCTCGTTCCGGAAGCTCTTGCCGACCTGCGCGATACCGAACGGCGGCTTCTTCCGCGCCGTACCCATCACATTCGCGAAGTTGACGAAGATGCCCTGCGCGGTCTCCGGCCGCAGGTAGTGCAGGCCCTCTTCCGACTCGACCGGGCCGAGGTAGGTCTTCAGCAGGCCGTTGAACATCTGCGGCTCGGTGAAGGTCCCCTTGTTGCCGCAGTTCGGGCAGCTGACCTCGTCCAGCTGCACCTCGTCGGGGTCGCGGTTCTTGCGCCGCGCGAAGTCCTCCCGGACATGGTCCTCACGGAACCGCTTGTGGCACGACCGGCACTCGGTCAGCGGGTCGACGAACTCGGCCAGGTGGCCGGAGGCCTCCCACACCTTCGTCGGCAGGATCACCGAGGAGTCCAGTCCGACGATGTCGTCGCGGCTGGTCACCATCGAACGCCACCACTGGCGGCGGATGTTCTCCTTGAGCTCGACTCCGAGCGGGCCGTAGTCCCACGCGGAGCGCGTACCGCCGTAGATCTCACCGCAGGGGTAGACGAAGCCTCGGCGCTTGCTGAGGCTGACGACTGCGTCAACGGTGTCCACGGGCACGTTCGGTCTCCTAGCGGGTTCGGGTCTGACGGTCCAGGCTATCCGGCCGGGTCGACCGCCGCCGAACCGATGTCCCGCCCGACATCGAGCGCCTCGTACGCGGTGGGTTCGTCGATCGCCTCGGACAGTAGCGGTACGGCGGCCAGCTTCACGTCGTACGGCGAGAGCGCGCGCCGGTAGCTGCCGATGTTCTGCCACTCCATCGTCAGTGCCAGCAGCTCCGGGTCGTCCGCACTCCGCCCGGCCCGCGCCGCGACGAACCCACGCTGCCGCGACAACACCTCGACCGCCGCCGCCAGCCGAGTCTCGAACACCGCCTGGTCGCCCTCAGCCACCCGAAACCTGATCACCACAAACACGCCCGCCACCCTAGACCGCGACTTCAGCCGCTACGCGCCGCCGCCGCGTTTCCGCGGAAACAGAGCCACTTCTCCTCGGATCAGAAACTGTCCGACGCTCGATCTAGAATCGAACTGTTATTCGATTCCAGGGAGGTCTAACTGTGAACGCTGTGCCGGAGCGTGAGGCGGACGTGGCGGCGGTTCCGACAGAGCGGCTGGAGGCATGGGTGAGTGAGCTCGCCGCGCACCTGGCGGCCGCCACCTGCCGTTTCCTCACCATGGTCGGTGAGCTGGACCGGCGCCGGGCGTGGGCGAGCTGGGGGATGACCTCCTGCGCGGCATGGCTCTCGTGGCACTGCGGCCTCGGCATGAACGCGGCCCGCGAGCACGTCCGCGTCGCCCGCGCCCTTCCCGAGCTGCCACTGCTGCACGCCGAGTTCGCCGCCGGCCGGCTGAGCTACTCCAAGGTCCGCGCCGTCACCCGCATCGCGACCCCAAAGCTGGAGCGCGACCTAGTTGAGTTGGCGTACGCGAGTACGGCGGCGCAGGTCGAACGCTGGGTCCGCGGCTACCGCCGGGCCGACCGGCTCGAGGGAACAGGCGACGACAAGCCCTACAACGTCACCTGGTATCGCGACGATGACGGTGCCCTGGTCTTGCGAGCCCGGCTCGCACCCGACGACGGAACCTTGCTGCTCGCCGCTCTCGATGCCGCTCGTACGACGCTCGGCACGGTTTCCGCGGAAACGCCCTCCCACGTCGAACGGCCGCGGCGACCACGCCGAGCCGACACCGTGGACGCGTTGCTGCACGTTGTCCATGCTGGGCTTACAGCCGCGCCCGTCGACACGAGCGGCTCGGATCGCTACCAGGTCGTCGTGCACGTCGACGCCGATGTACTCGCATCCGGTCAGTCGCACACCGCCGATCCGAGTACGGGCGACGACACGGCAGCAGGGCGCTGCGCTGGACCGCGGCCCGGCCGTGTCCGTGCACACCGCACGGCGGATCGCGTGCGACTCGCAGATCCGGGCCATGGTCCACGACACCGTCACCGGACGGCCCGTCGATGTCGGCCGCGCGAAACGCCTCGCCACCGCCACCCAACGACGACTACTACTCGAACGCGACGGCGGCTGCGCGTTCCCCGGCTGCGCGCGCACCCGATACCTGCACATCCATCACGTCGTGCACTGGCCGCATGGAGGACCTACCGATCTGTCGAACCTGATCCTGCTGTGCACGGCGCACCATCGAGCTGTACACGAAGGCGGTATACGCGTCACCGCAGCCGACGATCGGTTCGTCTTCCTTGCCCAGAACGGCCTCGAGGTGCACCCGGTACCGCTCACCGCTATGAAGACCATCCCGATCGAGGCACTGGGCGGCCCGCTCCACCTGCCGCCGGCTGTCGACCGCGAGTCGCTCGGCGGACGCTGGCAAGGCGACCGCCTACACCTCGACGAGGTGGTGGCCGGCCTTCGCCATCGCCTGCGGCCCGCACGCGCCGATGCGAACGCATCCGCCGCCTGAGCCCGGTCTCAGCCAACCGGTCCGGGCGCCGGACTGCGAACTGGAACAATGGCCGGGTGAGCAACCAGCAGAGCAAACCACCGGTCAGCCCGTTGCGGGCCAAGATCACCAAAGCCAGCTACCCGGTCATCGCCAAGCTGCACGCGATGCCGAAGCTGACGCTGCCGGTCGCCTCGCTGCTGCTGGTGCTCATCGGAGCCTTCGCACCAGTGGGTGTCGCGGTCGTCGCGCTGCTGCTGCTCGCGCTGCTGCTCGGCTGGCTCGGGTTCCTCTCCTGGCCGGTGGTGTCGACAAGCAGCCGGCTGCTACGGGTGTTCGCCGTACTCGTGATCGTGTTCTTCGCCATCTCCCGGATCGTGGCTGACGGGGCTTGATCGCCGTCTCCCCGGGCTTCCGCGTCGCGTGTTCAGTGCCGCGCTAACACGCGTCCGGCGGCGAGCAGCAGGTCGCGGACCGCGGTCGGCGGCACGATGTCGTCCGGCACCGGCAGCTTCGGGTCGGAGACCAGCAGCACCGGGCCGTCGTCCGGGTGGTCCGGCAGCCGGCCGTGCGAGCCGCGGACGCAGGACGGGTCCAGCGGAACTACCCGCATCGCGTACCGAAGTCCCAGCTTCTTGCGCAGCAGGTACGACGCCGCGCGCGGCTTCGCCAGCGGGTCGGCCGGGTCGAAGAGCAGCTCGGCCGGGTCGTACCCGGGCTTGCGGTGGATCTCGACCGCCCGGGCGAAGTCCGGCGCCCGATCGTCGTCCAGCCAGTAGTAGTACGTGAACCACGCATCCGGCTCGGCGACGGCGACGAGCTCACCGGCGCGTTCGTGGTCCAGCCCGTACGTCGCCTTGGCGGCATCGTCGAGCACCTCGGCCACGCCCGGCAGCCCGTTCAGCAGCTTGGCGACCGCCTCGACATCAGCCGGGTCCTGCACGTAAATGTGCGCGATCTGGTGGTCCGCGACCGCGAACGCGCGCGACGTCCACGGATCCAGGTACTCCATCCCGTCCTGCGTGTAGACCTCGAGCAGCCCTTCGCGGCGCAGCAACCGGTTGATGTCGACCGGCCGGGACGCGTCCGTGATGCCGTACTCGGACAGCACCACCACGGTCGCGCCGGCTGCCGCCGCGTCGTCCAGCAGCGGCGCGAGCACCACGTCCAGCTCGGCCGCGGCGCGCGCCGCGCGAGGCGAGGACGCGCCGTACCGCTGCAGGTCGTAGTCCAGGTGCGGCACGTACGTCAGCAGCAGGTCCGGCTGGTCCTCGCGCAGAATCTGCCGCGACGCCTCGACGATCCACCGGGACGACTTGATCCCGGCGGTCGGGCCCCAGTAGGTGAACAGCGGGAAGTCGCCGAGCCGGCTGGTCAGCCGGTCGTGCAGGTCGGCCGGCCGGGTGTAGCAGTCCGGCGCCTTCCGGCCGTCGGCGTAGTAGATCGGCCGCGGCGTCACCAGCAGATCGGTGTCCGCGCCCATCGCGTACCACCAGCACACGTTCGCGACCTTGTACGACGGATCGTTGCGCCGGGCAACATCCCACACCTTGTCGCCCTGCACCAGCCGGTTGTGCTGGCGCCAGAGGAGAACCTCGCCGAGGTCGCGGAAGTACCAGCCGTTGCCGACCACGCCGTGCTGCCGAGGCAGCGTGCCGGTCAGGAACGTCGCCTGCGCCGAGCAGGTCACCGCAGGCAGCACGGTGCCGAGCGGGCGCTGCGAGCCGTTCTCGGCGAGCCGTTGCAGCCGCGGCATGTGCGCCAGCAGCCGCGGTGTCAGCCCGACGACATCGATCACGACGACGGGGTGGGTCATAGCGCCTCCAGTCCGAGGGAGTCCAGCCGGTCGCGCAGCCAGCCCAGCTCGCCGGCGATCCCAGCGGCCAGCTCCGCAGTGTCCCGGGGTGGCTCGGGCAGTACCGACCAGGTGTAGGTCTCCGACTCCAGATGGTGGGTCCGCGGCG
>Ga0075419_10000376_pt1 | contig 27408 bp, 43 predicted proteins | sample SoiMetdeltSBSDD3_FD_76900 | JGI IMG/M metagenome (GOLD analysis project Ga0075419, IMG submission 76900) | Bulk soil microbial communities from a Populus tree surrounding site in Tennessee, USA - Soil MetaG P. deltoides SBSDD3 | ecosystem: Environmental > Terrestrial > Soil > Tree plantation... | reverse complement strand
TCAAGGTTGGTGGGCAGGGTGGCCAGGCCGTGGGTCAAACCAATGATCAAAACCGAGGGCGAAGCAGTGGTCAAACCGATGCCCGAGCAAGTGATGCAACCGATGATAAACCGTATGACCCAAGTGATCCCCCAATCTCAAGGTCGACCACTACCACGACTACGACGACAACGATGCCGCCAGCCAAGTGAATGCGACATCGAACTATCGATCAATGTGGCTAGGACAGTGGCAGCCCGTTGCGCAATCTCCGTGGTACCACCCTACCAATTAATGGTTGAGAATCTTGGCGGTGTCGCGAATCGTTTCACTCGCGATCTCATGTGCGTTTAGCCCACGCCTTTCGCTTCCCGAAGTTTCTTTGGCCCGCTTTCGCCGATGATCGTCAAGGTCGAGGGCAGACGTGTCCTAGGTCCTTGATGCGATAAAAGAGCTACGCTAAACTCTGCAAAAAGCCTCTACCTATCGTTATCCGGCCACCGACGGGGCATGATGAACGCCGTCCGTTGGAGTACCATCATAACGTCTTGGATCCCGGGTGGACTGCTGGTGGTGTGGACAGTCACGGGAAGTGGCCTACTCATCACTACGGCTCAGGCCGAGTGGTATGTCGGTGGGTATGGAGGCATTTCCATTCCTGGCTCGCTGTCGAATGTCACCGTCTCCGATGCGACTCTGGGGGGCGGGGTTGCTAACGCCCGCATCAGCGATCTCGAACTCAAGTCAGGTCTTCTCGGAGGTGTCAAGGGGGGTTATTTCTTTGAATCGCGTCCTTGGCTGGGAATAGAAACAGACCTCTACACTCAGAATCCGGACGTGAAGCAACAGACGATCGTGGGAGGGACGAGCTCAGGCAGCGTGTTTGCCGGTAACATGCCGATCACCTCACTTCGGCTGACTGTCTGGACTGTGAACTTGATCATCCGCTCGCCGTCCATGAGTGATGTCTTTCAACCTTATGGCGGCATCGGGTATGGATTGTTCTTTGCAACCGGTTCACAGGGTGGACAGTCGACCACTCAAATTAACCCTGGATTTCAGTTCGTCGCGGGCGCCCGGTATGTGTTGACACAGGAATGGGCGTTGTTTGGTGAATTCAAATACAACAACACGGAGATCAGGGTGAGCGGAATCAAGGGAAATTACGACTCTCAAAATTTTGTCGTGGGGCTGATGTACCATTTTGGGAGGTAGATGGACCATCCGACGCGTATCGACTGGCTTCTCGCGACCGTTGATTATTGGGCTTGTTGTCTGCGTACGGGGTCCGGACCAACGTACTTGTACCCCTTATGCTCCATGCACGACTTGAGAAGCGGAATATGAATCCAGTAGCCCAAATTATCGGTGATGATTTCCTCTCGTTTCTCAGATTCTGCGTACTTCACAGCGGACCACAGCTTACAGGCATTGTAATCCGTGAGCACCTGCGAGGCGGGCACCTCCTTGGCTTCCCAATACGTTGCGGAGCTGGGGACGGGTTCCACGGAAACGCATCCTGACATCCCCATGACGACGCACCACCACACCACCGCACCCTTCCGGACAAAGGCAGGTGTCGTTGTCATGATCTGTCCTCTACTCTTTCAGCCCAGTTGTCACCGGCACTTGTCATAGCACAGACCCACCAGGGAGACGAGTAATACCCGCCGGGTATGGTGGAAATCAACAGGGTCAGCTAACCCGTGAGTGTGCAGGGCGGCGTGAGCCATACTGATGCGCATACACGTACGTGAACTCAGCTCCGAGAAAGAAAATCAAGGCAGAGTAGTATACCCACACCAAGATTGCCATCAGTGAAGAGGCGGCCCCGTACATCGAGGTCATCGCGGGCCCTCGCAGATAGATTTCAATCGCCCACTGTCCCAACGTGAACAGCGCGGCAGTAGCAATTCCTCCAATCCAGACATCCTGCCAGGCGATATGTCCTGCCGGTAACATTTTGAACATGAGCGTGAACAGAACGGCCATGACAACGGGTGATCCCATGATGTCGATCGCCATCATCAAGACCTGCGGGTCGGACAACGCACTCTTGATGAATGTCCCCGCAGCGGCCATAAGGAGGTTCAGGACCAAGGCGGCGATCAGAAGGAACCCTGTTCCGATGACCAGCAAAAATGAGAAGAGGCGCGTCCTGAGCAGTCCCCAAAGAGCGGACCTCCGTACCCGGCACGGAATCCGCCAAATGAAATTAAGCGCATCCTGCAGTTCACTAAACATGCCCATGGATACAATGAAGAGCGTAATGAAACTGATCACGGTGGCGACGGTCCCATGGACAGGGTGACCGGCGCTCTGCAACATGGGCGTCATCGCACTCGCTCCATGCTCTCCGATAAGATCTTCCAACTGACGACGCAACTCACCTTGCACGACACGTTCATCAACGACAACTGCCGCCACGGCGACGGCCAGCGTCAAGAGAGGGGCGAGAGAAAACAGCGTGTAATACGACAGGGCGGCACTCAACCGCCAGGGATTATCATCCCACCACTTCCGCGCCGTGGTCGTGAGCAAGCGAATGATCAACTCGATGGTCGTGCTCATTCTAGAATCCTGCGGCCGGTAGGCCCGCCATCATTGTACCTAGGGGTATGCAGGGTGGACCGGAGTACAGAGTCATAGAGAATGTGTAGATGGACGTTCCCATGCACGAGTCGCCGTGATGCACACGCACAGCCGGACGCCGATATCCATTCTGCACTCAGCTCGCCTCGGAGGACTCTTATTCCTCGCTCTTATCGGTCCAGCCGGCTCCGCTCAGGCATCTCAGCCTGGGTTGCACGTGGAGATCCTCGGAATCCGCAATAGCATAGGAGCAGTGGCATGCGCATTGTTCGAAGGACCGGAAGGATTTCCTACTGAGTTTTTGCGCTTTGCCAGTAATATGGTGATAGTCAAAGTCCGTGCGACAAAGGCCACTTGTGACTTTGCAGACATCGCGCCCGGCACATTTGCACTAGCGGTGATTCATGATGAAAATCGCGACGGCAAACTCGCTACAAACGTGATAGGGATACCTAAGGAAGGATATGGGTTTTCGAACGATGCGAAAGGCTCACTAGGGGCGCCCTCGTTTGAGGCAGCGAGTTTCCTATACAATGGACAAAGCTTACATATGACAATCGCCCTACAGTACTGATGGGGCACCAGCACCCCAGCACCCTTCCTTCGTTCAACAATAGAACAGGCAATCTTGCTCCTTGTGCCGTTCACAGTGAGGTGGCGGAAACACCCCTTCGCCGATTGTGACCATTCCCTTGAGCAACCGACCGTTTTGGCAGATGGCGGAGGCGATTGGCACGAACCACGGAATCGTCGATGCACCCACAGTTAACGCATCGTGTTACCAGACAGGTACGCCCTAGCTCATCTCTCAGTTCACCGGAATTTTCAGGGATGAGCAGGCCATGGCAGCGTTGACATGACATACATCCTCTCTCCTTCACACTTTCGCCCATCGGGTGCAAACCTTTCTCATGCACTGAGCATTACGGTGTTGCCCGGGATATCGGCATCGTGAGGGTCGCCGTGGTTCCCTGCTTTGGCGCCGAAGCGAGGTCAAAGCGACCATGCAAGGCTTTCATGCGTTCCCGGATAGTCAGGAGGCCGATCTTCGAAGAGCAAGCGCTCCCCGTGTCCACAGCCTGTGGCCCTGCGCACGCCGCAAGATCGAAACCGCTCTCGTCACGCACCACGATCTGCAGGAGGCCCTTGTCGCTGGTCAGACGGACGGTCGCCTGTTTTACGGCCGCATGCTTTGCGGCGTTGATCAGCAGTTCCCGCACCGAGCGAAAGAGCAGCACGGTACAACTGGTAGGAAGGCAGCACTCATCCATTCGATCAACTTCTACTCTGACCTCTAGGTCGTGTCGCTTCATTTGTGTCGCGAGCGCTCGAATCCCCGCCACTAGCCCTTGTTCGTGCAGAATAGATGGAGTCAACTCGGCCATCAACGTCCGGCAATACTCCAAGGCTTGGCTCAACACCTGGTCGACCTCTCGAACCATCTCATCGCCTACCGATGGCTCAAAGAGTCGCTGGAGCTGTCCGATTTTCATACGGCCCAGGACGAGCAACTGCGCCAGATAGTCGTGCAACTCCGCCGCCAAGTGTGTGCGTTCCCGCTGCTCCGCGGCATCGAACGCGGTCGTCAGAGACCGGACAGTCACACGTGAACGTTCCAACTCCCGCGTGCGCTCGGCGAGTTGTCGTTCTAGCAATCGGTTGCGCTGTTGCAGCGTGAGATTTGTCGGGCGCTTCGCCTTCAGCCCGGGGTCCTGAGAGTCACGTAACGCTTCTCTCGCCGAATGGACGTCTGCCAACATCTTTCCATTATTCTTTGAAAGGTCCATCATGGCTCCTTGCGGTCTCACTGATTCGCATAGAAAAAAAAAGAAGTGGAAACCCTCGTACTATGGGGGCATGTTAGAGCGAGTGGCGGAAGCCGAACTGTCTAAAACTGATCATTCCGCTGGTCTGCCTAAAATAATTTAATTTTTTTCCTCTCAATGGTCTTTCTTCTCTCAGACTTAAACCAATCCGCGCTCGCGAGGATGACGAACTGTGCAATAAAAACCTACAGTTGCATCACTCTCCGTCTCTCCTTTGAGTCGGTCATGTGCGCATCTCAATTGTGGCATTAAGGTACAGGGCTATCCTCTCTGGTGACCCGCAATGCCACAGTATTTCCTAAGGCAATTCACAATTTGGACACATCCTCTTTCTTCACGATAGTTTCCACCGGTTTGACCATCGGTCATCCCGTTGCAGCGTGGCATTTGAGATGCAAATCTGTTCGGCATCAGAACCGACTGAAGTGGGGTGTATCCAAGAAGGATGCACTGGGACTGCCTCCCGAACGGAAGTGTGAGAGCATCGCGTGAGGTAGCGGAGGGTCAAACATGGTACGGGTAAAAGGGGCCTTTGATACCCAGCTGTTTCTCACAAAAGTCGGCAAGGGAATCACAAAGGTGCTATGCCCGAAGAAGCACACGATCTTTTCGCAAGGGGATGTCGCGGAGGCCGTGTTCTATATCCAAACGGGCAAGGTGAAGCTGACGGTGGTTTCAAAACAGGGGAAGGAGGCCGTGATTGCGATTCTCGAAGGGGGTGCCTTTTTTGGAGAATCCTGCCTGGCCGGACAGTCCCTTCGGACGGCGACGGCGACCGCTCTCGAAGAGTCCGATATCATGCGTGTCGACAAGGGAGTCATGCTTCGCGTGCTGCACGAGGAGCCTACCTTCGCCGAGCTGTTTATGACTTATCTGCTGGCGCACACCATTCGGGTCGAAGAGGATTTGGTGGATCAGCTATTTAACTCCAGCGAGAAGCGGCTTGCGCGAGCGCTGCTTTTGTTGGCGAATTTCGGGAAAGAGGGGAAGCCGGAGACGGCCATTGCGAAGATCAATCAGGAAACACTGGCCGAGATGATCGGCACCACCCGCTCGCGCGTCAGTCATTTTATGAATAAGTTCCGCAAACTGGGTTTTATTGAATACAACGGCGAGTTGCGCGTATACAGCTCCCTCCTCAACGTCGTCCTCCATGACTAGGTTCCCACACGACTGGCCCCTCTCGTAGTACAGCGCAAAAGACTTGCGCGGTGATGCAAGTGGTTTCTCCGCTTGTGCTTGTTTGTCGGTCGTTCACAGATCCATTGGTGGAGCTTCGGCCTAAGTTCCCCCAACTGTAATAAGCCCTGCCCTCCTCCGTCTCTAGGTTGAACGTGCCGCTTCCCAGCCAACCAGAAGGAGGTATGACATGATGCCGATAGTGTTTTTGATCATCCTGTTAGGTCTGACGACCGGTTGCGCCTCTACGTTACAGGCGAAGCCGGAGCGTCTGACCCAAGCTTTTCAGGAACATGTAAAAGAAGGCCTCGTTGCCGAGGCTGTGGTCCCGCATGTCCATCCACCAATAAATAAAGGTGAATTGGTCTGCCTACGATAAAGTTTATCTGAGACCAGTCACTATCTCGGATGGCTTCTCATCGGACCTTAGGCCGGAAGAGAAGGAGGAACTTAGAGCATTGGCCCACTCGTTCTCTGACATGCTTTCTCAGAAGCTATCGCAAGACTATGTCTTGGTAGAGCGGGCTACGCCCGGTTCGATGCTCATCGCGGTGGCTATCACCCATGCCGAGCGGTCATGGGTCGCCCCCGCAGTGTTGTCCAAGGTGAGTTGGCAATTGCAACTGCTGAATAGCGTCTTGACCTATTTCCGAGGGAAACCGGCTTTTGCTGGGGAAATCACCATGGAATTTACCGTCCATGATGCAGAGACAGGAGCCCTGCTTTTGGCAGGAACAGACCGACGGGTCGGAGGACAGAACTTATTTACCAAAGAGGTGTTTAATTCCTGGGGAGACGTGCAGAATAGCATTGAATTCTGGACGGAGCAGTCGACCTATCAATTATGCGTGGCACGGCAAGGAACGAACTGTGTTCAGCCGAAAGCCTAACTATCTGCGATAGGTGAGACGCCGCGACGAGGCCTCCAATAGCTATGAGGCCTCGTCACACGTGCAGTGAAGACATCCGTGTTTTGTGCAGATGCCACAGGACTCTTCAAGACGTTTTCGGAGCGCCTGTCTGGCCCGATGCAATCGAACCGTCAGATTGTTTGCCGTCATACCTAATTGCTTCGCGATAGAGACTGGCGATTCACCTTCGAGATCAATCCGACTTAAAACATCTGCATAGGCAGGCCTCAGGTTTGGGAGAATCCGTTGCAAACAGGCACAGACGGTGGGACGAAGTTCATCAAGAGCGGGTGTCTTATCAGTGCCAGTTACTGCTAACTCCTGGATGAAGGCTTCCATCTTCCGGTCGTCTGCTGCGCGAGCGCGATAGTAATCCACAGTGGCATTCCGTAGGATTCTATAAAACCAGGCCACCACCTGCTCTGGCTGCTCCACCCTATGTTCCTGTTGGACGGCGCGCATAAAACTCTGTTGCAGTAGATCTTCCGCGAGGGCATCATCACCAACTCGGCGTCGAAGAAAAGAACGGAAATCGGACTCGCGAGCGAACAAGTCAGAAAGAAAGTGCGGCGGCTCAGAGACGGTGCCCATTGCTTCCGGTTCTCCGGCCAGGACGCGCTTCTTTGATTTCTGACTGTGAGTCGTGCTCTTGCTCATGGGGTGTAATTCTACCATCACCATCCGCTAGATCCTATGTTCTACTAGGTGTCTACAAGAGTGTTACGAGAAGAAGTCAGCTTTCGCGTCACATCTGACACCAAAGATCCGGATATGGTGAAAGAAAGTGACTATATCGTCGTAATGATCGGCGATGACAGGATCGCCTTGAACGTGAAGACTATGAAAAAACAGAATTGACCTAACCAATGTGATGCCTTTCGGACCCCTCGCTTCATCTCGGTACGCAGCACTGAAGCGCGCCCACGCCTCCTAACGCCTTGTAAATCCACGCCTTAAAACAACTGTAAGAATGGAAGCCCCCTTTTCGTCTTTAGAGTGCGCCTTGGATAGTCCACCACTCACCTTTGGAGGTCTCTTATGATACAGGCCGATTCAGTTTCTACCACGCTACCCCGACTGCAAGGTGAGGAGGCATGTTGCATGAAGCCACCGTCCAGCGAGAAGCACGGGCGGGAAGAATCTCACAATCACCCGATGGACCACAGCACGCATAGCAGCCACCATCATGAACGCGCTTCTCTGAACCGCACGGCACTTATGGCTACGGCCCACTGCCTCACCGGTTGCACGATCGGCGAAATCCTTGGAATGGTAATCGGGACCATGCTCGGATGGGGAAACTGGCCAACAGTTGCATTGGCCGTTGTCCTGGCTTTCTTTTTTGGCTACACAATGACGCTCTGGCCACTTCGAAAAGCCGGGATGGCTTGGGGGACGGCCCTGGGGTTGGCGCTCGCTTCCGATACGTTATCGATGACCACTATGGAGATTGTGGACAATGCGATCATGGTCGTGATTCCAGGTGCGATGGACGCCGGTCTCGGTACGGCACTGTTTTGGGGGAGCCTCATCGCGTCATTGATTGTGGCCGGCATTGCGGCATTTCCCGTCAACCGCTGGCTCATTGCAAAGGGTAAAGGACACGCATTGGTGCATGCCCATCATGGTTGCTGAGACAACGAGGCGATATCGAGCCATGATGGCGATCGTGGCAATGGCTGCGGTCGCCCTCACCCTCGCTGCCTGCAGCCAGTTTGAGCAGCGCGATAAGCGATTCTATTACCGGGCACTGTGGAACTTTGCACTGCGCGAACAGCTCAAGGAATTGGATATCGAATTTAACGGGGTCGATTTCGGGCATTCCAATCTGTATGAAAACTTGCTCTTGAGCGGTGGGAAGGACGTCGAGGCGATTGAAACCAGGGCACGCAAGGAGACGCTCGAATTTATTGCGGCGCGGCCGACGCTCAATCCGAACGAAGAAGCCATTGCCCCCACGTATATGAAGCTGGCATGGAAGGCGCAGAATACCTTCGATGAAGCGCATGCCTTACACCGGGCGACGTACGACATTTACGTTTCCGATCTCAAGGATAAGCGAAAGGCGTTAGAGAGAGTCCTCTCCTTTTATCGGGCCAGTGACTATGCGATTACATCAAAGCAGTTGGACCATCGGCGACTGGATACGTTGCCGTATTCAAAAGCGTTTCGACGAAAGTTTCCCCTGTTCAATGCGACAATCTGGGCCTACCACTATCTGCAGGTCGTGGTCTATGACGCGTTGGCTGCCGCGCCGGATCTGTCGACCAAACAGAAGGCCGTCGAGCCCATCCTGAGCACCTATCACGCCTATCTGGACAAGCCCCCCGTGGAATGGACGTTTATGCCGATGACAGGCGAGCTGAGTCCGAAGTTTGCCGAAGAATACCCCGAGATCGCGAACATCTTCGACAACCTGCACATGATGCACGACAGCATCAGCGATATTCTTTCGAGCGAACTTTTTCAAAGCTGGGAAGACAAGCGCAATGAAATCTATCGCATCACCCACAACTACTATTGGGCCAGTGCGGATGCGACGAATCCTTATATTGTTCCTGACGGCCAACCGCATCATGAGGGTCCAGCCGCTGAGAAAAGCCAACATTCAGGACATTAGAACAGTGGCAAGGAATCTGCTCAGAGTCGTCATACTTGTTGTTGTCATGATTCCCACGGCGTTATACGCCTTAGACCACGACAACTTGGATCCCAATCGTCCTATTGCGATCGAAGATGCGTATGTTATCCCCAAAGGAGAGATTGGGATCGAGGGCGGCGTGACCTTTCATGACCGAAAAGAAGGCAAGAGCAGGTTTGGATTCCAGCCACAGATCATTTATGGAGCGTTTGAGAATATGCAGCTGGAGATTATGACCGGTTTTCTCACTGAGCCGACAACGGTCGTGGGCGATGATAAATCCGGTGACCTCAGTGTAGGTCTCCTATACAACCTGAATACTGAAACGATAAATCTTCCTGCGTTTGCCGTAAGGGCAGAAGTCGGTTTTCCTACCGGCGTTCACTCAAAGGGAGTGGATACAGAACTGACAGGGGTGATGACTCGTTCATTTGGGCGTTGGCGTACGCATGTGAATGTCGGGTATACGTTTCTGGGATCACCGCAAGGTCAGGAAAGAAGTGGAACCTATCGTGTTGTGGCAGCTGTCAGTTATCCGCTCGGTTATCCCACGAGCTTTCGAGATACGATCATCGCGAATGTCTTCACGCGCCAGTCCGATTTAGTGGGTCAACGTAATCCGACAGGAGTTGGAGTAGGTCTTCGCCACCAAGTGAGCTCTCGTGTCGTGGTCGATGCCGGACTCGGCACGGAATTCATCGGACCGTCTGATCGCTCAGTTATTTTCAGCACCGTGGGGCTATCAATCGGGTTTTAAGGTGGACGACCTGCGTGTTATCCGGCCCTCCATTTTCCCCTCAGTTTCTAGCGGCTTGAGTGGGTGCCGACGGCAGCCGGTCTAGCGGCACGCAGAGATCACCTGCCGGAGTCATCTAAGTAGAGGGGCATGGCTAGGGAATGACCGTCGAAGCGATGTCAGACAGCAGCGCTTTCGATTAACTGCGTTATCGCGCCGCCTATTATTGAGGCGTATTTGTCGAGCGCAGACTCTGCTTCAAAGGACCAGGTATGTGTATCTTCAAAATGCGTGGAGAAAACTCCGATGACTGAACCATCTGATTTAAGTATTGGCGTGGACTGAACCGCACGATATCCATTCAAGCTCGCAACGGTAAGATAAGGCTGATAGGAGCGATCAAGGGTTATATCCGGAATCATGACTCTCCTGCGGAGTCTAAATGCCCGCCCACATGCAGAAGGTTCATCCGCTTGCACAATTTCAAACTGCTGCAAAAACTGCACATCGAACCCACGCTGTGTCACGATTTGGAGTCCATTGACAAGCGGATTGAAGATTTGAACATTCCCCTTGGCGGCACCATCACCAACAATCGCGTCATCTAATAATTTCAGCATTCCACTTGTGAAGTGTGACCACTTATCTTGATGGCGCTCACGTATGCGCACCCATCTACGCATGGCAGGATTATAGCATAGGTCGGGTGACCCTCAGAGGCGGTACCTCGTCCGAGAATAAGAGAAGTTACAACAAGATCAAATCGAGGAGGAGTGTCTGGTCACAGAGTGCGGGCTCCCGTTTACCAATCAGTGATGGGGAGATTTGCCTCAAGTAGAAAGAAACTAAACTCAGGCAACCACTTAGACTTCAGGGGCGAGATTTGACCCTCTGGCGTTGGCAGATTCAGTCGTCAGCTTTACTGGGAGACGGCAGAACCTCCTGCAATGCCAGCCCCAGTTGAGGCAGCGAAAATCCCTTTTGGATAAAGGCGGTCGCGCCCTTGTTCAGCACCTCTTGCTCAACTTCTTCTGTGCCATGTCCACTAAAAACTACTACTGGTAGGGATGGATGTAGTGTCCTCAATTGCCGCAGTACGCTGCGACCGTCTATTTCAGGCATGCGGAGGTCCAATACGACAGCATCAGGGTCTTGCCGGTGACATAATATCAACCCTGCTCCACCATTCTCTGCCACAATAACTTCATACCCTCTTTCCTCCAAGGCCGCAGCTAGTAGTTCGCGGTCCCTGGCATCGTCATCTATGACGAGAATCTTGGCCATATGAGCCTTTGCGAATTGCCTTTCTCCTCGGAGAGAATAGCAGGCTTTGAGTGTTTGTCCAGAACGTACGGCAACAAAAGGGAAGCCGATGACATCCGGTTTGAGTTCCAGCAGATCCTAGCAAAGTCTCCAAGCTATCGGTAGAAATGGGGGGTATCTCCTGCCAGGCCATTGGCCAGCCGGGTGAAGGCGAAAATAAATGGATAGACAAGGCGAGGGACTCTAGCTATCGCACGAAGAGGAATTGTCTTGTGGATTTCGTTCGTGAAATGAGGAACCCCAATATGGGGGATTGGGCGCAATGTTCCGTCGCTTCCATTCAATATAGCTCATTTGCAGCAAGGACATGCAATTCTCTAAACGCAGCCGATCTAATTCGTCGAGCTGTGGGTTGCGTTCCAAGCGGGAACGAATACTATGAGCAGCTTCCAAGATAAAGCCTAGGTCGTCCACTTTTCCTCCATTGATTTTTGACCTTGACGAGAAGCAAACAATAAGCCAAACATCCCACCGGTTCTATGCGAGTATCCCCATGTTTTTAACTCGGGATTTCCCTGAATTCAGGCCGGGAAGGTAAATCAATCCGTTCCTGCATTAGGGTTTTATCCAGCCCGGAAATGGACGTTATATTCCTCGCGGAGAGTAATTGTCTCAAAAGGCCCACAGCGAGGCGGGACAGTTGGGCTTTCTAGTGCACGGCCGTCCCAGGTGAAGAATGCACTAAATTCAGGATACTCGCCCACCCTTGCGACAGGAGATGGCTGCATAGCGGCTGCCCTAGTCAGGGAAAGCCAATACATGGCTTGGCCAAATCAGCACCATTATTTGTTGGGCCGTGGAGGCAGGCGACAACGAGAAAGAAGGGAGGCCCATAGCTTGGGCCTCCCGCCGATCACTGCTTAGACGTTAATCTCGATTCGTCGGGGTTTGGCTTCTTCTCGCTTGGGGAAGGAGATCGTTAAGACGCCGTTCTTGTAGGTTGCAGATGCCTGCTCCTGCTCTACGAAATTAGGCAGGCGATACTGCCTGATAAACTGACCCGTGGGGATTTCTCGTTGATACATTTTCTGCGCCACGCCATTTTCTGAGTGACTGGCTCCAGTCACTGTCATAACCTGTTTCTCTACTTGAATAGACACATTTTTGGTGTCCCAACCCGGCAGTGCTAGCTGTACATGAAACCCGTCTTCGTCCTCCCATACATTGCTTGCTGGCATCCATGCGGCCTCACGACTCAAACCACGCATGGCTTCATCGAGAAGTTGGTCGATCTGCCCGTTGAAAACAGTAGGAATATAAGCGGTCATGACAAATCCTCCTCCCTCCTCATGAGAGGTGATAGTAAGGGTTAATTGTTAATGGAGCTATTGACCAAGAAGGGAGTAGCTTGTTCAGCTCAACTCTTCCCCGGTCAGGCACCATTTCCGACAATGTCTGCCAGATAGTCACGTCTCGTGGACAGTCAAGGGGTGATTAGGCTGAACGTTGTGACCGGGAGGCCAGACGTCATGGCCGAGGGGCGGTCAAGCGACTCCTGCAAAAGGATCACCACCGCCCGGAGGCAGAGAAGGAGGCCAACCGCTTATCCATGGCACCCGGCCTTCTCGGCGATGCTCAATCGTGCCATCGTCGAGCAATCGGATTTCCCAGCGAAGTCCCGCGTCGTCAGTGTGGAGGATAAACTGGCTCACATTCGACCGCCTTTCACACGTCAGCGGTCAAGAGACCGCAACGATGAAATCTTGAAAATAAAGGGAACAGAACTGTCCGTGGATCCTGCTTAGTGGGTTGGCGAGACAGATACAATAGCTTTTTCGATGGCCTCACGTAAGTCAATGGCTGATGTACGTCGTTTGACCAGACAGGCTTGTGCTCCATGATGCAACACCGTCTCATGCATGGTTGGATTAGTGAGCCGAGTGAGAACGACGACGGCAATTGGGGGGCGTTTAGGATCAGGAATCAGGCTAAGCAACACTTCGAAGCCTGAGGAATCATCCATATCAAGGTCCAAAACGACGCAGTCGACCTTCTGATCCCGGCAGAAAGCAAGACCTGTTCTAACGGTCTGGGCTGTCAGAATCACATATCGAGACGAGCACTCCGCAAGTAGCTTGGACCAAGCCTCGAGGTCTTCGGCATTGTCATCGATCATCAGGACGGTCGCGGAACTCGAACGAGGAAGTGTCACTGCCATGTCCTGACTGCCTTTCTCACAGGGCTACGAGCCTTTCAGTACACCTTCGGCAGGCGTGGTATGTATTCAAAAACAGACCGTAGACCAGTTAGAAGATTTCGTCAAGCGCACGAAAGGGTGTGTCTTTACATGACCTCCCCACAGTGAATGAGGGCAGCTGTGAACAGCCGTGGCACTAGATCGCGTGAGAGGGTTAAGTAAAGTAGGCTTGAGCCTGCCCTAACTTTGTCTTGCAGGCTCGATGAATGGTGGAGTGCAGATTTTCCAAGCGATCTTTTGAGATCACTGCAGTCGCTCCTGCCTTCATAAAGGCGTCCACCGTATACCGGTCTGTAACGACACACAATCCAATGATGAGGGCATCGTTCCGGGATTTCGTGATTAAACTGGAGGCTTCAACGCCGTTCATTCTGGGCATTCGTATGTCCATCAGGATTACGTCGGGCTGACATTTGTCCACCATGTGAATGGCTTCTCTTCCATCGGCGGCTTCCCCAATGACTTGCAGATCGTCATGGAGACAGAGGAGATTCCGCAGCGCCTCCCGGAAGGCGGCATGATCGTCCACTATCAGTATGCGGCATTTCTGCAGCTGCACTCTTTACCTCTATGAACATCATCTACCTACCACGTTGTTTGGACTTTACTTCATAGGGTAACCGCCAAAACTAGTAGGGTTTGGCCCCAGAAATATAGTAAGGTGCCGCAGACGCACGCCTAGGCTAGGGAAAGAGCTATCGTCAGAATCTGTACGACTTCCAGTCTCCTTGCCAATATGAGCGAAAGCGGTTCCCCGAAGTTCCGTGCCCCCTCCTAGCAGAACCGCACAGCAGTTCACTCCCTACCGTTGGAAGCGAGGTGTGTGGTACGGGGGTAATCTTTTGACTCGGCAGGTGCTTATTGGTATAAAAACTGGCCAATTATTCATCCACAAGAAAGGATCACAATGCGTAGCTCGCAAGACAACAATCAAGAAACACAAACAGCGCGCAAGGCGAAAATGAAAACCTCGGCCACTGAAACTCAGCATTCACAACGCAGGCCAAAGGGTAAACAAGGAGAGCGTCCCACGCCGAAAGACGCGTCAACTTCACGAATCGGAGGTGTTGTGACCGAAGAGCAATACAGAACCCGCGTCTCGCAAAAAGCCTATGAGCTTTACGAGAAACGACAGGCAGTCACCCATTTAGAGGATTGGCTTGAGGCTGAACGTCTCGTGAAAATCGAACTACTTGCCGAAGGACAGTGGGCGGGGACTGTCTAGCATCTTGTTTTTGAAGCGCAGCTGGTATTCTGAGCGTGTTCTTCTGTAGCGGTAGGGAACGTTCATCTTGATAGCGCATCAGCGAGCGCACGCAGCAGTGTTGCCCCGTCACCGTGCCATGCACTACCGTGCATGCACGCGAGTGTTGCAGGGTTTGTCGAAGCGAGCCGCTCCAGCATCACAGGTGCGTTCTTCGTGTGCGAAAAGTAATCCATCCCGTGGCGGAAGGCCTCACTCGGCTCAAGAATATCCGATTCGGTGATCGGCGGAAGATCTGCGCCTCCTTGTGTGAACAGATCGCCACATAGCAACGTCGATGTGCGTTCCTCCAGTAGGAAGCCACATTCCCAGGCGTGCGGCAGATGCGGAGTGTCGAACCAACGCACAGCGTGCTTGCCCAGAGGCAACAGCTCTCCATCGGCAAGCGCACGGGGCGCCCGATCAGCAAGATCACCAATCGAGACCAAGGCAGCGACAGTCCCGCAGAGTGGTACAGACTGTGGAGCGACACCCAGCCATTCGTTAAGCGAACCGCACTCATCGGCTTCCACATGAGATAAACCAATGTACCGAAGGCTCTTGACTGGCAAAACGCTCGCCACTGCTTCACGCACGAGTGAAAACATCTTGCGCGGGCCAGTGTGGAACAGCACGGGTTCATCATCGACGATAAGGTATTGGTTGAAGGAGAACCCGCCTGCCCCATCGATCACCACCGGCGTGTTAATGCGATAAATCCCATCAGCAACCTCATGGACATTCGTCCCGGATTGTCTATTCGTAACGCTCATCAGCTTCTCCTTGCCCGGATGAAAATGCTACTCAGGTGTGAATCACTTATGAGCCATGCCTAGTGCAAATTCGTTGTACTCATGCCGGCGGTTCGATCGGCCCGGCCCAGTCACCGTGACATTGTTCAAGCGGTTCTGCGGCATTATCGCCAGGTAGCCATACCACGCTCATAAGGCCCTTCCGGCCATCGTGCACTTCTACCTTTAGGACAATAGGTTCTTCATCGTTCGATTGACGATAATAATAAAATCCTGACTTCGTGGGCTTCTCCGATGTCCATTGGCGCGGGTCAGTCTTGCTGTCGGCCATAGGAATGACTCCGGGCGCCACACCGCCGCTCTGCCTTTGTCCGAAGAATCATACCCAACATGGTTCCCGGCGATGAAGAGACTCTAAGTCTCGAACTCCCTCATCGGAAAATACAGCAACCACTGCATCATCAACGTCGCCACCGGCACCCGTTTTGTCAGTGAGACACCAGCGATACTGCCAGTTGTGACCGATGAAAGGCAATGACCGCACGGTTGCTTGCACATCAGATCGAATGCTGATGGGTTTACTTCCATAACGGATTCGCAAGCAAGAACGTGCACGGAAAAACTGGATTGGCTCGACGTGAATCGCGGGGAAGACCTTTGAACAGAAGCGGTAGCCATGCGGTGGCAATAGCTGCCTATGGTACAGCGACCTTGACCCTTCCGCTGCCATCGTCGTTGGGAATGTCAGTCTTCACTTCGTGGCTCTTAAGTTGGTCACCACGATGCGCGCGAATGGCTGCTTGAACAACTAGCTGGAGAAAAACATGTTCGTTCTCGGCACGTGGAACCACTAGGGTAATGGTGGATGGCATAACAATTTCCTTTCTCTCTTCCCTGCTTCCTTCGCTTTGTACGCCATTGAAGCGCCCTCTATTTTTACCTATAAGACCGTCCTCCGGTCTCCACACCTGTCGCTGACGTTTAAAGCTCTCCTGCAAAGGTGCTCTGTGTTAATGACGATCCCGACTCGCAAGTATCGGCTCACGTTCCGACGGCATATACTCCCACAAGAGCTTACCGAGCAGATACTTCACGGAGTGGATACAGATGAGACGGGGTTCCTGTCCTGGTAGCAGTGGCAGCCGGTATCTTCACTCTGCCAAAACATAGGAGGCTATCTATAAGCCAGACGATCTGGCGCATGTGCGTCGACATAACGCCAGAAAGTGCGGTCCATGGCCTGCGTGGTATTCCAGAATGAGATGTGCCCGTAGGAGACGGATAATTGTCGTGAGGACTCGTCAGCAGTTCGACCTAACGAATATAGATAGAGTGCAGCCATAAGGCCGGACCGGTCGGCGCCACCCTTGCAATGAATTAGTATTGGCTTCGGCGCATCGCGGATAATCCTCATCAATGTCTCGATATCAGCGTCGGGAACATCTTTGTTTGCTGAAATACCGTAGTCGACGAGCTTAACATGCATTTGTCTGGTCGCCGCCAGCTCGTCCTCATACCAACTTGATCCTTTATTTGTCCCCCTCAAGTTGATAATGCTCTTGATATTGTATTGTCTAATGTAGTGAACGAATTCGTCATACGTGAGTTGACCCGAGCGATACGCTTCTCCTGCTACGATTGAGTGAAAGTTCCCGGACGTCTGCAAATAGCCGAGATATGAACCCCCGCAAGCCGCGGGCATCAACAAAAACACTACAAGGCACTTGGAGCAGAGGGCCCGCCGTATGTTCATACAAAGTTCCTGATTGTGGGAATATTTTCCCAATTTTACTGAAATGACCTACTCACCGTCAAATGAATAGTGGACAGCATATAAACAATAACGGCCTGGAGGCTCTGGTGCTTGACATCGTTGAGGCTTGGGAATACTTTCCCACGCATGCCTGTTCACCGTGCCCGAAGTCTTTCGACCGCCACAGCGACGCTGCTCAAGCCTCTCGTTCGGATTCTCCTGCGCAATGGGGTAGCAGCCAAATCAGTTTATGAACTGCTGAAGCACCTGTACGTGCAAGTCGGTAAAGAGGACTTTGGCATAGATGGCAAGAAGGCCACCGTTTCAAGAGTCGCCATTCTCACGGGGCTGACCAGAAAGGAAGTGCAAGTCATACTGGCGCGGCCTGGTCGGCAACAGGGTCACTATGAAGAAGGTTACAATCGAGCCGCGCGCGTGGTGACAGGCTGGTTACGTGATGCGGATTTTGGAGATGGGAAGGGCCATCCAGCTCCTCTGCCTATGACCGGAAAACGCACATCGTTTACGGCGCTAGTCAAACGCTACAGCGGGGATATCCCCGTGCGGGCGCTGCTCGATGAACTGGTCCGTGTGGGAGCCGTGAAGCGCTTGAAGAACGGACGCGTCGGACTTGTCACCCGAGGCTACGTCCCGCAGAAGGGTGTAGACGAAAAGCTCGCGATTCTTGGAAACGACACGGCGGATTTGATTGCCACTATCGGTTATAACATCTTTGAGAATCCGTCTAGGCCACGCATACAGCGAAAGGTCATGTACGACAATGTACCCGTCGAATCAGCGCAGGCCTTTCAAACCGTCGCTGAAGCACGGGCTCAGGAAATGCTCGAGGCCCTTGACCACTGGCTTTCGCATCGCGATCGCGATGTCAACCCTACGGTGAGAGGCAAAGGGCGTGTCCGCGTCGGCATTGGCATTTATCACTTCGAAGAGCGGCTCGACGACGACGAATCTTAATGCACATTCATGGCTCCAATAGTCTGATGAGTGTGTCCTCGCGCCTGCGTTTCGCTCTTCTTTGTATTGCAACCGCTTGGTTAGCGTTACCATCCTGCTCTCCCCAGGCAGGCGGGGGCATTGGGGGGACAGGGGCTGTCTCAAGCGTGTCATCAGGTCCCGTTACCAGATTTGGCAGCATCTATATCTCCGGCACAGAGTACGACAATACGGATACGCTGTACTGTGTTGATGACGAACCTTGCAGCCAGGAAAATACTCTGAAAGTGGGGATGGTCGTCCTCGTCAATGGGATACTGACAGATCCCTCTGCCAATCAGCAGGCCGGCAGCCGAGTTGCCAACACTATTTTCTACGAAGAGACAGTTGAGGGTGTGGTGCAATCAGTAGCCCGTGATGGCTCCAGCTTAATGGTCCTCGGACAACTCATCGCCGTGAATGAAGGAACCGTGATTGACACGAGCATCCAGGGACAATCGTTGGCAAATCTAACCCCAGGCATTGACGTGGTGGAAATCAGCGGGCTCGTGGCTGGAGATGGCCATATTGTGGCGACCTTAATCATGAAACAAAGCGGCACTCCGCATTATGAAATACAAGGGACCATTAAGAATCACGATGTCAGGGCAAAGCGGTTCGAGATCGGGCAGTTAGTAGTAGACTATTCTGCAGCAGATGTGACTGACCTGTCCGCATTAGGGGCGCCGACCTGGGACGGAAGGATCGTGCATGTCCGAGGTGACCAATGGACTGCTATGGGCACTGTTACACAGAGGCCCGAGTTGACGGCCATGCGAGTGAAACAATTGGGGCTAGGCGTAGAGGATAGCAGCGAGGCCAAATTAGAGGGTTTTATTACACAGATAAAACCGACCGGAGAGCTCAGCATCAACAATCACCCCATACTGGTCATGCCCTCAACCACATTCGAAGGAGGTACGTTGGCGGACCTCAGCCTCGGCGATCACGTGCATGTTCATGGTGAGCTAGTGGCTGAAGTCTTACAGACTCACCACATCGTCTTTAAGAGGAACCTACCCACCCAGCCCAGAGGAGAGTGATCTGCGAGTTAAGTAACGAGGCCAACGTTAGTCATCTACTTTCTAGCATTTCCCATATTGATTTAACTGTTGCTTTCCCACACCTTAGGAAATAGCTCACACCCATTTCTGCTCTTTGCTGCTGCATCGTGACATGGCGATCAAGAATCTGCTGATACCCGATATCGGCCTGGGAAGCCTGTCTATGTTGGTCTGGGGCTGACGGCCTCACCCGTGCGCCGTGAGTGATACTGATTCTGCGATCCGCTTGAAGCAGACGTCGGGCGGCTTCTAGGGCAGCGTTTGTAACTTATCCTCGATCTGTTCTTGGTGAATTTGTCGGCTGAGTTCAGCGAGGTAAAAGTTTAACACTCGTTGCTCAAAAGCATTCAGTGGAAAGTCGAGCTTCAGAAGACGTTCGCACGCCCCAGCATACGCTGTAACTTCTTTTCGTACGGTCAGCATTGACCACCTGTTCAGCGTTTCGGTCGAAAGGTTATGAGGAGAGAAAATTTTTGGGAAGTATGGTCGCCGAGGTCATTGGTGTCAAGCCGGTAAAAGTTGGCTTAGGCCACAGGCCAGGCGTGATCGGAAAAACTGAAATGACGATCTTCGCCGAGGACGACGTGATCGAGCAGAGTGATCCCAAGGATGTCCACTCCTTGGCGAAGCCGCTGCGTGAGCACTCGGTCTTCCAAACTGGGTGGGGATCACCCGACGGATGCTTGTGGGCGCAAATGAAGGCGGAGTTAGTCCGTTTAATGTTCAAGAAAAACTGCCTTTCTCACAAGGTGTTGGCGGGCGCTCCCCTGAAGGCCGTCGGCATCTGCGGGCGGCAGTGGGAAAGGAAGTCTGACGAGATTAGAGGACCGCGTTTTTCCGCACCTGAGGGTACTCGGAACTCAGTTCGCTAGCATTATATTCCTCTTCTGGGGGATTGAAGTGCGTAGTCCAAAATCCTAAGCTCTTCCCACTATGAACGGTATTCGTGTTCTCCTGGTTGACGACCATCCAGTTATACGGGCTCTACTTCGACAGGTGTTGGAGGCCTATTCGGACATTGTCATTGTGGCTGAAGCCGAGGATGGTGAAGAGGCAGTCAATCTGGCGACGATACACCAACCTGCTGTGGTCCTGATTGATCTCCACCTGCCAAGATTGAGTGGGGTTGAAGCGACGAAGCTGATCAGGCTCCAAAGCCCTGGGACTGCCATCATTGGACTGACCGCTGGCGAACCAGACGACAGAGAAATAGAAATCATTTCAGCTGGAGCATCAGCGGTTCTGAATAAGGCAGACGTGTTCCAAGAGTTATATCCCTCAATTACCAAGGCGGTGCGGCTTGCATCGTTTTATCCTGCTCATTTGAACAAATCCGCCGCCGCTTCTTCTGACTGAAGACCCGTTTTTGCCGAGTCCCGCGATCATACTCATGAGGATCAGTGAAGATCGTCAAGAAGCGTGGTTTCCTCGCTTCCGTATTGGACGTCTTATAAGGTTCAGTGTGGCAACGGTAGTTTGGAAACGTTCTCTCTATAAGGCTACGTCGTTGGTTGGATTTTGCAGGCTTCGCCGGTCGTTTATGAACCACTGATCACACGTCGCGTCTACGTCGATATTGCCGTTTGCGCCGGCAGTGAATCCGCTCGATGTGGCAAGCACCTGGAAGCCTCCGCTGGTCGGTGCCGTCGTGACGTTGCAAGGAGTGGTGGCAATCGAACTGCCCGTGAAGGTACTGGGCACGGTACCACTCCCTGCAGCGTCCGCCCCATCCTGATACCAAAACGAGTATCGCGGTGATCCTGACACTCGCCAGCCTAACTGAGTGACTGTATAGGGAGCATAGCTCTGTGGGTTTTGAGATTCTGCTTGGTAGGCCACGGCTGCAGTAAAGATGGCTCCCAACCCCACCTTCGCTTCCGACTGTTTTGACTTCATCTGATAAGCATTGAAATTTGGAATCGCAATAGCGGCTAGTATTCCGAGGATCGCGACGACGATCATCAACTCAATCAAGGTAAAACCCTGTTCGTCTTTACTTTCTAAACACATGTTCCGCTCGCCTTTGTTAGGAACGTGCAGGATAAGCGATGCCGCCTCCCGGGACGCATTGCAGAATATTCCACTTCAGTTTGAGCCATGTGTCTCACCGTTGTTCAACTCGGTCCTTTTCGATGGTGGGCCCTTCATTAATTAATGGACTGCCTATCCAGATAAAACCGACTCATGCACTTCCGACATTTCCAAGGAAACTTGCCTACGAATTGGAAGAGAAAGTCCCGCCACCCTCGTCGATCGGCTCTGATGCAATCCCTCGAAGTACAGGACGGGCAACTCACGTCAATTCTGTAGGGCTGGTTACTCGATACCGTATTGCCTAGCTGTGGTTCTTCCATGGCTAACGCCTGGCCTGTATTGATGTTTGTCACGCTGCGGGACGGATGAATGCTTCCGCTCCCAGATAGATGTCTTCTGGCTCACTACCAGTGACCAAGACTTTCTCCTGTCGTCCCAAACGATGCTGTTCAATGACCGCATCGTGGACCGCTCCACAATTCATGCAGCGCCAACTTTGGGCCCACATCTCTCCAAAGGCACCTTCCATGTCCAGAAAGTGATCTTTGAGCATGAGCCCGTGACAACGTGAGCAGTGCATACAATCCTCCTTTGTCTATGAGCACCATCTATCTGGTAAAAGGATAGCGTCCAGCGAGGCGAATGCTAGACCCGATAGTGGTATGCGAACCCTGCTCTTTCGGAGGGGCAGGCGAGGAATCAAACCCTCCGTTATACTACGAAGTGTTGCCTAGGATGTGTTACGGTTGGTATCTGCGGCCCACCGCTGCAGGATTGTAACCGCTCTTACCTGGGTTTCTATCAGCCGGTTGAACTACTAGGCCGATTTGAGCCGTTTCAGCCTTTCCTCTCCTCCTAACGGAGTACCGCCTTTCGGTCTTTCGTTGTCACACCGGCGCATTTATCCCTACCGATACTTCCGGCAACTGCAAATCCTCATCAAGAAATCTTCATTGATCGCGATGTGCCCTTGCAAATGCCGTGAGAGTGAAGTTCGCATGCCGATGAAGACCCAAGGAAGCACCCCATCGAATGTCACGGCAGGGCTGCAAATAACCAGATCGCGGGTCACATAAGTTCCAAGAATGGATTCCGCAGATGAGTTTGCGTTCCATCTGACCTTTTCTTCACCTCCGCCACCTGTATTTCACATTAAGACGATAATGGCCGTCAGTTCCCCCCTTCCATACAGTTCGTGTACACCGCATACCCAATCCTATCTCGCGGGACAATGGTTTCATGACCTTAAGGATGGCATGCCGATTGCGTTGTCGACTCCCTCTATGCATTACCGAACTGCACAGCACGAGGACGACGACCACTGATCTGGAGGAGGGCTATGGATTCGATGCCTTTGATTTTAGCGCGGCTGACTGTGTCAGGACTGGTCATTATCGATTTTCTCATACTGTGGCTCTTGATCAAGCAGTGTTCAAACGGCGATCAGCGGCGTCAGATGAGACGGCACGCCATTTTCTTACCCGTGGAGGTTGATGGAAAGAAGGGTCTGAAGGGGTTGACCCACGATCTTTCCCTGGAGGGCTGCAGAGTTAACGGTAATCTGGCAGTCAGACATGGGCAACATCTCCCCTTGCGGCTGCATCTGCCTGGGAGGGAATCTCCTATTGTTGTGGAACGAGCGGCAGTACGATGGGTGGGGGAAAAGGACTTTGGTCTCCAGTTCCTATCTATACCCTCTCGCGAGCGAGAACGACTGGGGGAGTTGCTTCAGTGGGTGGCATAGGTGGCAGGGCAGCAACGTATGAATGCCCAAGAATCCGCCTACAGTCAGAATAAAGGACGGTGGGAGTTATTCAAGCGAGCAGGTTGGAAGATTCCTGTTGGTATGCACTAGACCGGAGCCTTGATAGGTTTGACGGCGTTGAGAATGGCGGGACGCAGTGCATGGAACACATCGCCCTTATTGATGACCGCCGCTGCGCCAGCAAGGGTCATGGCTCTTTCGTCTTGGCATGGACCGCCTGCGGTCAATGCAATGACGGTGACGAACGGGTTGTTCACTTTGATCAATGTTGATGCCGATATGCCGCTCAGGATCGGAAGATGTATGTCCATAATTACCACGGCGGGTTTGAGTCTCGCTGCAAGGAGAACCGCTTCTTCGCCGTTGACGGCTTCTCCGACTACACTGAGGTCGTCATAGCTCTCGATCATTCTCCGCAAAACCCCCCGAACGAGAGGATGGTCATCCACGAGAAGAATCTCTATTGGCTGAGAATGCAACGATTCGATGCCTTCGGTGAGCATGCTGGCGACTCCCATTAGGTGGGTATCTGAGGAGAATTCAACAGCAGGAGCATTGCTTTGGGCCAGACTCCTGAGTCAACTGCCATAGAGCGCAGATTATGAACCTTGCACATCACTTGGAACACGCGCTTTCAAACAGGTGTTGTATAGACTCAGCTGCACCAGAGATGTTCTCTCCACGTTGATCAAACGTGACCCTGTCAACAGGGCCCTCTAAACTCCTCACGTGACTGCGACGGTACGCCTGAATGGCTGCATTAACGGCATGCAGAAGAAATACAGCTTCGTTTTCGGCACATGGAACAACGACAGTGATCGTAGACCGTGACATGGAAGAGACCTCCCTCTTGATAGGGCCCGACATCGTTCCGGCCTGCGATTCAGTTGCTGTGCTTTGAATGTAAGTGAATGGATCGAATGAGGAGTGCGTTCGACGAGAGTTTGAAGGGAAAGCAGTTTCGACTTGTTTAGGTGGGTCGCTACCATGACGGTAGCGAGAGGGCTCGCATTCTTTCGGACGCTGACACGAAGTCATTACCATGACCTCTCGTTGAGACCGTCCGGCCAGGACATCCGGGGGAAGTGACTATGAACGAAGTGCAAGCAAAAATATACCTCGTGAAATACCCTAGTAGTTTGGACGACAGAAACTATATTGCACGTATTTCTGGGAATTGATCAATTACGTCTATTCTTCCGGCTCCTCTGACACAAAATGGCACAACTGAAGCGATCTGCCGTCGGGGCAGCAGGACTTACACGCATTTTTTAACGATGGTGCTTTTAGACCGACGTTCCACCGTGCGCTCCACTGAGGAGCAAAGCTTCGGAGTCCCGCCAGGCTGGGAGTCAAGGGCTGCCATTGATGCCTCCATCGAGTAATCTCTCCGACAGTCGAATCACCATGGCTTGCAAGGCTTCTATCTCCTGATCGGTAAGGTCATCAGTCTTTAAGAGGACTTCGCTCGCACGCATGTATTCAAGAATGATCTCGCGATAGGTGGACATACGACTCCTCATGGCGTACCAGCTCAGGTCCAGGAAACGAATGGGTTTACTTCTTGCTGAGAACTGCGTGCATCTTTGAAATTTCGACCGCGTAAAACTCGACCATATCCAGTTCATCCGGAGAAAACGGCGGATGGTCGGGTACGAGGGCAGCCGCTAAAAGACGCTCGCAGGACCGAAGGAAGTCCTGAACTTCGTGGCGCATGGATGGGAGGAGAGAGTCGGGCATGGGACGACCGCCTTTCTCACAAAGTGTCGGCGGTCGGGCCTTCGAGGAGGCCGTCGGCAGTTGTGCGTGTGGAGTGAGAGACGGAAGTATGGGCGTCTGACCCGAGCATGTCAAGCGCGCGCCGACCGAGAGGAGGTAAGCTGGCGGTGGGAGCGCTTATGAATGAGGAATGATCTGCCGGAAAGCTAAAGTGCGTTACACGAGCGACCTCGTGGGCAGTGGATCGGTCTGATTCGCTTAGGTGGCCTTCACTGCACTGCTTTCGTTTTTCTCGATTTGAGTTTTATAGTGACCTTGGTAGGTCTGATAGGAGATTAGCACCTTTTGGATGTAAACCTTCGTTTCTCGAATCCTGGGAACGTCGCGTTTTACCCGATGGACCCCTGCATTATACGCTGCGAGTGCCAGCCGCAGATCGCCATGATATAAATTCAGAAGATGTCGTAAATGCTTCGCGCCTCCCTGAATATTTTGAAGTGGATCATGGATGTTCGCCACTTCAAGTTTGGCCGCCGTTGGCGGCATGAGTTGCATGAGGCCCACGGCACCTCGCCGCGAGATGGCATCCTGCCGAAAATTCGACTCCACCTGGATGATGGCTCGTAGCAGTGCGGGATCTAATTGATAAAGCTTAGCGTACACGGTGATGGCACGGTGAATTTGTTGTTTGCTGTACGTTGGCGGTCCCGTCACATCTGACATGGAGGTTGCGGGGACTCCTGCGAGTCCTCCCACAAGAACAATCGATACCAGAATGAAAGGTTTTAGACGGATCCATACAGGGGTGGGTGGCTGACAGGCTGCAGGCAGAGTGAAAGATTCGCTCTTGCTCATATATTGATCTTAATCGTGACTACTGACTTGCCCTAACTAGGGAAACCACTAGCGGAGGGCTCATGGTAGCAAGGCTGTTTCAGGTGTCGAGGATTTTCCTAATTACTATCGGCGAATCTGATGCGAGGAGTACTATCAGCGTCAAGGCGAATGAGATCAGCAGATAATATTGTTGTTTGAGCACTTCTTTGCACAAGAATTTGCCCCGCTCAGGCGAGGGTTAATCATAGGGCTGTCGTTCCGTACTCCGAGGAACTATTGAGAATTTTCTGCCTTTGATCTTAACATCGCCACGGATTGGGTTCTTTTTTCCCACTAATGGGTATGCCAGGCGAAGCTTATCATCGTTACTTGTCGAGCCCCTCGCAAAGCGATCCTCCCGCTGCGTTCTAATCATTACCTTACGCTGCTCCTTATCACTACCCTAAAACTTTCAGGCGGCTTAAGTCATTCGAAGGAGCAGCCACGCTTAAGCGAACCCGCCCTTTCGTCCGGCATTCCGGTTGTTCTTTAGTTGCCAGGTTCGAAGTCTAAAGGCAGCGGCGGTCACCAATGGCAAAGATCTTAGTGGTCGAAGACATGGACACCGTCGTCGAGCTCCTCCGCACCCTGCTGCAACGCGAGGGTTTCGAAGTCGCCGTTGCTCAAGACGGTCCGGAGGCATTGGAAGCGGTTCGTCGTGAAAAGCCCGATCTCATGCTGCTCGATCTCATTCTTCCCGTCCTCGACGGACTGGAAGTCCTTCGCAGAGTCCGGCAGGATCCAATCACGGCCCATCTACCCGTTATCGTCCTAAGCGGAAGGGCTGAGGAGCAAGACAAAGTGATTGCCTTGGAAATCGGCGCCGATGATTATATGACAAAGCCCTTTCCGGCCAACGAGCTGATTGCCCGGGTCAAAGGCCGACTGCGGCGATCGGCGCCGACCGATCCCGACCGGGTGCTGAGGGTCGGCTCGTTGGAGATGGAACTCGATCGCTACAAGGTGACGGTACGTGGGAAGTCCATCCACTTGACGTCGAAGGAATTCAACCTGCTCCGCGCGTTGCTCATGACCAATGGGCGAGTTCTCAGCCGGGAGGCCCTGTTCGAATCGGTGTGGGAACTTAGTAAGGATGCGGATCTCCAGACACGCACAATCGATGTGCATATCCGCAGCTTGCGGTACAAGCTAGGCGACGAAGGCCGCCGCATTTTTACGGTACGCAATGTCGGATACCGGCTCGATCCCGTTCTCTCCGAATGACGCTACCCCTCGCTCACACCTTCGAAGGCATGACATTCTCCGCATATGCCGCTAGCCAAATGACCTCCCAGGCGCTCTTGGAATCTGGGTTCGGTGGCCAAATCGTTATTCACGTCAGATTAGCTGAAGGCTTATGGCTATACGAATGCCCTGTCGCTTATGATAGCCAAAAACGCTCAGTTTGCCAGTCTGAGCCAGGCGGAACGCGATGAGCGGAGCAGGCCTGAATGAGGCGATTGCCGAGCGGAATAAACAGATAGGGCGATAGTTAATAGTTGGTCGTGGAAGCCTACGCGTCCTTTGCCTAGCATGAATTCGAACTCAAAGAGAATCGCGTCTCTCGCGAGAAGACTATGGCAGCAGCCATTTGGCAGAACTGTTCACTTATTCGGCACATTTGCAAGGACTTCCACTTCCCATGGGATACGGTATGCGCTATCCAAAGCCAGGGCTCACCTGCGACGAGAAGCCGAACCACTGTCAGTCCAGGGAATGACGCTCTCCAATCAAGAACGTTATCTGATGGAAAAGTCAGCTCAAAATAATTATTTGACGAAGTCACTCGCAAGTAGTTTGGAGTCAACTCACTTTGATTTGATTC
>Ga0075419_10000375_pt1 | contig 27417 bp, 26 predicted proteins | sample SoiMetdeltSBSDD3_FD_76900 | JGI IMG/M metagenome (GOLD analysis project Ga0075419, IMG submission 76900) | Bulk soil microbial communities from a Populus tree surrounding site in Tennessee, USA - Soil MetaG P. deltoides SBSDD3 | ecosystem: Environmental > Terrestrial > Soil > Tree plantation... | reverse complement strand
GGAATCGTTTGCAAGAGGACTGACCGGCTATCCTCGTCTGGCTATTGATGTGTTGGTCAATACCATCAAACTCCCTCCTACTGCGCTTGCCTACGCGACGGAGTGAGCGAGGCTTCGCGTAAAACACCCCTAATTGCAGTGTTCGCAGAGAAACTGGGGAGGAGTCCAATTACGCAGACTCTTGTGAATGAGATCTTCTGGCGGGTGTTGGGGTTCTCGTCCCCAGAATTCTATTCCACATGCACTAGGATTTGGTCGGTTTGGTCAGCGATAGATCAAACTCTTGCGTGGCGAAACCACCCTGCGGATCTTTGGCAACGACTCTGACCCGATGATTCCCTGCTGCTTCCGAGTTGACTATCCAGCGAATCTGGCCTGTCTCGGCTTCTATGGTCATCCCAGGAGGCGACACTTCGAGCACATAGGTGAGTGGGTCTCCATCAGGATCAGTGGCACGGACCAGATATTCATAACGATCGCCTCTCGGCGATGCCGTCGGGCTTGATACGATGGATGGGGACGAATTGGTCAATGTGAATCGTTCAGACACCGTAATGCTTCCGGCTGGTGTACCATCCGATGCCGTCACATCCACGTGAACGATGTCCTTTGCCGTGAGGTCTGCAAGGTCCAGGGCACTGTCCTCCCCTTCTTTCAAGACCGTTTCGTTTTTCCGCCATCGATAAGTGAGCGTCACCGAATCCTGATCAGGGTCCGCAACATCGACTTTGGCCAAGAGTCGACGGCCTTGAACGTCATGATCCAAATCAACCGTGATGTCTGAGATGATTGGAGCGGTATTCATGACGGTCACCGGCACGGATTGAAACGGTATCCCCTCGCTGATCCCGTCAAAAGGGAGGACCTCAACAGAGACTTGGTCACCGCGTTTGACCAACTGAGCCGGAAGTGTACTGAGTGATTGACCGCTCATGACATGGCCATTGACCAGCCACCGATAGCGGAAAACCATGGTCTGTTGGTCAAGATCCTGCGCTTCGACTCTGACGCTGATTGGCCCTGAGAGATTCAACGGATTCGGGAGGATGGATACTGCCTTGACGACGGGAGAGTGATTCGATGTGCCTATAGCTTGACCTGCCATCTCGTTCTTGTCACGGGACAGCCCTCCCCAGAAGAACGCTAAAGCCGTGACCAGTGCCCCTACAATTCCGACGAGCTTGAAGGTACGATTGCTTTTCTCTCGAGCGGGCTCATTTGGATGAGCCCGCACTGAGGGCGGCGTACGCAAGCGCCCGCTTCGTTCTTGAACATGTACAACGTTACTGTGCGATGGCCACCCCGTCCTCATCAGCTCTGTTTATTCCCGGTTACTGATCCATGAGATGTACTGACTCCAAAGCGATATCGGTGCCTTGGGCGACACCTTGCTCATGACAGAATTGCTGGATTGATAGAATCCAGACATTCCCGTCGGCTGAGCACCGATCTGTATCGCAACAGATGAGGCCAAACCTTCTCCAATGCCGACACTCCGTTGGGAAACTCCGTTAGCATCCAAGCCGATGATTGGATCGCTATACCCGGTTCCTGTGAGGTAGTACATCGCGTACAGTGTGCTATTACCTGTCGAGACGCAGATATCATTATTCGGTGTGAAGGTTGGGAAGAAAATAGCCCCCCCAATCAATGTGGGATTAACCAGAGACCGCTCAGCCCCTAACGTCGTTGAACCGGTATTGGGGTTGAGCTGGACCACCCAGCCATCCTTCGCCGTGATACCTAGCGAGGTGTTGCCGCGTATCTGGTCCAGGAGTCCCGAAAACGTGGTCACGGACCCGACCCCCTGGACCTGGTTACCCGACGCACACGACACACAGATCTGCGCACTGGACACATCTAACAGATTTTGATTGGTACAGTTGACCGCATCTGTCTGAACACAGCCGCCTGATCGAAGAACCGAATCCTTGACTCCTACCAGATAATTGGCGTGTTGATCGGCTTTGTCGGCAGCGGTAAAGAAACGTCCCGTTCCAAAAAACACCCATGTATTGCCGGAGTCGTCAAGCGTCACTGTGGACCCGGACGTTACCGGTCCAAGATACTTCGGCGTTCCGCCTATCGGCACTTGCATGACCATTTCAGTCGGAATACGGTTTCCGGAGGAGAGCACTCCCCAGGTGGACGTCGTGCAGGGGGCAGAACTACAGGTTCCCATGGTGAGACGATAGAATTTGCCCCACCAATACCCGAGGGCCGCGGCACCCCCTGCGTCCGGCGCAATCGTCCGGCCAACATAGATGGCATCCGAGCGGAAATCCAAATCACGGTCGAACGTGATCGGATCGGCCATGAAGCCACCATAGGTATCGGAACCGACCGGCAAGACGGTCACGGTCGGAGCTGTTCCAGGCAACACCAGCTGAACGGCAAAGAGCTTGGCGCCTGTGACCGCTCTCCCGTTATAGCCCTGGACTCCGGAGCCGGCGACCATAAAGAATTTGGCATTTGTATGGTCGCTTTTCCCATCGCCTGCGGGACTCATGCGAGCAACTGTGGGATAGCTCGTCGTCAATCCGAGTGTTGACGACGAATACACGGACAGCACCGTCGGGGTAGAGTCCGGATCCGTGATATCTAACACGATATAAGCGCTGTAAAACGTGCGAGTCGTAGTCGTCACCCCATCGAATCTGGCCGTGACGGACAGAGCCGGTCCCCCATTGTTGGTACCAGACACGGCCGTACAGGACCCGCAGCTGCCACCGAATCGCATTCCCAGAATCAAGATCGTTCCCCACCCGTCCGGATGGATACAACCCGAAGCCGTGGGTGTCGCGCCACCTCCACATGCGGCCTCCGGAGAGAAGATCCGAACGTCAGTCACTTTCGGTTTCAGATCAACATAGGACACATGGGTATAAGCCGGCTGTGTCAGCCACAGGATCTGGGGAAGCAGATGATAGGGTACGAATCCCCATAATTCTTCCCCCAGCTCCGGACCGCTGCTGTTATCAACCGCATTTCTCGTGTATCTTCCATGTTCCGTCACCCCTGAGGTCGACGCATCATCGCCCCGATGATAATAGCCGACGTTAAACGCGTGCAGCATGCCATCGTTGGCGCCGGCATATGCCACCATTCGACGATCCTTCCACCGTCTTACAAACTGGGTATACCCACTATCCCCGTACAGGATATCGAAGCGTTCACGGGGCGCCCCGACAATGGTGGGCGTCGAGTTCACTACGTCGCCCAGCCGCCAGACTCGCAGTGATCCATTCACCATCACTTGACGGTCCCGCATGCCCGCAATTTGGTTGCCGTGCACAAAATCAATGATATTCGTCGCCGTGTAGGTACCTGTGGCATTGGCTCTGAGATAAGGCGCGAGCGTGGAGGCATTCGCCGTGCTGAACGCCATTTGCTCTCCGCTGTCCACCACACCATCGTTATCCGCATCAATCCAGGTGATGAGATTTCTTGGCTGGGTGGTGAGGTCACGTACTGCCAGCTTCTTCCCAGCCTCCCAAATGCCTTGCATCTCACGGAGACCAACCGACTCATAGGGCGTCGTGCTATCCGCTTTGCCGTCTCCATCCGCATCCACGAAACGATCGACTTTCACATCTCCGGTGGCCGCATCCAGCCTGGTTTGGACGATGTTGTCATCCGTGTAGACAAGTCTGCCGTCCGGGCTGCCCCCACTCCCTCCCCGATCTTCGCGCAAGTTTCCGTAGGTATCGACAAAGAGGCCTTGCACAAAACCTGTCCACTTGATCTCTCTGGTGCCTTCGAACGTGCTTGGATAGAAAAACGCTTGATAGATGGACCCTTCTCCCGTCGAAGAGGAGGCCAGCACTGAGATTGATGTTCCGGACGCGGATTTCTTGAGAATGGAGGAAATAGCCAGGTTAATCTGCGCCTCAAGATCTCTGTCTTGCGACGCATCAAAAAACGTGTCTGGTACACAATTTTGATCGACATCCCATTCGGCGTTGCTGGTGCTCGTTCCGCTTCCAAGGCTCGAACCCGCGGGATACGTGCATGATTGCCCTGTCAGATCGGCCGATCCGTTACTGTTTCGATCCTCGAATCCGCCGTATTTGGAAGCAGAGGCCAAGAGTGCGGAGCCGACCTGTCCTCCCATCGCATTGACGGAATAAAAGGTCACGTTCTGCGTCCCCCCCAAGCCGATAGGAGATGCCTGCTCCCTAATGTCATGCGTCTGTCCATAAAACGCGACGTCGTCCAGCCGGTCACCCGCGGCTGCGCTGGTGGTCACGCCGATATTCGTTCCGGTGAACAGATTGCCGAAGGGTGTCTGCAGATCGGGAGCGTTGCCATCGTCAACTCCCTGCCCTGGACTGATCATGAGCACGAAGCTTTTGCAGCATCGTAAACTTTGACCGAACGAGGTGAAATAGAACGGATCGCCGGCAACACCCGTGCTCGACGTGTACCCCGTCGCCGAAGCACCCGAATTGTTATAGCAAGGTCCTTGAGATTTCCGGAACAGACACAGGCCCTCATACAAGGCTTCAGCAAGCGGCGACTTGGGCTGGATGTGTTCGTTGCGGAGGTTCGTGATCGCCGAGGAGTTGAAACTCTCGTCGAAGTTAAACATCACCTTGCCGCCTTTGCCGCTCAACGCATTGGCAAACATCACCCCGACGTGCATGTTATCGGTCCGCATTTTTTGGAACAGACCAAGCGAACGATCCTTGCGATAACAGATCATATGTCCGGCAAAATTGGCCGTATCCCCTTCATCACAGCTTCCGCTCAGGTTACCTGTCCCGGCCGGAGTATTCGGCTCTGTGGTCAGGTCCACGCGCAGGTTGTATTTGTTGCTGTTGGCTGTATTGAATGGATCGGGGTCGGCATTATCGTTCACGTACAATGTGCCTTCGCCGGCTCCAAACCAGCGCCCGGCATCCGCCGCCGTTCCTGTTCCGACATTCGTGCCGACAATGGCGGGATTCGGCAGCCCTGTCGGGACACGGCCGGCCAACGTGGCGCTGGGGACGAACTTCACGAACCGCCAGCAGGATTTGGAGTCATTGGCGCAACTTTCGGTCGTGCCACCTTCACCGGTATTCTTTTCACTCGAGATAAAGTCAGCGGTCCCATCGGTGTTCGAAGAGGCAGGATTTGTGGTACCGCCCATGAGCACTTGATATATGAGGTCTTTTTTCCTGCCGATGAGCCAATTCAAAAAGTTGCCGTCCCAGTTGCTGGCACCGCAAGCCACACTCAAGCTGGCATCGGTCGCCCCCTTTGTCGATCCATACACGAAGTCATTGGCGCCGGTGGCATAACAGCGGAGCGGGTCGAAAATTCCATAATATCTTTTGCTTGAGTTGAAGGTGTCCGCCGGCGCCGCGGTGGTAGCGGTGTTCATGGCCGCGCCCCCTGGGTCACTGACGGCGACCATATCGGTGGCTCCGCCGACTGCATCGAACGTGACGTTGGATGCATATTTGCCGGACGTGGGGGTCGACCCTTTGAAGGAGATAGGATACTTATGACCCGAACCGGTAAAGCCCGCCGGCAGCGTCTCGTTGCCGAGATCGACGATGAAGAGAATATTGGGTGGAACCGTCTGGTTGAGAAACACTGGATAGTTTGTGTAATCAGCCATGTTCTGTGCCGACGCAGCAATAGGGCTTCCCAACGAGAGAAACAGAGAAATGCCGATTAGAACCCGATTCCATCTGGTTCCAAAACTTTCCCGTTTCATGGTGTCCTCCCTGTATGGGCCGGTACAGATAGCGGCATCCTGCGCCGCCAGCATGGGAGATTCTGATCCGATCCTTGCAAGACGAATGTTCTCTCCCAGCTTAAAGTCATGGCTGTTTTTGACAGCCATCTCCTCCCAGTGAACAGGCATAAATCGCCGAAACCTGACTCTCTGTTCCAACTGCGACATTGGTCGCGACACACGTGAGCCTGAAGAAGGCATCAACGTCATTTCCTCCGCCGGCGCCGGCTCCCTCATACCCTGCGAATTGCATTTGTCCGCTGCCGGCCCTCTGCTTCACGTACAGGAAGTCGATATCTCCCGCCACCGCATAAGGACCCACGTCCATTTGAAGGTTGGGAGCCGCGCTCGAACCAATCGGCACGTCCGTATTGTTCTGCGAATTTCCGGAAATTTCACTTTCCAACACCGCCTTATTTGCGCTGGGAACCGGTCCGCCGGGGGTGCTGTTCAGCAAGGCCGGGAGGATCTGACGCCCGTTCTCCGTCAGTAATACATGCTGAATGATATTGACCCCGGTTCCTAGACACGACTCTGCGGCATTAGCCGAGGCTTCCATCGTTCGCTGTAATCCTGCCATCGTATTCCCTAATCCGCTGGCGGTGATGGCGGCGATACCAAGAACCGTCAGCAGCAACAGCACCATCATGACGGTCAACATGGCCATGCCTCGCTGATCGTCCCTGATAACGAGGGACCAGCGATAGGAACGTTTCGGCAAACCTGTCACGCTACATACCGACATTACGGGTCTCCACAGTCTTCACGAGAATCCTGCGCCGGTGATTGGTATCAGCGGGTAACGAGTGATCGCCCGTGACGGTCAGCGAGGATGATCCAACCATCGCGTTGTTTGCTTCGGCAAATCCTTGGTCAGCTTTGGCTTGCCTGGCCACCAGGGCGACCTGTACCAATTGAATCTTGTCAGGGGTGAGAGGCGCAGCAGTCCATGGCAAGTTACTCAGGAAATCGGCTTGATCAAAAGTATTCGAAGCGTTCTGATCGTCGATGATATGATCAGGAATGCCGGTGTTGATGGCTGTGACGCAGCCGTCACAGCCATACGCCAGTTGGAGATCCTCGATTCCTTCGGCAATCGGCGCCTCAGCATTCGGACCTGCGACTACGCCCGCGACTCCTCTGGTCAGACAGGGTGCGACCCCGCCACACACATTGCCAGGGTCGGGGGCAGGCACGACGCGATAACGAATGCACTGGAGCAAATAGACCCGGTCTTCTGTCTGAAACCAGAGCGGTGGAGGAATCGCCACATTGATCGTGCTGGCAGTCGCATTAAATCCCGTCACCTGAGCCGTGGCCGCACCGCCGATGGAGATGTACGATACGTTCGCCGTAAGCCCGGCATTGACCATGTCAGTGACGGCTCCCGGCTGCAACGTGATCACCGTCGTTCCCGCAGTTGGCGTCTGGAGTCTCAGCGTCCACCTGTTCGCGCCGGAAGATTTTGTTGCCGGCACCAATAACTGGACGGAATCCGGCCCTGTGTCGACGCCACCGGTATTCTGATCGGCCGGGACAATTCCGTTCGTGCAATTGCCAACGGGAACTCCAGGACTGCCAAAGCCGGCCAGCTTGAAATCTCTCGCAAGCATTTCCATAGCCATGCGGAGGTTCTGCTGAGTATCAACGACCTGTTCGTTGGCCCGTAACGTCCTGCTGGTCGTCGTCAGAATCGTAAAGGCTGCGGCGACCACGATGACGGACACCGCCATGCCCACCATGAGTTCAATGAGGGTAAATCCTGCCTGTTCTTTTGGTCGGCGCATGGCGAAATCTTTCCCTGTCATTCCGGAGCGACCACTCGGTTGATGGTCAAAATTCGTTGTCGCTTCACGCTAGAATCACTTTTGAGCGAACCCACCCATGAAATGGTGACCGCCACATTCCGCTGAGCAAGGGCAGTCGGTTGGATGATATCGGATACCGTGACGGTGCCCATCACATTTTGGAATTGCGTCGCATCGACCAGGCTGTCCCACAGGAGACAATCGCCTCGAGCTTGCGGCTGTGTCGTCGCACTGATGGTGTTGCAATTGGTGGCGCTCGAGGTATTAATGCCGTTGTAGCTGATTGCATTTCTTCGGTTGAACTGAATCCGCTCCATCATGTCGGAGGCGAGAGTGGTGATGCGGGTCAGTTCGTTGGAATCAACGTTTTTGACAATTGCAATCCCTTGCATCGCCGACATGGCCAACAGACCGGTGCCCAAAAGCACCGCGGCCAGCATTCCCTCGAGTAATGAAAACCCTTGTTCGCTCTCGAATCGGTTCAATCGCATGAGATCTCGCAATCTTGCATCACGGACACGCGGTACCACTTGAGTTAATCGACCAATTGACTTTTCCCGCTGGAATGATCGCCACGGAGTATTGGCGCCCGTACGTATCACACACGCCGATGGTCTGCGTGCCGGTTCCTCCGGTCGTCCGCATGCCCAGTGACGAAAAACTCACCGTGACAGGACTTCCCAGCACAGATGCGACGCGACTGGGGAACACCTTATCTTTGATGACCGCCGCTCCCGAGGAAGGGGAGATAGCCGAAATATGGACGGCCCCTCCGCTTGTCTGTACCGTGACATCCACGCTTCGGTTCCTGTTCATCGCCGCCATACGTGCCAACGTGAGTTGTGTGGCAATTTCTGATGTCGCCTGCCGGAGTTGCGATTGCACATGCCACCGTGTGAATTCCGGTACGGCGACCGCGACGGCGATGCTCAAAATACCGACGACGACCATGAGTTCAATCAATGTGAAGCCGCCGCTATTTCGATTCAGATCCGACACAGAATGTCCTCCGTTAAGGGCCATACTTGGCCCTGAGGGTGAGAGCAAGGGACATGCCTTCATTAATCTTTTGGTTAAGTGCGTAAGCTGTGAGTTTTGCAGAAGAAATGAAGCCTTACGCGGCAGGGGTGCTTGCGTTTTTGCTCGTCGGTTGACAATTTTCGGCTCGTGGACTCACAAAAAGAGCTTGTGATGATCATTCCTGTGACTCTAGGCCGTGTCGAATTTAGAGTGCCGTTGAGATGGGTGTTGTGGAAGGGGCGTCGCGATCACGACGCCCCTTCCGGGGTCAGAAGAGAAGCTTAACTTAACATCCTACGCAAGGTTCGGGCGCAGGGACGACAGGCGGAGGAGTCACTGGTGCAGCAGGGACCGGTGCTGGAGGCACCGGCGCTGGTGTCTGGAGCACCACTCCCGACCCACCTGGCTTGTGTAAATCCTGTTTGGCGGCAGCATTGTCTCGACCATGCTGACCATGGTCACCTGCCACGGCATTCGCTCGATTCAGCCCTTTCGTTTCCCCACCAGTGTTTGCCTTCGGTGGAGCACAGTGCGGATCGCAGACCACCGCTCCTGCTGATCCCGCAATCAGAAGAGTAATGGTAAAGGCCCCTGTGACTGCCAGAGACAAAAGACGTCCCATTACATGCCTCCTTTTTTACAGCCCTTCGACATGGTGCCGAGGATCAGTGACTCGGGCTACCCTTTTTTGGGTAGCGTTGTTTTACTGGTTAAAGAACAGCACGACTTATGCCGGGTCAACAGTTGCGCTAATTCAATGACCTGCGAATGACTTCGGGCCTCCACGTCGGACCAATTCTGGCAATTTGTAACAAAGGATCGAAAATCGTCAAAGGTCTTGTTCGCGTACGATGTAAAGATTGCCCATGTGATAGCGCTTGAGGACTCAGGTCCATTGCGTGGGAAAACGGCTGCTTGAGTTGGCTGACACGTGGGCTCTTGTGTCTTCCTGTCTCACGCAGCCGGTCGAGACCGTACTGCCGAGCAGTCTAAGGAGGCCAGGAGCTTGGTTTGAAGTAAGGTCGGGACTTAGGGAATAGATCGGACGGATAACGCTATAAAAAAACCTGCGCTCTCCAATTTGTCACAGCGCAATCTCTCTCGACACGTCAGTTAAGCGGCAGGTCTCGTCTCTCGTTGGCTCAGCGGGAGGGTTAGCGTCGCCGTGACGCCCTGCCCAGGAGCAGATAGGATGTCAAACGATCCTCCCAAGGCCTGCATCCGCTCCAGAATACTGCACAGGCCAAATTTGTATGAATGTCCACCGGGCGAGGCCGACGCAGCAGCAGTCACGGCAGCCACATCGAAGCCGACGCCGTCATCGCGCACTTGTATCTGCAACTGGTCGTCGCGGCATTCGACCATGACCGTGGCTGCGCTGGTCCCTGCATATTTCGAGGAGTTGATGAGCAGTTCACGCACAGACTGAAAGAGCAGCACGGCTTGATCCTCTGGCAAGGTGATGTGCAGCTCTTCAGGCATGCTCACAACGACAGTCACAGAGAGTTTTTGCATATACTCGCTCAGCCATTTGAGTGCCGCTAGCAATCCGTGATCCCTCAGTACTGCAGGACTCAATTCGGCGACCAAGGTCCTGGTGTAGCGAAGGGCGTCCGACAACACTTGGTCGACCTGCGTCAACGTCTCGCTTAAAACGGGAATTGGCGGGGCATACCGCTTCCCGTGTCCAATCCTCAGTTTTCCCAGCACGAGGAGGTGTTGCAGGTGATCGTGGAGTTCCACGGCCAGCCGCTTGCGCTCCTGTTGCTCGGCAAGATTCAATTCAGTCGCCAGGGCCCGGAGTTGCTGTGTGCGCTTCGCAATGCGCGCTTCGAGGTTTTTCGTCAAGTCGGCTAGGGCGTCTTCAGCGCCTTTCCGCTTGATGATTTCCCCCAGCAAAACAGCCTCGGTGCGCAATCGGGCTTTCGCTACCGCCACGATGAATTGCGGCCGAGAGGGCATGTTGTCGCTCAGTTCACGAAGCCTCTCCACTCTAACGCCGTACCGCTCGGCCACTTCCGTCAGCCGCTTATGATCTCTGGGCGGGTCCCCATAGCCAATGGCGATGCTTCCGACCGTTTCTCCATCGACCATGATTGGTGCTGCATACAAATTGATTCCACCTTTGCAGGGTATGTCGACCGGCTTCCCTGTCTCCATCGCGAGGTTCGAGGCCTCCCGACCTGACTCTCGACAGTGCCACCGGCCACTGTCCAAGGCAGCCCGATTGTCTACCGTCCCACACTGTTCCCGCGAAGCCTGGTCTAGGAAGCGACACCAGTCGGATGCCACAAGACAGGAGGCGTGGTCTCCGTTCTTTTCACACACGGCACCCGAGGTCCCAATGAGGTGGAGCGCATCCCCCGCCACATTAATGAGGAGTTCTTTTCCGACCCTTTGAAGAACGGTCCGTTCGGTGTTGAGTTCAGTCAAATCCCCATAGGGTTGTGGCTTTGGCATTTGGAACGGCTTTCCCCCTTCCCGCAACAGCCACTCAATGGCCTTGAGCTCAGCTTCTGCCTGTTTCCGCTGTACAAGCAGCATGCGGATGGCAAGCGCCGAAAGCACCAGAGAACCCACCAAATATTTTCGCCCTTGCGGACGTTTCCCGCCGAAGGTTTCCTTGCTGCCGGACGCGAAAGGCATGAATCGCATCTCAACACCTCAACGTTCGGTAGGCAATCACATCCATTCCTGCCACGATCCAAGGCCGACGACTAGAAAGGAAGCTGCCAGAGCGGAACGGCATGGCGTGCTGAAGAAAGCAACCCGAAGGAGGGGTACTGAATCGACGCGTGTTCGTCGGCAAGCACATCTCCACTACTTGAGGATCAGATGGTTCCCCACGTCTTCATTACGAAGGGCTTAAAAGTATAGAACAGAGGCCGTATCTCCTACTGGGATTAGTTCTAGAGGATCCGTCCTACAGGGAATTTACGCTTTTCCACTCGAAGACTGGAGACGTAGTGGCGAAGCCGGCTTGCACGATTTCGTAGTTGGACGCCAATGAAAAACTTTGATCTTGGCGAGAGTTCAGAAGTGTTGAACGGTAAGAGGAAGGCCCCACGATGCACATGGACAGGGGTGGTACAACAGCGGATGTGATGGATCAGTGCTTAGGACTGGCCGAGACAGATGCAAAGGCGGGCTTCGTTGAGCTTCTGATGGCTTCTATAATGGTGGGGTACAGCGCACTTAACAGATCTCCTTTGCTCAGCACGGCCGCTGCTCCAGCGTCCCGCATGGCAGTCACAGTGTGGTCTGGTACGCCGGCCGTCAGCCCGACGACGGTGGTGGATGGTCTTTGAAGCTTAATCAACCTCGTCGCCTCCATGCCGCTTATCGTCGGCAAATTGATGTCGATGATGACGACCGTAGGTTTGAGTTTTATGCTCTGGAGGATGGCATCTTCACCATTCTGTGCTTCACCGACCACGCTGATGTCGGGGTACCGCTGCAAAATGTCACGCAGCAGTTGCTGCATAATAGGATAGTCATCAACCAGCAGAACACTGATCATAAGAACCTCTGGGGAAGCAAGCATACCCGTCGGAACGATTGAAGCTCAATCCCCTCCGAAGGGTTAGAGGTTGGTCAGGTGCACCAACCACCTTTCTGAGCCGGCCTCTCATGGGTGTAGTCGTCACTGCGAAGCGCACCTCCGGTTTGGGAAGTTCCTTGATACCTGAACATTCTGTCACTGAGTGGCAGCAAAAGCCGCACGCCTGGGAAGTTTTAGTGCGCGGGTATTGTGTACACGATGGGTCGCTATTCGGCAGAGGAGGGTTGAAGCGCCTGCCTACCGGGGCATTCCGGACACAGATGCATCGTGTCGACTTAACTGCGCGCGTAACTGTCGGGAGATTGAGGCAAACACATTTGTCAGTGGGCTTCCTTCCATTGCCCCTACAATGTAGCTGCCAAGTTCTTTACCTGATCCTATGGTGATAGACCCCGGATGGTATCTCCTAGAATAGGTAATTGCCGATCCGCCTAAGCGAGACAGCAGCTCGAGTAAGCCTAGTGCATCTTGTCGCTCCATTTCAGCAATTTCGAGACCCACTTGCCCGTTTTCACACCATTTCACAGTAGCGGTCTGAACATCTAAGTGGGTGTTGTCTGGCAGCACGAGGCGGGCATACAATTCAACGCCAGGTGCAATTTCTCGGTTTGTGATAACGCATAATCCGCCGGCTGACACATCCAGCGTCACGCCCTCGCCAGCGTATTCTGGATAGGCGAACTGAACCGTATAGTGGACGGGCAACCGCTCTGCCAAACGGGAATTGAGCGCATCGCGTGAATATGGTGAGCTCATCGATAGTCCCTCCAGCTAGCAGGCCGTTTCGATCAGCATTGGTCTTAACATCGATGGAACAACAGTTACTGTACGAATCATTCGCTGGTTGCTCAACCCCTCAAATTGGTGATTCCTCATGGCAAACACATTGGCCAATCTAGTACGAAGGATAAAGGAGGACGCCACCTCAAGGATTTGCGTCCAGGTATTTGGGACAAAAGTGCACACCTCAGATAGGGCAATCGGTTTACGGATTTGACACTTCCCCGCAACCCTCAGCTACTGGAAACACATTTTATGGAAACCGCCAATTGTGTGCACGTGGAGACTGAGCTTGTCCGGCCGGGTAGTAGCCTCGTCACGAGTAAGAGCGCGGATTACCACGCACCTCATGAGGCCCTAAGGTGAACAGCGGCGCTTTTGTATAGCCGGAAGAATGCGTGTTAGCATATGCGCGTTCGCCCCAGGTTACCACGCCATGTTTAGACCCATTCCCAAAGCTGTTCTCTTCCGAACAATTCCCCATTGGCTTGTTGTGTCCTTTGTATTGTTTGTAGCAGTGTCCTGCGTGGCGCTTGCGCTCTTTAGTCTCGAGCCGGGCAAACTCCTTCTGGTTGTTCTCATCAGCGCCATCTCCGCTGGTTCATTGATCACTTTTTTGCACTACGACAGCACGAAGCGAACGCTTGAAGAAGTAAAGAATCTCGCCAGGAGTATTCTGCAGAGCATTCCGACAGGCGTGCTGACGATCAACCGCAACGGCGTCGTGACCGCCGTAAATCCCACGGCGGAAGCGGTGTTGAAGAGACGAGCGGGAGATTTGCTTGGGCATTCTTATGAATCGGTGTTCGGCAATGGTGAAATCATTCGTGAAGTGCTCGATGAAGCACTCAGGAACAACAAGCACATGAGCCAGAAAGATGTACCGTATGGGGGCATCAACGGCCGGCCCCAAACGATTCGTGTCAGCACGGTGGAATTGCGAGGTGATGATGGCCGGCCGGCCGGTGTCCTCTTGCAAGCACAGGATGTCACGGAGTGGCTTGGCCTCGAACAACGCGTACGAGTCGCCGAAAAGCTGGCGGCACTCCATACGCTATCCGCCGGAGTCGCACACGAGTTGCGCAATCCACTGAGCGCCATGGATTTGAACCTCCATCTTCTCCAAGAGGAACTACAGGACCAAGGCCCGCTTACGAGCCGGACCGCTCATTATGTACAAGTGTTGAACGCAGAATGCCGACGTCTCTCCGCAATCCTTGACAATTTCATGAAATTTGCGCGTCCCAGCTCCTTGTCCGCTCACGATGTGGACGTTCATCGGATCATCGAACATATTGCCGCACTTATGCAGCTTGAAGCGCAGGAGCACAAGATTCATCTTGAACATACGATCGAGGACGATTTGCCGCCGGTGCTGGGCGATGAGACACAGATCAGTCAGGCGTTAGTGAATGTGGTGGTCAACGCCTTCCATGCGATGGCGGGAGGCGGCCGCTGCCATATCGCGGCCACCACGTGCGTGTCCGAAGGAACACGATGGGTCGAACTGTCTGTGCGGGACACCGGCGTGGGTATCACGGAGGAAGCCTTGCCTCGCTTGTTCGACCCTTTTTACACGACCAAGACAAGCGGTTCGGGACTCGGCCTCGCCATCGCCTACCGAATCATGCAGGATCACGGCGGAGGGATCAGTGTGTCGAGTGTCCCGGGGTCCGGCACCGCCGTCACCTTGAGATTCCCTGCCCTCGCCACTCATCCCCAGGAAATAGAGGCGCGATCGTGACAGCCGGAAGCCGAATTCTCGTCGTCGATGATGAGCTGAACATCCGCAGCGCCTTGGTGACGCTCCTCGAGAAAAAGCAGTATCAGGTGCGGGGTGCGGGAAGCGCGGAAGAAGCGTTGGAGCAAATGGAGACGACAGCGGCTGATCTCGTTCTGACCGATCTGAAAATGCCGGGCATGGGCGGCATGGAATTGCTTCACCGCCTCAAGCAGAAATGGCCTGATACCGAGGTCCTGGTCATGACCGCCTTCGGGTCCATCGACACCGCGGTCGAGGCCATACGACACGGGGCGTATGACTATCTCACGAAACCCATCGATCGTGATCGATTTGCCCTGGTGGTAGAAAAAGCGCTCGAACGCCACGCGCTGGCGTTTGAAAACAAGCAACTCAAGGATCGACTCGAAACCAGGACGCGTTTCGAGCAGATGATCGGTGAGAGCGAGCCGATGCAGCGGGTGTACGGCCTCGTAGAGATGGTAGCGGATAGTGACGTGACGGTCCTGCTCACGGGTGAGAGTGGAACCGGAAAAGAACTCGTGGCTCGCGCCATTCATCACAAAAGTCCGAGGGCGAACGGTCCATTCGTGACCTTGAATTGCGGAGCCCTCCCCGAAAATCTCTTCGAGAGCGAATTGTTCGGCTATGAAAAAGGCGCCTTCACCGGCGCCACGACCAACAAGTTGGGAAGATTTGAACTTGCCGACGGCGGAACATTGTTGCTGGATGAAGTAGGAGAGCTGTCGCTCAAGTCGCAGGTCGATTTTCTACGTGTGCTGGAGACGAAAGAGTTCCGGCGGCTCGGAGGAACCAAGGTTGTGAGAGTCGATACGAGGATTGTGGCGGCCACCAACCGGAATCTGAATGAAGCGGTCAAAGAAGGAGAGTTCCGGGAAGATCTCTTCTATCGACTCAATGTCGTTCCGATCCCTCTCCCGCCGCTCCGCGAGCGAGGGAACGATATTCCGATGTTGGCCGAAGGCTTTATGCACGAGTTCTCGGCGCTACATCACCGCGTGACGAAAGACATCTCCCGACCAGCCATGCGGCTGTTGCGACTGTATGCCTGGCCCGGCAACATTCGCCAACTGCGGAATCTTATTGAGCGGCTGGTGGTCACCGTAAAAGACTCGGTGATTGAACCAGCCCATCTTCCAGAGGAGATTCAGGCTAGTAGAGAAGATGCGCGCACCATGGTGGTCTCGCTGGGTTCACCGTTAAAGGACATCGAACGTGAGGCGATCCGGCGGACCCTCACCGAAGTCACCAATCATCGCGAGAAGGCGGCCAAACTGCTCGGCATCAGTCTCCGTGCCCTTCAATACAAGATCAAAGAGTACGGCATCCGCGAATAAAGCGGTGGCCGCCCCATGAATGCTCATCAGGCAATTGCCTCCTGCAAAACTTGCAGTGATTTGAGGCTCACGACGAAGTAGTCTGCAACTTTTGCAGAATGGAACCGGGAACGGCTCACGCACCGGTAGAACAGTGAACGCCTGACTCGCAAGTCCGCAACTTGTTTGCGTCCCCTCCCCATGCCCTTTCGATCACTCTCCGGCACCCTCCGTGCAAGTGGTCCTGTCGTCACTCCGCCCTGACGCAGGATAAAAGCATGAATCCACCTCCGAAACCGCAGTTCTTCCGATTGGAAATTCTCTGTTCGGTCGCGGCGTTGTGTCTCATCGTTGGGAGTGCCTGGGGTTGGGGGACGTTCGATCTGACGATCGGACTAGTGTTGCTGGCATTGCTGTACGGGGTTCTCCGTGACGTACGGTCTCTCAATCGGTTGAACCAGCAGATGACAACCCAACCTCACTCGAGGAATCCACATGCCGAACCCACGGACCGAGCGTCTCGCTGAGTTACAGAAACTGCTGGATATCTGCCCTGGCGATGTCCTGGCCCGTTGCGATTTAGCTGTGTTGCTTGAGGAGTTGGATTTGCCTGACGAAGCGTTATTTCATTGGAAGGCAGTGTTGGATTTCGATCCCAACAATCTCAAGGCCCGTGAAGGGGTAAACCGGTGCCGCCACCGGACGGGACGACCGCTTCAATCTCACATGTAATCCTCAATATCCGTTCGTAGACGACAGGAAGGAGACCGCCCGATGTATCATTTCATCTTGATTGTGTTCCTTGCAGCCGCTCTCCCCCTAGCGCCCGCCTGGGCTTATGAAGAAATAACCGTCTCCAACGGAGGGACGGTACTCGGTACCGTGAAACTGGAAGGCCAAGTCCCCAAACCCAAAGGTTATAACCTCACGACACTGCCGGACCAGATCTATTGCGGACGGATTTCAGACGGCCAGGGCTGGCGATTGTTGCAGCCGTTCAATGTCGGGCCGGCGGGGGAATTTCGAGACGTCGTGGTCTACATCGAAGGCCTCGAGAAAGGGAGGAGTTTTGCATCCACCTTCACGGATCCACGCATCGAAGCGCGTGATTGTCGCTTTATGCCCTTTACGACCATCGTTCGAGAAAAAGAGAACGTCGTCGTCGTAAATATGGATCCGGTCATGCACGACATCCAGGCCTACGAAAGCTCCCAACTCGGCGCACGGGTCCTCTTTAACGTGCCGCTGCCAATGAATCCCCAACACCCGCGAGATCTGAAGGACCGCAGCGACGCCGCCCTCTACCATAAACATTTGGCGGGCGATCCGATGAAGCAGCTCGTCGGGATGTCGAAAGGCCGACGGGTGTTCGTCATGCAGTGCGGATTCCATGCGTACATGGAAAGCTGGGGATTGGCGATGGACAATCCGTACTATGCGACCACCGATAAAGACGGACATTTCCAGATCACCGACATTCCGCCGGGGAACTACAAGCTGGTCGTGTGGCATCCCTATATTGGAGGCGCAAGAGAGCACCTGATTACGATCACGCCTAAGGGACAGACTGCTGTCGAGCTGAAGATTCCCGCACCGGTCGGACGGCTCTATGCCAATCAAATGGTCGACCACCCGTATACGCGTTTCGCCATCACGGATGAGGTCCAGAGCCAGATCGTTCCCACCCTCATTCGCCAGGAGCGGTAGGCCGTCCCCAGCCAATGGCCATTTCGCTTTGTTTCATGCTCGTCAGCTATGCGGCCGGACTGCTTTTTCCGCTCTGTGTTCCAGCCAGGCCGAAGGTCCAGAACCTCATGGCTCATGGGCTCGCGGCCTTTGGGAGTTTGGGAGGGATTGGCCTTGGGATCGTCGGCCTCCTCGCGCCCGACCCCTTGACCATGTCCATCCCCTCCACGCTCCCTCTTCTGACCTTCGCCGTCCGGCTTGATCCGCTCTCGTCTTTCTTTCTGCTGACGATTTCGTTGATCGGCCTTGCTGCCTCAATCTATGCGATGGGCTACGTGACCGAATTGTACGGACGCGTTTCGATTGCGCTGTTGGGTCCACTCTTCAACGGTTTTCTACTTTCGATGACGCTGGTGACGCTTGCCGACAATGGATTCTTTTTTCTCATTGGCTGGGAGCTGATGTCGTTGATTTCCTATTTTCTCGTGGTGAGCGAGCACGAGAAGGCCGACGTGCGCTATGCGGGGTTGTTTTATCTCATCATGACCCACGTGGGGACTGCCTTCATCGTCCTGACGTTTCTTCTTCTCTTTCAAGGCAGCGGATCGTTTTCGTTCGATGCCTTCCGTCATCCGGATCAGCCCTTGCCGGACGGCATCAGAACGATGGCCTTCGTTCTGGCACTGGTCGGGTTCGGCACCAAGGCCGGTATTGTGCCCCTACATGTGTGGTTACCTTACGCACATCCAGCAGCCCCCTCGCATATTTCAGCGCTCATGTCCGGCGTCATGATCAAAACCGCCATCTATGCGTTGCTCCGGGTGTACTTTGACTTTTTCGGCGGGCAGTTTCCCTGGTGGTGGGGGTTCGTCGTCCTTGTCATCGGTGCGGTGTCGGCCTTGCTCGGCGTGATGTACGCCCTGATGGAACACGATCTCAAGAGCCTGCTGGCCTACCATAGCGTCGAAAATATCGGAATCATTCTGCTGGGAATTGGAGCAGGCATGATTTTCCACAGCTACGACCTCGATGAGTTGGCCGCACTGGGCCTGATCGCCGGTCTCTACCATACGATCAATCATGCCGTCTTCAAGGCACTGTTGTTTTTCGGAGCCGGCTCACTGCTCTACGCCACACATACTCGCAATATGGAGGACTATGGCGGCCTCTTGCGTCGGATGCCCTGGACCGGCGCCTTTTTCCTCATCGGTGCCGTCTCCATCGCCGCCTTGCCGCCGACCAACGGATTCGTCAGTGAATGGCTCGTGTTCCAAAGTCTCTTCTTGAGCTACCAAATGCCTTCGCTGTTGATGAAACTCATGCTCCCGATCGCCGCAGCCATGCTCGCCCTCACCGGAGTACTGGCCCTGACGTGCTTCGCCAAGGCGTTCGGCATCTCATTTTTGGCGCTTCCCCGCACCTCCCACGCTAAACACGCCGAAGAAGTGCCATGGACCATGCGCATCGGAATGGGTGTCCTGTCAGCGGCCTGTATCGCACTTGGACTCGCGCCCATGCTGGTCGTCCCGATCATGGATCGGGTGACCGCTTCCATGATCGGGACCTCGATTGCGGACAAAATGCTGGCGCTTGACGGTTGGGCCTTGGCACCGGTCAACGTAGAATTTTCGAGCCTGTCGTCCCCTGCCTTGGGCCTGGTCCTGGCGGCAACGGCGGCGCTGGGGCTTGCGCTTGTCGCGTTCTACGGCGGCACTTCTCCACGCCGACACAGCAGGACCTGGGCATGCGGCGTAAATCTCACCCCTCGAATGGAATATACCGCGACGGGATTCGTGCAGCCCATCAAACGGGTGTTCAGCACGATCTATCAACCGACGGTAAAGCTTGAAACGGAGTTTCTGGAGGAATCGCGCTATTTCGCGAAGCGTCGCCGATTCGAATTCCACATTGAACCAATGTTCCAGACGTACTTCTACGACCCGGTCATCGCGTTCATGTCCGGATTGGCCGACCGGATGAGGATCGTCCAGGGAGGAAGTCTTCATCTCTATCTGGCTTATATGTTCGTGACATTAGTCATGCTGTTACTGGTGGCCTTGTAGGGACACGTCCATGATCACAGACCAGCCGATAGTGCAAGCGATCGCGCTCACACTGGCACAAGCCGCAGTCTTGATCTGCGTCTCGCCCGCGATCGTCGGTTTGATCAACAAGGTCAAGGCACGGCTGCAGTGCCGGCAGGGAGCCAGCATTTTCCAGCCCTATGCCGATCTGAAGAAGCTGTTCGGCAAACAGCCGGTGGTTTCCACGACGACGTCATGGATCTTCACGGCAACCCCCTACATCGTGTTTGCTTCGACGGTCACGGCCGGACTGCTGGTACCTGTCTTTGCCTCGCAAATGCCGCTGAATTTTGCCGGCAACATCATCGCCTTCGTCTACTTGCTTGCCCTGGGCACGTTTTTTCTCATTCTCGCAGGGCTCGACGCCGGCTCGTCATTCGGCGGCATGGGGAGCAGCCGGGAAGCCATCGTCGCCTCACTGACCGAGCCGGCCATGATCATGGCGATCTTCGCCATCGCCCTGACTGCCGGCTCCACGAACCTCAGTACCATTGTCCACAAGACGGCCTTGCTCGAAGGCATCGTAACGGATCCTTCGCCTCACCTGATGGCCCTTGCCGCCGTCTTCATCGTCGCTCTCGCAGAGACAGGGCGTGTACCGGTGGACAATCCGGCGACCCATCTGGAACTGACGATGATCCACGAGGCCATGGTGCTGGAATATTCAGGCCGCTATCTGGCGCTGCTTGAATGGGCTTCGGCCATTAAACTGCTCGTCTTCCTGACACTCATTGCCAATGTGTTCGCCCCATGGGGCATTGCGACGCGTTTGACACCGGTGACCTTATCCATTGGACTGGCGGTCTATCTGGTCAAGGTCGCCGGCCTGGCCTTGCTGATCGGGACGATCGAATGCATGTTCGCCAAATTGCGCCTCTTCCGTGTCACAGATCTCCTCGGCGTTGCTTTCATATTGGCATTGCTCGGATTGCTCTTTTTATACATGTTGCGAGGGTAAACGTGGCTTGGCTGACTCCTCACATCGCCACTCAAATCGTCGACTTTGGCTCCGCCATGCTGCTTCTGACTTGCTTCGCGATCGTGGCGCAGAGACGGCTTTCCGCCTGCGTGGACCTCTTTGCGTTACAGTCATTGTTTCTGGCGATGACGGCCGCCCTGGTGGCCTTTTTCACCGATACTCGCCACATTTATATCGCCGCAGCATTAACGGTCGTTGTGAAGGTGATTGTGATTCCACGCGTGCTGAAAGGCGTCATCGAACGGCTCAATGTCACGCGCGAACTGGTCATGAAGGTGAACGTGCCGGCGAGCCTGCTCATCTGTGGTGCGCTTGTTATGCTGGCCTTCTTCATCACCGAGCCGATCATTCCATTCGGACATCTCTTGACGCGCGACTCCTTGGCCATTGCCTTGGCCATTGTGCTGATCGGGTTCTTCACCATGATTGCACGCCAAAAGGCCGTCACACAGTTAATCGCATTCCTGATGATGGAAAACGGACTCTTCTTAGGCGCTACAGCAGCAACATACGGAATGCCGTTGATCGTTGAGTTGGGGGTGTTTTTTGATGTGCTGGTCGCGGCCTTGATCGCAGGAATCTACACCAACCGATTGCAAGACACCTTTGACAGCGTGGATACCACTCGCCTGAATGAGCTAAAGGCATGACGGGGCAGACCGTCATGCTCGCTGTGAGCTTGCTCCTGCTTGCCCCTCTAGTGGCCGGCTGCCTCAGTCTCCTCGTGTCGGGCTCACGCTGGCTGCATGTGACGAATTTGATCAGCATTGGAACGCTGGTTGGCGCAGAAATGGTCATCGCGCGAGCCGTCTTCGCCCAGGGGTCGGTGACGGCGTTCGCCGACCTCGTGTATATCGATGCCCTTTCGTCGGTCATTTTGTTCATCATCGGTACCGTCGGTCTCGCCTGTTCGCTCTATATACGCTCATATATGGACGAACAGGTGGCGCGTGGTGTGATCGCGCCGAAGCGGCTCAATCTCTTTTTCTTCCTGTTTCACATGTTCCTGTTTGCCATGGTCCTCGCCACCGTTGCGAATAGCTTGGGTGTGCAATGGGTGGCGATCGAAGCCACGACGTTGGCGACGACGTTTCTCATCGCCTTCTGGCGCCGGCGCGAATCGTTGGAAGCGGGTTGGAAGTATTTGATCCTCTGCTCCGTCGGCATATCCCTGGCGTTGTTCGGCGTCGTGCTGATGTACTATTCGTCCCTGCGCGTGCTGGGAGATGTCAGCGCCGCCCTCAACATCACGCAACTGCAGCAGGTCGCGGCCCAGTTGGATCCACACATTGTCAAATTAGCCTTCATCTTTCTCTTTGTCGGCTACGGCACAAAGGTGGGTCTCGTGCCCATGCACAGCTGGCTGCCCGATGCGTACACGGAAGCGCCGGCACCGGTGGCGGCCATGCTGGCCGGCGTACTCGAAACGGTGGCGGTGTATGCGATCCTGCGATGCCGCGGGATCGCGGATCAGGCCGTGTCTCCCGAATTTACCGGGGGCCTGTTGGCCTTGTTCGGACTCATCTCATTCACGCTCGCGGCGTTTTTCATTCTCGTGCAACATAACTATAAGCGGCTGTTCGCCTATTCCAGCATCGAGCACATGGGATTGGCGATGGTGGGGTTCGGAGTCGGCGGGACCATCGGCAACTTCGGAGGATTCTTTCATCTCGTCAACCATGCCTTCGCGAAATCCCTCGCGTTCTTCGCCGCCGGCAATATCCATCGCCGGTTCAAAACGGTGGAAATCGACGAGGTTCGCGGCCTGACAACCGTGCTGCCCTGGACTGCCATGGCATTGCTGATTTCCGGACTGGCTCTCGCAGCGCTTCCGCCCTTTGCGCTGTTTAACAGCGAACTACAGATCCTTACGGCCCTCAGCTCGTCCGGTCTTCCCCGCGAGTGGACGCAGCCTGGCACCAGGTTTCCTGTGGTCCTCTTGCTGCTCTGTGGTGTCGTGGCGTTCGCCGGCTTACTGTATCGCATCACCGGCATGGTCTGGGGATCGGCTCCTAAGGGCATCGTCCATGGTGAGCAATGGTCAGTCGGCCATATCCCGATTGTGCTGTTGGGCAGTGTGCTCGTTGGATTCTGTCTGGCTCTCCCGGACTTCATGCGAGAACTCTTTGAAGCAGCCTCTGCTCTACTGGCAAGGCGGTAAAGGTGGCAGAACACGTGACCGATCGGCTCTCGCTTGAGCAACGGATGCAGACGGCCTTCGCCGGGGTGGTTGCGGCATATCCCCGCGACGGTGTCTTACAGTATTGCCTTGATGAGAGCCGACTTCCGGAGGTCGCACGGTTTCTTCACCAGAAGCTACAGGGCCGTCTGGCCTTGCTGTTTGCCATCGATTGTCGACCACGCACACAAAAATACGAAATCCACTATCTGTTTGCTTTGAGCTCTGGTCACCCCTGGGTCCTGCTCACCGTGGAGCTGGGTGGATCAGCCCGTCTCTTTACCTCCATTACACCCTCTGTCCACGCTGCGCAATGGTATGAGCGGGAAATCCGGGATCTCTTCGGCTTGATCCCGCATGGTCATCCAGACCAGCGTCGTCTCGTACGGCACGAGCACTGGCCGCAGGGACTTCATCCGCTACAAAAGACTTTTCCATGGGACAAGGTAATGGGACGGCAGCAGGGCGAATACCGTTTTCGTCACATCGAGGGCGAGGGTGTCTTCGAGGTTCCCGTAGGTCCGATCCATGCCGGCATCATCGAACCGGGACATTTCCGCTTCTCGGTCGCCGGAGAACCGATCATGCAACTCGAGGTGCGCCATTTTTATAAGCACCGTGGGATCGAAAAACTGTTTGAGCAATGCACGCTCAGCGGAGCGCTTCCCCTCGCAGAACGTGTATCTGGAGACACGACCATAGGACACAGCCTCGCCTACTGCCAGGCAGTAGAATCACTTCTGCATCTCCAGATTCCCAGACGCGCCCGCTACCTGCGCTCATTCCTTCTGGAATTGGAGCGGCTCCACAATCATATAGGAGATGTCGGCGCGATCTGCAACGATACGGCTTATACGCTGGCCCATGCTCATTGCAGCAGGATGAAAGAACAATTGATGCAGCTCAACGACCGGTTGGCCGGATCACGATTCCTCCGAGGCACGATGGCGATCGGTGGTCTCACACACGATGTGCCGGCCACCCAACAAACAGAAGTCATCGATACCTTGAATCGGATCGAGAAGGACTTTGCAGAACTCGAATCCATCATTTTCGCCAATGCCTCGCTCACCGACCGTTTAGAAACGACCGGCGTGCTCACAGAGCGTACGGCATGGGACCATGGAGCGGTCGGCGTGGTGGGGCGGGCGTCAGGGATCGATTACGATGTCCGAAGAGACCGCCCGTTCGCCGCCTACGATGAAGTGCCGGTCAACACCGTCCTCTACCGGTATGGGGATGTCCGTGCACGCCTACGCGTGCGCATGGACGAAATTCATGAATCCATCCGTCTGATTCGCGAGATCCGCCAACACATTCCGCAGGGCCCGATCATCGCAGCGGTTGATTATATGCCACAGCCCGGGGAATGGGGTCTCTCAGCCGTTGAGAGTTGGCGGGGCGAAGTGCTCTATTTTGTCATGGCCGGAGATGACGGTCACATTCATCGTTGCAAGGTACGCGACCCGTCGTTCGTCAATTGGCCTGCTATCCAATGGGCTGCCGTCGGAAACATCATTCCTGACTTTCCGCTGATCAATAAGAGCTTTAACTTGTCCTACGCCGGGAATGATTTGTAGCAGGGGAGAAGCACATGTTCCGTATTCTTAAGAAGAGCCTCAAGACTGGAACGGTGACGGGGCAATATCCTCACACCCAACCGTTGGTCATACGCACACCGGGGGCTCACAAGAAAGCCGCGCCGTTTAAGAGCTCCTTAACCATTCGCGAAGTGGACACAGGCTCCTGCAATGCCTGCGAGATGGAAATGAGCGCCTTGACCAATCCGGTCTACGACGTCGAGCGGTTCGGGATTCATATAGCCGCATCCCCGCGCCACGCCGATGCATTGGTCGTCACCGGACCAGTCACGGTCAACATGGAGCACCCTTTGAAAGACGTTTATAAGCAGACACCGCATCCGAAACTCGTCATCGCCCTGGGAGACTGTGCCATCAATTGCGGAATCTTTAAAGGAAGTTATGCGGTGACTGGGCCCGTGGAACGTCACATTCCAGTCGATGTCCGCATTCCCGGTTGTCCCCCACGACCGGTTGATATCTTAGAGGCACTAGCCAGTATCCGGAGTTTACCATCTCCGTCTGAGGAGTGAGGAATTTCTTGGCTGGCCTGAGTCAGGAGGCCAGCCAGAGCCCGCCCAAATTGCTGATAAAGGAATGAGGAGGTTCTCTGCCTGGATGCCTGAGAGGACCCACGTAACAGAAGTGACAACCTGTCTTGCAGGAGGGAGCTTCAAGTGTCTACCTGGCACTTTTGACAGTGTCGCCGTGTTGCCCAGGCACCTAGAATGACAGCATACTTTCGGAGGCCGCTACCACCAAGACAGCCGGAGACCTGTATGCTCGTGTAAGGAATCATATTCATCTCTATTCCGGCTCTCTTTCCCGCGAGGCTGGACTGCCAGCTGTTATTCGTTTTCTGATGAAGGAGGAATCCATGCAGCTTAGGAGTTACCGGCGCATCGCATGGCACACGGTGATGGTTGTCGTGTTCATCGTTCCAACTGCTGTTGGCCTGGCGGGCAACACGGACGCTCTTCCCCAGTCCCATACCCAGTTCACCAGCATTGTCACGAAGAAAGCGGGCACGCTCGTCGTGACGACACCGAACGGCGCGACTCATCAGCTCAACGAGAACATGGCTCGGCGTCACGGGCAGAAGCCATTCAAAGCGGGCGATGAAGTGATCGTGGTGCTGGATGAAAACAACTACATCGTCGATATGCACCTCAAAGGGAAGGAAGGACAACATCAACTGCTGACCGGCAAGCTCGTCCACCTCGGCATGCTCAAGAAAGAGATCAAGATTCAAACCGCCGAAGGTGAGAAAGTCTTTCCGTTGACGGAGCAAGGGCAAAAGACAAAAGGAATTGCGGATGGCACCCTCGTGACGATCGAACTGAACGAAGCCGGTGCAGTGATCGACGTGCACCGGGCCGACATGGGCGGTGGAAAGCACTAGCCCTCACAGAGGAGCATACGATGAAGATCGCAATAATCGGCGCCACAGGATTTGTCGGCTCGGCGCTGTTGAAGGAAGCCTTGGATCGGGGTCATGAAGTCACGGCCATCGTACGGCATCCGGAGAAGTTGCACCCGCAATCGAAGCTTCATCCTCACAAGGCCGACGTGTACAACTCGGACGAGGTCGCTCGCGTAGTCGCGGGCCACGACGCCGTGATCAGCGCCTTTAATCCGGGTTGGGGAAACCCTGATATCTACAACCTTCAGGTCAAGGGAACCAGGGCCATTATTGAAGGCGTCAAGAAGGCCGGTATCAAACGAGTGTTGTTCGTGGGAGGCGCTGGCAGCCTGGAGGTGACACCAGGTGTTCAGGCCGTGGACCTGCCCGGCTTTCCGCCCGAGTACAAGCAAGGTGCGCTCGCCACTCGCGAGGCGTTGAATCTGTTGCGCCAAGAACCAAGCTTGGAGTGGTCCTTTCTCTCTCCGTCCGCTGATCTGGCTCCCGGGCAACGAACGGGAAAGTTCCGGCTTGGCAAGGATCAGATGTTGAACGATAAGAACGGCCAAAGCCGCATTTCGACCCAGGATTATGCCATGGCAATGATCGACGAAGTCGAGCGGCCGGCGCATGTCCGTGAACGGTTTACAGCGGGGTATTGATGATTTAACCGGAAGGAAGGTGGGAGCTACAGGGTCGAGCGCGCGTTCTATGGGCGATAACTTTCGCTGCTGAACTCCGTCTCAATTCCTGCAAGTGCCAGTGCGGCGGCGGCGGCGAGAAGTTCCACCCCTTTTCTCTCCTCTGTGGTGGGAGCGCGGCGCGATCGAAAATAAGTACCAAACGTTCCGAGCACGGGTCCGCCAGGAGCCAATATCGGCATGCTCCAAGCCCCAACATAGCCTAGTGAGCTGGGTAGGTGACGCAGCTCCGCCCACTTATCGTCGGCAAAAAAATCTGGGGTCATGACCACTGATCCCGTTGCTGCAGCCGCTGCGCACGTACCTACCTTGGCATCAGGTTTCAGACGATCGATCGCCTTCAGATAATCCGAAGGGAGATTTGGTGACGCCCCATTGCGCAGCAGACCATCCGCATCAAGGACCAGAATTGAAACCGATGCGTCTGGACCGGCCAGGACCTCACCAGCCCTTGCGAGGCGGGTGAGTATTTCACACCGCGACATCCCTGCCTTCAACATCCGCTCCACATGCTCTGATGCGTGACTGATGAATTCGTCAGTTGACCGAGGAATACTGGGATCGTGGTTTTGCAACATAGAAATTTTCATCCTCTCAGTGGAGTCTCATTCTATCGCCGATACACCCTGCCCGCAACATCGGCTTATTGATTCGATGTTGGAAGGGACTTCACCGGTGCCTACAAGGGGATGACCCCGTTGGATGGGATGTGAGTCACACGGCGGACTGCCAGCAACTGACAGTATATAGTGGGGTACTAATCAGAAAGATTGTTATTGAGCCAAGATCGAGACACTGTTGAGCGTGTGCACGGTCGTAATGGCATTACG
>Ga0075419_10000369_pt1 | contig 27673 bp, 24 predicted proteins | sample SoiMetdeltSBSDD3_FD_76900 | JGI IMG/M metagenome (GOLD analysis project Ga0075419, IMG submission 76900) | Bulk soil microbial communities from a Populus tree surrounding site in Tennessee, USA - Soil MetaG P. deltoides SBSDD3 | ecosystem: Environmental > Terrestrial > Soil > Tree plantation... | reverse complement strand
TTGTATATCAATTTTGAAAATTTCACAGACACAAGGCAAACAAGATTCGATATCATTTATACAGGAACGATCGACAACCCTCAATTCAGGGACATCTATGCACCACTTGATGGATTTGTAATAAACGGAGGAGTAAAGCTGCGATTATGAATGATGAGTGATGAGTGATCAGTGATGAGTATCGTGATTATTTTCAAACTCATTCAGAACTGTATCAACCCTAAAACTCATCACTCATCACTCATTCTTCCCCCGGTAATTCATAATATCTCTATCAAATAAATACAGCCCGCTTTTGTCGTCGCCGATCATTTCAAGCTTGTCATTAAGTGTCCTGGCCACGCGTTCTTCTTCCATTTGTTCGTTCACATACCATTGTAAGAAATTATGTGTTGCATAATCTTTCTCGGTCAGTGCAAGATGAACAATATCATTTATGCTATCGCTTACTTTTAATTCATGCTTCAGGAATTCTTCGAAGACGCGACGCAAAGACTGAAATGTTACCATCGGTTGTTCCAATGCAGGTATCATCGCAAAACCGCCCCGTTCATTAACGAAACGTATAAGCTTTAGCATGTGAATACGTTCTTCGTCAGATTGCTTGTAGAAAAAATCGGTAACACCCTGCAAGCCCGGTTGTATTTCCGCCCATGAGGCCATGGCTAAATAAGCTTGTGATGATTCAGCTTCCATTTGTACCTGTTTGTTCAGCGATTCCTGCATTGTTTTGCTTAACATATTATCCTGGTTTAATTATTGACAAACCTAAAATGTTTTTTTCAGATCCGGATTTGTTATGATTAGGTAATCGCCACGATAAGAAAATTTTTCCCAATCCGGGTTGTTGAACGAAGCATCATTAAAACTGGCAATATTCAAAATCTTTAATTTCTTACTTCGCATTTGCAACTGGGCGGCAGTGCCCAGTTTCTCTTCTGTATGAAAACCGCCAACACAATGAAACACTTTTTTTCGTTTATTCTCTTTCAAAAACTTATGGATGCTATGGGCCATTCCCGCATCCCAAAGGGTTTGACTATAATAAATATTTTGACTCGTACTACCGGGGCTTCCTTTCATGATGTCCATAAATTTCTCACGATAGCGGCCTGTCAATGTATCATATGGCAGTGGCGGTAAATATCTCTTTGCATCTTTTGATAAACTATCAAGTGATCTCATTCCCCTGCGGGTAACAAGACTTACATAACGGCGCGGTGGATTAGCAGCGATCACTGGTATTTTATTTTGCTTGGCATACTCGACCATCGGACGGTAATCTTTATAATTATTCCATAGTCTTATATCCCTTGAAAAGCGATTCTCATCGATAGTTCCGGCGAGATATTCATTTAAAACAAGCTGACCATCGGTTTCAAACATTTCCATGCTCAACACAACTTTATCGCCGTAGACAACATGCAGCGCTCTGAAAATTTTATTTTCCAGGTAATGCCCCGCACTATCATTATGCTCTTCTCCGAAAAACAAAACATCAGCATCGGCCATATCTGTCACAATTTTGTCAATTGTCACAACCTGTTTAACTCTTGTATCGTAGATCTTGAAATGAACATTCATGCTGTCTTGCCCAAAAAGTGATAGCGAGCAGAACAGCATCATAAGCGGAGCAATCAATCTCATAGAACGCTTGTTTGTATGAAAGTAAATCTTGTTTTCCATTTTGCGTAAACTGAATTTCTCTTTCCGTAAGCGATGAATGGGTTGGTTGCGACACATTTGCGCCCAAAACCATTTATCATGCTTAGAAAAGTGTTATTGATTGTACCAGTGTTTGTTTCACAGATAGTTTCAGCCCAGGAAAAGAAAACTTTTCATGATGACTCTACAAAACCTGTTCATAAATATTTACCTGATATAACAGTAGTTGGACGATTTAGCAAGAGTGATTATCAGCAATTGCCTGAAGTAGTCGGTACTTCCATTTATGCAGGCAAAAAAAATGCATTGATCGTGTTGGATAATGTGCAGGGAAATGTGGTTACTAATACGATGCGTCAGGTGTTGGCAAAAGTTCCAGGGATCCACGTGTGGGAAAGCGATCCAAGCGGAATTCAAATTGGCATTGCCGCAAGAGGTTTGAGTCCAAACCGTAGTTGGGAATTCAATGTTCGTCAAAACGGTTACGATATTGCCGCTGATCCATTTGGGTATCCTGAAGCATATTATAATCCCCAATTGCAAGCTGTACAAAGGATTGAAATTGTTCGGGGGCAAGGTGCATTGCAATATGGGCCACAGTTTGGGGGTATGGTGAATTATATTTTAAGAAACGGAAGTGAGATCAATAAACCATTTGAGTTTGAAACCCAACAAACCATCGGCAGTAATGCCCTGTTCAATTCTTACAATGCTATTGGTGGCAAAACCGAAAAGTTCCATTACTATACTTTTTTTGACCATCGCAACGGCGATGGGTGGAGAAATAACAGCCGTTATTATACCAACGCAGGTTTTGGAACTTTCACTTATTATTTTACTCCGAAATTTTCTTTATCTGCCGAAGTCATGCGTTCCCATATTCGCAGTCAGCAGGCAGGTGGACTAACCGATGCACAAGTGCAACAAGATGCGCAACAAAGTTTCCGCAGCAGAAATTGGTTTGATATTACGTGGACAACACCTGCATTGATCGCAAACTATAAGTTCAATGAAAATACGAGATGGAATACCAAACTGTTTGCAACTATTGGAGACCGCAATAGCGTTGGTTTCCTCCAGTCTATTACTTTAAAAGATAGCGTCAATCCTGCAACAGGAGAATACAATAACCGCGTACTGAATATTGATCAATACAGGAACTATGGTTTGGAGAGCCGCATCATTACGGATTATCATATCGGCAAAATGAGTAATACATTATCGGGAGGCATCCGATTATATACAGGTACAACTCATCGCAGAGCTGATGGTAAAGGAACAACAGGAACGGGTTATGATATGACCGTGATCGGAAATTATCCACGGGATGTTGAATTTACGTCAAACAATACGGCGGCCTTCGCTGAAAATATATTTCGTATCTCGGAGAAATTTATTCTTATCCCGGGTATTCGTTATGAGTGGTTAGAAGGATCGGCTTCCGGCCGCAACGGTTATACTTCTGCAGGCGCAGAAATTATTCTACAAAACATCAAACGCAGCAGGGGCTTTTTACTTGCCGGGATTGGTTCAGAATATCATATTAGCAGCAGCACAGAATTTTATGGAAACATAACCCAGGCTTATCGACCCATCCAGTTTGCCAACCTGCAGGCTCCACCCACAACAGATATTGTTGATCCGGACCTGGAAGATGCAAAAGGGTATAATATTGATCTTGGCTACCGCGGTAAAGTAAAGGACTTTTTGAGCTTTGATATTAGCAGTTACTATTTGCAATACAATAATCGTATAGGAACCATTACTGTTTCCGGAACCCCGTCCTACAGGTTAATTACAAATGTTGGGAGCAGCACAAGCAAAGGAATTGAAAGCTATATTGAATTCAACCCCATTCGTGCATTCACAAAAAATAATAAAGCCGACCTGATGATTTTTGGCTCTTATGCTTACACACATGCCCGCTACAGCGGTGACCATAAGGATGCTAATACAAAAGGCAAAAAGGTTGAAAATGCACCTGAAAATATTTTTCGTGGTGGTATTTCTGGCGGGTATAAAGGATTGCTGTTAACTGCGCAGCTGAGTCATGTTGGCGAAACATTCAGTGATGCGAACAACACAGTTACTCCAACTGCTAATGGCAATAATGGTTTGATACCATCTTATACCATCACAGACCTTACCGCGACTTATAAGTTTTCAAAAGGACTTAATATTAAAGCGGGCATTAACAACTTGTTTGACGAAAGATATTTCTCACGTCGTGCAGGTGGTTATCCAGGTCCCGGTGCCCTACCGGGCGATGGCAGAACATTTTTTATAAGCGTTGGGGCTAAATTGTAAAATACCTCTGATTGGAAATCGTAAAGCTGTTGATTATGTCAACAGCTTTTTTTTACGTATGACTTTAGTCAGTATTGTTCATGATTCAATAACGAATCGGCGTCATTTTTTTGTAAAAGAAATTTTCATCATTCTTTCATGACATTCTTATGATAAAAAAGATTTGTTGCTGAAGAATCTTTGTGCCCGAATTAAAGATTTATGAGAAAATTTTACATGCTTCTTGCAGCGACACTAACAACAATCATCGTGTCCGCTCAGGAAGACACCACAAAGGCAAAAGAACTTTCAGAAGTAATTGTTACAGGCCAATACAAACCACAATCCGCAAAAGCTTCGGTTTACCAGGTACGGACTATTTCAAAAGAAAGAATACAAAAACAGGGCGCTGCAAAATTGCAGGATGTTTTAAATAATGAATTGAACATTCGCTTTTCACAGGATGTGGCAACCGGTGGTTCGGATATTACCATGCTTGGTTTGAAAGGACAGAATGTAAAGATCCTTGTTGACGGATTACCGATGACTGGTCGCCAGGGAACTTCAAACGAGATCAACATTAACCAGATCGATATCAACTCAATTGAAAGAATTGAAATAGTTGAAGGCCCGATGTCTGTGATTTATGGTGCAGATGCCTTAGCCGGTGTGATCAATATCATTACTAAAAAAGCTTCCGCTGCCAAACTTTCCGTTACTGCAAGACTACATGAAGAAACTATCGGTAGTGAATATGGAATCAAGCAAGGTATCCATAATCAAACTGCAGGACTTACCTGGCGCAACAAGAACTGGGAAATCGGTGGCGGATTTACTCATAATTATTTTGGTGGATGGGAAGATACCGCAACAGGACGTGAATTGGTTTGGCATAAAAAAGACCAATTAATGGCAAATGGCTTTATTGGTTATCATGTCAGCAAATTCAATATTCGTTACCGCATTGATGGGTTGGATGAGATCATTACAAATCCAGGAAACTATCAAACATTTCCGGACCAGGTAACAGGAGAAAATCTTGCTTACGACCAGGAATACCTTACCAACAGGGTGATGCACCAGTTACAATCATCTTATTTTGTAAACAGTGATCTGAATTTCCAGTTACAATCTTCTTACACCGATTATAGCCGCCAGGTTTTTTCAATTACGGTAAGTCAGCAAACCGGTAAAACAAGTCTGGATATAGGCCCGGGCAGACAATCAGTAGTTGACTTTACAGGCTTCACAGCAAGAGCTCTTGGTAACTATAGATTATCAAAAACATTTTCATTTCAACCAGGTGTTGATATAAACCTTGAGAGGGGCGAAGGCGAAAGATTGAAGTCCGGAAAAAATAAAGTGGATGATTATGCATTGTTTGTAACCTGGGAGATCACTCCTTCAAAAAGTATAAACATAAGACCCGGAATGCGCTTTATTGAAAACTCAGTGTATGATGCGCCGCCGGTTATTCCATCCATCAATACAAAATTTGGTTTGACAAATAATCTCGATCTGCGTCTTGCTTATGCAAGAGGTTTCCGCTCGCCATCATTGAGAGAATTATATTTTAATTTCTTTGATGCCAATCACCAGATCGTCGGTAATCCTGACCTGAAAGCAGAAACATCTCACAGCTTTACCGGGTCATTGAACTGGAGAAAAGAAACTCCCGGAAAAGTAGTTTATACTACAGTTGTAAGTGGTTTCTATAATAGTGTAAAGAATCTGATCGATTACGCAATATCCGCAAGCGATCCGAATGTTTTTATTCTTACGAATGTTTTTGACAGCAAAACATCCGGTGCGAATATTAATTCGATTGCCAAATACCGGCAATGGAATATAGCAGCAGGGTTTGGCTATACCGGTTTTTATAATGATTATTCAGCAACCGATGAATCATTGCCTCAAATGCAATGGTCTGCTGAAGTAACTACTTCTGTCGGGTATTCTTTTTCTAAGATTGGACTTGATGCGAACCTGTTTTACAAATTCACGGGTCGCAGACCTTACTATGCAGCCAACACCAGCCAGGAAGTTGTATTAACACACCAGGAAGGCTATCACATGGCGGATCTGACATTGAACAAAAAAGCATGTAAATATTTATCCGTCACTGCAGGTATCAGAAATCTTTTTGATGTAGAGCGATTAAACAGCACTTATGCAAGCGGGGGAACACATAGTTCCAACGGTGTGAGAAATATCGCTACAGGCCGTTCATTTTTTGTTGGCCTGAATTTTAACTGGGAGAAAAAATAATAATAACAGAATAAAATAAAAACAATTAACAATGACCACGAGAGTAATCATGAGAAAAGGACTTGTTTTATCACTAATGGTATTAACATTTGTTGCATGCCGTAAAAGAGATGCCGATCTTCCTGATAACTATGCCGTGTTTGAAAGCTCGGCACAGGGTATATCAGCAAATGAGACCAATATAACTGTAAGAGTGAAATTATCAAGAGGTGTAAATGCTGATGTCCCGGTGGTAGTAAATTTGACCGAACAGGGTGTTGCATACAATACCGATTATACGACAAATCCTGCCGCGTCCGCAGGAAAAATATCGTTGAGTGTTCCATCAGGAAATAATGAAGTATCGTTTACTCTCACAAAAAAGGCAGGAGTATTATTTGATGGTGATGAAAAGATCGTATTTGATCTTTATAGCACAGGTACACCGGTACTCATCGGTGTTACTAAACAATATACACTAAGCTTTGGCGAGCTGGTGTCGCCTTCTTCCACAGCCGTTATCAATGGTGGTGGTGCAACATATCCTAACAAAGTTTTTATTGACCTCAGTGCAAACAGAGAAACGCCTGTGTTGCGTAGTAGCTGGGATCTTGGGTTCTATACAGGCGCGGAGGATTTCCGTGTGATACTGAATTCATCGTCTGCAATGATGGCAAAGCAGATAAACAAAAATGATCTGAATTCGGTAACTGCAGCAGATACTGTTGGATTTTCTACAGATGTTGTGTTCAGCCAAACAGCACCAACAATCGCATCGCTGGCATATATAGACTATCCAAATGGCGATCTTGCGAAAACCGCAATCGCGTCTGTTTCATCCACTGCTTCTGACAACAAAGTTTACATTGTGAACAGAGGTACAGGTGTCGGCAGCCCTGCACCGGCAAGAGGTTGGAAAAAGGTTCGCATCATTCGCAATGCATCGGGTGGTTATACTTTGCAGCATGCAGATATTGCGGCTACAAGCTTTTCAACCATTGAGATCCCCAAAGACGATGTGTACTTCTTTAAATATATTTCATTTGAAACCGGAGCTGTGGCTGTAGAACCTGCAAAGAAAAAATGGGATTTTGCATGGACCTATTTTTCTAATGTTACCAATTTCGGTGCCGGTGAAGTACCTTATCTGTTCCAGGATATCGTTTTACTGAACCGCAATGTGCAGGTAGCCAAAGTGATGATAACAACAAAGGCGTTTGCTGATTTTACCGAGGCTGACATAGCGGCGCAAACATTTTTGAGTACGCAAAACGCGATTGCAGCAGATTGGCGCAGTGGTGGCGGTCCCGGTGTAAGCCCTGCTGTAAGAACAGATCGTTATTATATCATAAAAGACGGCGATAATAATTATTATAAAATCCGGTTTACCGCATTAACTCAAAACGGAGAAAGAGGCTATCCGGCTTATGAATCTGTTTTGATAAAGAAGGGATAGTAAGGTATCATAGTTTTTTGAAAACCATCTGCCATTCGTGGCGGGTGGTTTTTCTTTGGAAGCTTGCCACGAAATTTAGCTGGTTTTAGTTTTGATAAGAGCCCGATCAGGGGCTATATTTCCTTAACTTCGCAGACTTTTTATGAGGCAGAAATACAGGGAATACCAGCAATTGAATTTACCGTCGATCGAGCAGGAAATTCTGGGCAAATGGTCAGAAGAACAGGCATTTGAAAAGAGTGTAAGTCTTCGCGAAGGAGCAGTTCCATTTGTGTTTTATGAAGGTCCGCCCAGCGCTAATGGTATGCCCGGCATTCACCATGTTATTTCAAGAACATTGAAGGACCTTGTTTGCCGTTATAAAACCATGAAAGGTTTCCAGGTAAAAAGAAAAGGTGGGTGGGACACGCATGGATTACCGATCGAATTGGGAGTGGAAAAAGAATTGGGTATTACAAAAGAGGATATCGGTAAAAAAATATCGGTAGAAGATTATAATCAAAAATGTCGTGAGGCGGTTCTTCGCTATAAGGATAAGTGGGACGATATAACGCGTAAGATGGGCTATTGGGTTGACCTGGATGATCCTTACATTACGTATAAGAATGAGTACATCGAAACCGTTTGGTGGTTGCTGAGTGAACTATATAAAAAAGGGTTGTTGTATGAAAGTGTAAGCATTCAACCTTATTCACCAGCCGCTGGTACTGGCTTAAGCTCACATGAACTGAATATGCCCGGGACTTACAAGGACGTGAAGGATACAAGTGCTGTTGCAATGTTTAAGGCGGTGGAAAACGAAAAAAGTAAATTTTTATTTGAAGCAGCAAAAACAGATGAAGTTTTCTTTTTAGCATGGACGACGACACCCTGGACGCTTCCGGCAAATCTTGGGTTGACTGTAGGGCCAAATATTGATTATGTTTTAGTGAAGACAATCAATCCTTATTTGCATAATGAAATAAATATCGTTCTTGCAAAAGCACTGCTGGGAAAATACTTTAAGTCAGAGCAGGAAAATGCCGATCATGGAGAATATAAAAGCGATGGTAAGAATCTTCCTTACAGAATACATGCTGAGTTTAAAGGAAGTAAAATTGAAGGTTGCGAATATCAACAGCTACTTTCATTTGAAGCCAATTCTTTAGAGTCAATAAGAGCGTTAACACCAGATGCCAAACCATTTAGGGTTTTGTTGGGCGATTTTGTAACTACAGAAGATGGTACTGGTATTGTACATACTGCCCCTGATTTTGGTGCTGATGACTTTAGGGTTGGACAAAAATATAATCTTGGCTTTTTTACTGGTATCAACGAATATGATAAACTTGAGAAATTAGTTTTAGTTGATCGTGAAGGAAAATTTGTGGACGGATTAGGTGAGTTTAGCAACCGCTATGTAAAGAACTACAAGGACCAAAAAGATTATGTTGATGTAAATGTTGACATAGCCGTTAGACTAAAAAAGGAGAACAGGGCATTTAAAGTTGAGAAATACGAGCATAGTTATCCCCATTGCTGGAGAACTGATAAACCGGTTTTATATTATCCATTGGATGCATGGTTCATTAAAACCACGGCGATCAAGGATAGAATGGTTGAACTGAATAAAACCATTAACTGGAAACCCAAATCAACCGGTGAAGGAAGATTTGGAAACTGGCTGGAAAATATGGTTGACTGGAATTTGAGCCGTTCAAGATTCTGGGGAACACCTTTGCCAATTTGGAAAACGGAAGATGAAGAAGAAGAAATTTGTATTGGCAGCATAGATGAGCTTTATAAAGAAATCGAAAAAGCAAAGCATCTTAATTCACCCGAAATCGTAGATCGAAAATCTGAAATTGATTTACACAAACCTTTTGTTGACGAAATTATAATGCTGAGTAAATCAGGCAAACCGATGAAGCGAGTGCCTGATCTTATCGATGTATGGTTTGACAGCGGTGCGATGCCTTATGCTCAATGGCATTTTCCATTTGAGAATAAAGAAACATTTAAACAGAGTTTTCCTGCAGATTTTATTGCCGAAGGGGTTGACCAAACAAGAGGATGGTTCTACACACTCCATGCCATTGCAGCACTGGTGTTTGATTCGGTTGCTTACAAAACCTGCGTATCGAATGGATTGGTGCTTGACAAGAATGGCAATAAGATGAGCAAACGACTGGGAAATGTGGTGGACCCGTTTAAAACGATTGAAACTTTTGGTGCCGATGCTACGAGGTGGTATCTCGTTACCAATGCTTCGCCATGGGATAATATGAAGTTTGATCTTGATGGTATCAAGGAAGTTCAGCGTAAGTTTTTTGGTACTCTTTATAATACCTACCAGTTTTTTGCCTTATATGCAAATGTTGATGGATTTGCATTCAAAGAAAAATATGTTCCGCTTGCGGAAAGACCAGAGATCGATAGGTGGATACTTTCTTCACTGAATACCGTTGTTAAGAAAGTAAATGAGTTTATGGATGATTATGAACCTACACAAGCTGGTCGCGTCGTAGAGGATTTTGTTGATGAACACCTGAGCAATTGGTATGTTCGTTTGTGCCGTCGCCGTTTCTGGAAAGGAGAATACGAACATGATAAGGTTTGTGCTTATCAAACTTTGTATGAATGTTTGGAAACTGTATTAAGATTGATTGCACCAATTTCTCCATTCTTTAGTGATGCTGTTTTCTGTAATTTGAATGCGATCACGAACCGCTTCAAAGCGGAATCAGTTCATCATGTTGATTTTCCAACCGCCGATGAAAAACTAATAGATGAATCACTAGAAGAGAGAATGCAACTGGCGCAGGATGCTTCTTCGTTGATCTTATCGCTCCGTAAAAAGCAAAATATAAAAGTTCGGCAGCCACTGCAAAAAGTTTTGATCCCCGCTGTAAATTCTTCGATGAAAGAACAATTGAAAAAAGTTGAAGACCTGATTAAAGCGGAAGTAAATGTAAAAGAGGTTGAACACCTGGATCCTGAAAACACATTTATTAAGAAAAAAATCAAACCAAATTTCGTTGCGCTTGGCAAAAAACTTGGTCCAAAGATGAAAGCTGTTTCAAGTTTGCTGGGCCAGTTTACCCAGGACCAAATAAGAATGTTGGAAAAAGATGGGCAATATAGTTTGCAGGTTGATGCCGAAAACTTAATATTACAAGCTTCCGAAGTTGAGATCACGAGCGAAGATATTCCCGGTTGGTTGGTAGCTAATAAAGGTCTGTTGACCGTCGCATTGGATGTGACGATCACTGAAGAATTGGAGCACGAAGGCAATGCCCGTGAATTTGTAAACAGGATCCAGAAGATCCGCAAAGACAGCGGCTTTGAGCTTACTGACAGGATTGAAGTTGGAGTAATAGCAGAGAATGCCCGCCCGGCGGTCGGACGGGGATTAAAAAATTCGTTAGCTCAGTTTAAAGACTATATTTGCGCCGAAATTCTGGCAGATAAACTCGAATTTTTGCCCGAAAACAACAGTGGAATAGAAATTGAAGTGAATGATATTCAATTAAAAGTGATTGTTTCAAAAAAAGCTTAACCGTATGGCTACCAAGAAAAAGCCTGCACCAAAAAAAGCTAGCAAGCCAGTGAAAAAAGCAACTCCGAAGAAACCTGCTCCTAAAAAAGCAGCACCGAAAAAGGCAGCCAAACCGGCAGCAAAAAAACCTGCGCCTCAAAAACCAGCTAAAGTTGCCGCCAAGAAACCTGTTGAAAAACCAGTAAAACCAGCGGATAAGAAACCGGCTGGTCAAGAAAATAAATCATTAGTTTCCGTAAAACCCCAATTAAAACCAATAGTGAAAAAGGAACCTCCTAAACCCGGGAAAGTTGTGATACCGAAAACAACCACCAAGTCAGTTAAGAAATATGAACCAGAGTTTACCAAGTCCGTGCTTGACGCTCAGGCACAGGATCCGGGAGCTCCGGCACAAAGATATTCTGATGGTGAATTGTTGGAATTCAAAGAAATTATTCAGAAAAAGCTTGACGCTGCAAAAAAAGAATTGAATTACCTGCAAGGTTTGATCACCCGTAAAGATGAAAGTGGCGACATGGACGAAGGCCGTTACATGACCATGGAAGATGGAAGCGTAAGCATGGAAAGAGAACAGCTAAGCCAGATGGCCAGCCGCCAGATCACTTTTATCGATCACCTGGAAAAAGCAATGATGCGTATTGAAAATAAGACCTACGGCATTTGCCGGGTAACAGGTAAACTTATCGATAAAGCAAGATTAAGAGCAGTGCCTCATGCTACGCTAAGCATCGAAGCAAAGCAAATGATGAATAAATGATCGTACTCAACTGATTTGAAACCGTCCCGCCTTAGTCGGGGCGGTTTTTTCATTTGAATAGATTTTCCAAGTAACTTGTTGCAAATTTTTTTCTTCAATGCGTCGTCAACTTTTACTAACTGCTTTATTATTTTTTATAGTCACTCATTCAAGATCACAGGTTGTTTCCGGACCCATGCTTGGCCCGGTGGAGTATCGTGATGCAAAAATCTGGCTCGAGGTAGCTCCAGGGGTCAAATCAGTGGCAATACAGTATAAAAAGAAAGCCCGCCCGGATGATCCGGTAGGACGGGGCGATTCAAAAACAAGAACCATTTCATACAGAGGCCAATTAGGAAATGATTTTAATCCTTTGCAGATAACTCTTGGCGGATTAGAGTTCAATACGACTTACGAGTATCAATTCATTCTTGATGGCAAACTCTCTTCAGCAAAAGGACAGTTCACAACAAAAGATCTGTGGCCTTATCGCAAACCCGTTCCGGAATTTTCTTTTCTTACCGGTAGTTGTGCCTACTTTAATGAGCCGGCTTCCGATAGGGTATATACTGATCTTATCCGGTTGGACAGACCCGCCGCTCCTTATGGCAGGGATTCTTCCATTTTTGAAACAATGGCAAAGGAAAAATCGGCATTTATGGTTTGGTTAGGAGATAGCTGGTACACAAGAGAAGTTGATTATTACAGTGAATGGGGGTTATGGTACAGGGCGCACCGTGACAGGTCAAGACCCGTATTACAAAATTTCCTGAAAGCGATGCCACAATATGCCATCTGGGACGATCATGATTATGGGCCAAATGATATAGGTAAGAATTATATTTTAAAAGACGCAAGCAGAAAAGTGTTTATGAATTATTTCTGTAACACTTCTTATGGTGAAAATGGGCAGGGAATTTATTCAATGATAAGCTATGCCGATGTTGAGATCTTTATGACCGATGACCGCTGGTGGCGGAGCGAAGACCGGATCAAAGATTCAATCGATGGGAAACCAAACCCCGAAAAAAGAATGTTAGGGAAAGAACAAATGGACTGGCTGAAGAATTCTTTGTTGCACAGTACCGCCACATTCAAGATCGTTGCTGTGGGCAGCCAGGTATTAAATCCCATTTCACCTTTTGACAAATGGTGGGATTTTCCGGCGGAGTATGACGAACTGATGAATTTTATAAAAGAATACAAGATCAGGGGAATTGTATTTATTACCGGTGATCGTCATCACAGTGAGATAATCAAGGTTAACCGTCCCGGGCATTATCCATTGTACGACATCACAGTTTCTGCGCTTACTTCAAATGGTTATCCGTTTAGCGCCGCAGAAAAAAATAATCCATACCGTGTTATTGGCTTTGATCAAAAACAGAATTATGCAAAGTTTTCTTTCTCCGGAAAGTTGGGCGAAAGAAAAATGACGGTTCAATATTTGGGAGTAAAAGGTGAGAACCTGGGTGAATGGAGTGTAAATGAAAAGGAATTAAGATACTAACGATTTTAATTTTGTAGCGACAAGGCATGCCTTGTCGCTACCAGCAACCAGCATATGACCATTCATTTCACATATGAAAAATCAAAAGTGATGCAGGGCCTCCGATATCATTTTATCACGAGGCCGGAGCTGCGATTGATGATCATTGTGGTGAATGTGTTTGCATTGCTTTCGGCTACCTTATTTTATTTTAAGGTCGTTACACCGCTTGCTTTTTTTATCGGTACAACGCTCTGGCTGATGTTGATGGTGAGTGTTTGGTTCCTGTTGCCTGCGATCATTTATCGCCGTACTTCAACATTCAAAGATCATTTTGATATGAGCTTTGAAGAGAATGGATTCACCTTAGGTAATGAAAGAGGTTCACGCAACTGGCCTTGGAAGGTGCTAACCTCATTTTTAGAAAGCCCTCATTTCTTTTATTTGTACTTTGACAGCCGCACTTTCTTTCTTGTACCAAAGTCAGGATTCAGATCACACGATGAAGTGTTTGAATTAAGACAGTTGTTGAAAGAGAAGGTGAGGAAGAAGTAGGAAGTCGGAGGTCAGAAGTTAGAAGTCAATTTGAAAAAGGCAGAATATAAAAATCGAATTTCATACTTCAGACCTCATACTTCATTCTTCATACTTCAGTCATCACAACTCTTTTTCCATTTCATAATGCGGAATCGTGATCTCGATGAATTCAGGGCTTGTGATCTTATAACCCATCTTCTCAAAAAAAGTGATCGTAGGTTTTCTGGCATGCATACTCATGATCCGGTAACCATGATCTCTTGCTAAGTTTTCTGCAAATTGTATTAGTGCCCGTCCGATTCCTTTTCCCTGCAAATTATTTAGCACAGCCATTTGTCTTAGTCTTGCTTTTCGCTGATCCATTTCAACGATCATGCAACAACCAAGCATTTGCTCATCTTCAAAAGCACCGATCAATAAATTATCTTTTTCCATTTCTATTTCTTCTTTTGAGAAAGTAAGTCCAAGCGGTTTGCGCAGAATATCTTCCCGCATCTTTATCATTTGCTGGTATTCAGGAGTGCCAAAATCGATTATTTTCAGAGCCATGGTTGGTTTTAGGGATTATCAATGCCGGATTTCAATTTACAACTTATATCGATACTATCAACCGTTTGCGATTACAATTTTGGACAAAGAATGGTGCCTATCGGTTAATATTCAGTGGGTTTTGAAAGCCAAGAAAAAAACGCTGTAAATGCGGTAGTTTATTCAAATATTCTATTTTTGCAGCCATATTTAACTAAACTATCTCATCATGTCAGACATTGCATCAAGAGTAAAGAAAATCATTGTAGACAAATTAGGAGTTGATGAAGCAGAAGTAACCAACGAAGCTTCTTTCACAAATGATTTGGGTGCCGATTCGCTCGACACCGTAGAACTGATCATGGAATTCGAAAAAGAATTCAACATCTCCATTCCTGATGAGCAGGCTGAAACCATCACCACGGTTGGCCAGGCAATTGCTTACCTGGATGAAAACGCAAAGTAAAACCTTATTGTTGCAAGCAGGAAACTTGCTTGCACGGATACAAACAAGGAATAAATTATCCGCCTTCTGCTGGTATCGGGAAGGCGGTTTTACTTTCACTCATAGCTGCGTAACTTTAATTAAAATTTTAGCCGGCAATTATGGAATTGAAAAGAGTAGTCGTAACAGGATTAGGCGCAATAACACCGCTTGGAAATACAATTGATGAATACTGGAATGGTTTGATCAATGGTGTTTCCGGCTGCGATATGATCACTTTGTTTGATGCTTCAAAATTCAAGACAAAATTTGCCTGCGAAATAAAAGGTTTCGATCCTACTGCTTTCCTGGAAAAGAAAGAAGCAAGAAAGATCGATCGCTTTACTCAAACTGCATTGGTGGCAAGCGACCAGGCAGTGAAAGATGCTAATCTTACAAAAGAAAATGTGGATACGGACAGGGTAGGTGTTGTGTTTGCCAGTGGTATCGGTGGTTTGATCACTTTCCAGGAAGAGGTAATGAATTTTGCAAAAGGTGATGGCACTCCACGTTTTAATCCCTTCTTTATCCCTAAAATGATCCTTGATATTGCCGCAGGGCAAATATCGATGCGTCATGGGTTCAGGGGACCAAACTTTGCTGTAGTCAGTGCCTGTGCATCCTCAACCAATGCAATGATGGAAGCATGTAATCTGATTCGTTTGGGAAAAGCTGACGTTATTCTGACAGGTGGCGCGGAAAGTGTGATCAGTGAAGCAGGTGTCGGCGGATTCAATGCCATGAAAGCCTTGAGCGAGAGAAATGATGATCCAAAAACGGCAAGCCGACCTTATGATAAAGACCGCGATGGTTTTGTAATGGGAGAAGGTGCTGGTGTGGTGGTTCTCGAATCACTTGATCATGCAAAAGCAAGAGGCGCAAAAATTTATTGTGAATTAGCCGGTTCCGGTGCTACTGCCGATGCTCATCATATCACGGCGCCGCATCCCGAAGGGTTGGGTGCCAAAAATGTAATGAATGCAGCATTGGATGATGCCGGAATGAAACCTGTAGACATTGATTACATCAATACACATGGTACTTCGACTCCGCTTGGTGATATTGCCGAAGTCAAGGCAATTATTGACGTGTTTGGTGATCATGCATATAAAGTCAATATCAGCTCTACTAAATCAATGACGGGTCACTGTCTTGGTGCTGCGGGTGTTATTGAGGCTATTGCCTGTATAAAAAGCGTGATGCATGATATCATACCTCCGACTATCAACCACTTTACTGACGATCCTGAACTCGATCCACGTTTGAATTTCACTTTTCTAAAAGCACAGCAACGAACAGTCAATGCAGCATTGAGCAATACATTTGGATTTGGAGGTCATAATGCATGCGTGATCGTGAAAAAATACCGGTAAGAAATTTCCAATATAGGTTCCAAAAAATAAATTCCAATTCCCAGCCAACTTCTTTTAAAAATTTGTCGTCTGGATTCATTTGAATTTGAGATTTTCGCATTTGGTATTTAACAAGATTCATCTTCACAGAAAATTTCGTAGCTTTTAGCCGTGGATTTCTTTAAGCAATTCTTTAAGGAAGAGAAAGGAGCTTCATTTAAGAAGCAATTAAAAAACGTACTCGGTTTCAGCCCGGACAATCTTTCACTTTATAAGACAGCGTTGACACATCGTTCAGTTCGTGAGAATGCGGATGAGAATAATGAACGTCTTGAATATCTTGGTGATGCGGTTCTAAGCGCGTTGATCGCCGATTACCTATTTATGCGTTATCCATATCGCGAAGAAGGATTTCTTACGGAGATGCGCAGCAAGATGGTAAACCGTCAACAACTTAACGAGATCGCTTTACGGATGGGTCTGAAAAAAATTACGCTTTATAATAAATCGGATGGCTCATTAAAGATCAGCCAGATCTTTGGAAATACATTGGAAGCGTTGGTTGGCGCCATTTACCTTGACCGTGGGTATAAGAAAACGGCGAAATGGGTAACCGAACGAATCATTTTGCCACACATGTTCATCGATGATCTTGAACTACTCGAGATCAATCACAAGAACAAGCTTTATGGCTGGGCCAATAAAAATGGAAAAGTGTTGGAATTTGAAACGGTAGAAGAGAAAGTTGAAAATGGACGCCGCCTTTTCACCATAGCTGCGGTTGTTGATGGAAGCAAGATCGCTGAAGGCAAGGCATTTAATAAAAAAGATGCTTCACAAATTGCGGCGCAGATGGCAGTCGCGATGCTGGGAATTATGAACAGCCTGGAAGCAGCTTCTGAAAACGATACGGAGAAATAATATTCGATAGGGTTCCTGCTATTAATTCCTTTTATTTATCACATAACCAAGTTTTATTCCCAAAGCAACATGACCACCGGCGAAGGTTCCGCTGTACTTGTCATTATGCCAGGCGAAATGTGTTTGTGGACAATTTCCGATATGGGTCGTTTGCCTTAAGGATTCCAGTTTGTTATTTACCAATCTTAATCCCAGACCAAAAAACAGGTCAATAGCAAAATTTCCAATCATCAATTGCTTTCCTGCTATAATAGCTATGCCTGGTGCGTTTTTTATCAGCGTTACGGTATCATAATCGGAGCTTATCTTTTTGTTTTTATCATACATGCATCTGAAATCCGAATAATCCTTTGCGTGCATATAAAAAACATCAATTCCATAAAAATGCCCGTTCCGTTTATATTTTCTTATTTGGTTATGGCTGATGAAAATACTTTTATTATAATAGCTGACTTTGTACAGGTTGGAATTGAAGCCCAAATCACAATGGATAGTCAGTGATTCATTTAACCCGATTTCGGCTCCGACCTGGATAGTGGAATTAAAGGGATTGGCTAAACGGGTAGCATCCCATTTTAATGCAATCTCACCCTTATCAAGATTTGATTGTGCCTGGACACAAAAAGAAATGAAACATAAGCAGGACAGGAATAAACTTCTCATAAGTGGCAATGGTTAGATCACCTCAGACCGGATTTTCCTGGCAAAGTTCAATCAATACGCCATTTGTATTTTTTGGATGAAGAAAACAAACAATTTTATTGTCTGCTCCTTGTTTTGGGCTTTCATTTAGTAAGGTAAATCCTTCATTTTTTAACCTTTCCATTTCTGCATTTATATCTGCAACTTCAAAAGCTATATGGTGCATTCCTTCGCCCTTTTTTTCTATGAATTTTGAAATGACTCCATTGGCATCTGTACTTTCCAGTAATTCAATCTTTATCTCACCTTTTTTGAAAAATGCTGTATTTACTTTCTCACTTTCCACCAGTTCCGTTTTATAGCACTGACTATTCAGCAGCTTTTCAAATAAAGGCACGGAATCTGCCAATGTTCTTACGGCGATACCGATATGCTCGACTTTTAGCATGGCTCTAGTTTTTGGTTTTGAAGGCCTTACGATTTCGGTAAAATTAGCGGTTAGCCCCGAAAATAGCGTTTTGAAGTAGCCGGTTTCAGGTTAATTTTGTAGTTCTGACAAACTTTTATAAAAGATATTTATGTTGAAATTCCCGATATATCTCGACCACAATGCCACGACTCCTTGTGACCCAAGAGTTGTTGAAGCAATGATACCTTATTTCACCAACAATTTTGGTAATGCAGCAAGCCGCAACCATCCATTTGGCTGGCAGGCGGAAGAAGCAGTTGATTATGCCCGCGAGCAAGTAGCCAAATTAATTGGTGCTGATCCCAAAGAGATCATTTTTACTTCCGGTGCTACAGAAGCGGACAACCTGGCCATCAAAGGTGTCTTTGAAATGTATGCAAGTAAAGGCAACCACATTATCACCTGCAACATTGAACACAAAGCGGTGCTTGATACCTGTAAGCACATAGAAAAGGAAGGTGGTGAAGTAACATATTTAAAAGTAAATCCTGATGGTTTGATCGACATGAAGGAATTGGAAGCTGCCATTAAACCAACTACAATTCTTATCGCGATCATGTATGCCAATAATGAGATCGGTACAGTAATGCCGATGAAAGAGATTAGTGCATTAGCAAAGAAAAAAGGGATACTGGTTTTCTCTGATGCAACACAGGCAGTTGGAAAAATTCCTGTTGATGTAACAAAAGACGGCATCGACCTAATGGCATTTACTGCACACAAAATGTATGGGCCAAAAGGTGTAGGGGCATTATATGTTCGCAGAAAAAATCCAAGAGTAAAAGTAACCGCCCAAATGGATGGCGGCGGGCATGAAAGAGGAATGAGAAGTGGTACATTGAACGTTCCGGGTATCGTGGGTTTTGGTAAAGCATGTGAAATATGCCTGAATGAAATGGAAGAAGAAACAAAGCGGCTAAGTGCTCTTCGGGATAAACTGGAAAATGCATTAGTGAAGATTGAAGAAGCTTATGTGAATGGAAGTCAGCAACATCGCTTACCGCATGTTACAAACATTTCTTTCAAATATGTAGAGGGCGAAGGTTTATTGATGGGCTTTAATAAAGACATTGCTGTATCATCCGGTTCAGCTTGTACCTCGGCGTCGCTTGAGCCGTCTTATGTATTAAAAGCGCTTGGATTGGGTGATGACCTGGCACATAGTTCGCTTCGTTTTGGATTGGGAAGATTTACAACAGAAGATCAGATTGATTATACAATAGAAGCAGTGACAAAAACGGTAAATAAATTAAGAGAGATGAGCCCGCTTTGGGAAATGTACAAAGAGGGAGTTGATATGAATAGTATAGAATGGGCACATCATTAAAGGCAAGGTTAATTGGTTAATTGGTTCATTAGTAAATAAGGAAACCAATTTGTCAATTCGAGATTAACCAATAAACTAATTAACCGATAAACGAATTAACAAATAGACTAATCAACAAATAAACTCACAAATATGGCTTACTCAGATAAAGTGATCGATCACTACCAGAACCCCAAAAACGTGGGAACGCTGGACAAAAGCAAACAAAACGTTGGCACTGGTCTCGTAGGTGCACCTGAGTGCGGCGACGTGATGCGTTTGCAAATCGAAGTAGATGAGAACGGGCTGATCAAAGATGCAAAATTCAAAACCTTTGGTTGCGGTTCAGCTATTGCTTCTTCTTCTTTAGCTACTGAATGGCTGAAAGGAAGAACAGTTGATGAAGCCGTAAAGATCGACAACATGGAAATTGTTGAAGAGCTTCACCTGCCTCCGGTAAAAATTCACTGTTCAGTATTAGCAGAGGATGCTATAAAAGCTGCGGTAAATGACTACCGTAAAAAGAATGGTTTACCCGAGTTGAAGTTTGAAGAAAGTGTTGTTCATTAATGTGCCGATGTGCCGATTTGCAAATGTGCCAAAAATTTGGGGCTGGCATTTGCATATTTGCACATGAGCAAATTTGCAAATTGAAATGAGTGTTGCATTAGAAAATACTATTTATGTAAGTGATAAAGCGAAAGCCAAGGTCCAGCAACTGATGGCTGACGCAGGTATCGCCAATAATCCCTCTTATTTTTTGAGGGTTGGTGTTGTAGGCGGCGGTTGTTCTGGTCTTAGTTATAAGTTGGATTTCGACAATGAACAGAAACCGATGGACCAGGTCTTTGAAGACAATGGTTTGAAAGTGGTGACTGATCTGAAAAGTTTTCTTTACCTCGTTAATACTACGCTTGATTTTTCTGACGGATTAAATGGAAAGGGTTTTTATTTCAGTAATCCGAATGCAAGCAGGACCTGCGGATGCGGTGAAAGTTTTGCAGTATAGTTTGATACAAAGAAAAAATTAAGCCTCCCGAAGGGAGGCTTTTGTATTTGTTGACTAGCTTACCTTCTTAGGAGGTGGTGGTAATGGAGATTCGCCATATTTATCACTGAAACCTTTCATCTCCTCTTTTTTATTGACGTTGTATTCTTCTTTTGTGCCATCTTTCATTTTCAGAATAATAATATTTCCCTGTCTCGATATTTCCAAAACAGAAGGATTACGTTTATAAAAATCATCAGCTTTCTCTCCCCTTGCTATAATTACGGGTGGCTTGAACCTGGTGATATCAACCTTTGGGGGAGGTGGCGGAGGAATTGGAGAAACGCCATACTTTGCGGTGAAGGTCTTGTCTTCTTCTTTTTTACTCATATCATATTTTTCGATCGTACCATCTTTGTTTTTAATTGTAATGATTTTTCCCTGTCTTGATATATCTGAAACAGTTGGATTCCGTTTATAGAACTCATCAGCCATTTTGCCTTTGACAGTAATAACGGGAGGTGCCATAGCCTTAGCGTCCTTGTCGACTTTTACTTTCTCATCGATTATTGTTTCTGGCCTTGGCGGAGGTGGTGGGGGTTTTTTCTTTTCTGATTGTGCATTCGCTGCTACAACCACAAGGATCAATGAGGCAGCAATGCTAAATATTTTTTTCATACCAGTATTTTTTCTGGAGATGCCGGGCTTTGGGTTTTCCATAATAATATTCAGGCTATGTGCATAAAAAGCTAATCTCACTTTGTTTATGCTTAGTTTGCCTTATTTTGCACAATCTATCCAAGCCTATGTGGTCCGTTTGTAAAAAAGAACTACGCCAATTTTTCAGCAGTCTTACAGGTTACATCGCCATCATCGTTTTCCTATTGGTAAACGGTGTAATGCTTTTTGTTTTCGAGGATAATATCATCGATTTTGGATACGCCACACTCGACAGGTTTTTTCAATTGGCTCCGTGGATATTGTTGTTTCTGATCCCTGCCATAACCATGCGCAGCTTTGCGGAAGAATTCAAAACCGGAACATTTGAAATATTGCAAACAAGACCCTTAAGCCGCTGGCAAATTGTTCTTGGTAAATATTTTGGCAGCCTGATCGTTGTGATTATTGCTTTGCTGCCTACTATTATATATTATATAACGGTTCAGCAACTCTCTTCCGGTGAAGGTATCGATACGGGGGCCACGATCGGTTCCTATATCGGTCTTGCATTTCTGGCGGCTGTATTTACTGCTATCGGTGTGTGTTCAAGCAGCTTCACCAATAATGCTGTTATTGCTTTTATTGTAAGTATTGTCGCGTGTGCATTGATTTATTATGGATTCAGTGCCATTAGCTTGTTGCCTGCACTAAGCAGCGGCGCCGATTATTACCTGGAAATGATCGGTATCGATTTTCATTATCGCAGCATCAGCCGCGGTGTGATCGATACCCGGGACATGATCTATTTTCTGAGTGTAATTGTCCTGTTTCTTGCCATTACTAACCGCAACCTCCTGAAAAGATAAACCACCATGAACAGCATAAATAAAATATGGTCTTCCAAGCTTTGGTGGTTATTCCTGTTGATCATCGTTGTTGCCATTAATTTCCTGGCATCTGCTTTTCACACCCGTTTTGACCTTACCAAAGAAAAGCGATACACACTCAGTAGAACGACAAAGCAATTATTAAAAACTTTGGATGAGCCGGTGATGATCCATGTCTTTTTAAAGGGTGATTTTCCATCAGGCTTTAAAAAACTTTCGCTGACGACATCTGAATTGCTGAAAGAATTCAAAGAAAACGGCAAAAGAAATATCATTTATAATTTTCACGAACCTGATGAACTCATTACTGCAGACAGAACCTATGCTGACACGCTGATATCAATGGGAGCTGCGCCAATAAATCTTTCCGTTCAGGTAAAAGCCGGGCAGCAGCAACAATATGTTTTTCCGGTGGCATGGATAAAATATAAAGACCGGAGTATACTGGTAAATCTTTATACGGGAGGAAAAAGATTGATCACGCCGCAAGAATTGAATAGTGCCGAAGCATTGATGGAATACCAGTTTGTCAACGCTATTAATAAAATAACGATAGAAACACTTCCCATGGTTGGCTATGCTGTTGGCAATGGTGAACCTACAGGCGCTGAAGTGCAGGACCTGATAGAAAGTGTATTAAAGCCAAACTACGATTTACGTACGCTCAACCTCGCAGTGCAACCGGTTATTCCGGATACTTTCAAAGTACTTCTAATTGTAAAACCAACTCTCACATTTGCTGAAGATGAAAAATTTAAACTTGACCAGTATGTTATGCGTGGCGGGAAGATCATCTGGATGATCGATGATCTTGCTTCAGAAATGGACAGCCTGAAATTAAATGCAAGAACGATTGCTTATGAAAGAAACTTAAATCTTACGGATCAGCTTTTCCGTTACGGTGCCAGGATCAATCCGGACCTCGTCATGGACCTGGTATGTGATTTCCTGCCGTTTATTGCAGGAGGTACTCCTGAGAATCCGCAGTATGAATTTTTGAAATGGAATTATTTCCCCTTGTTTGAATCGAGAAATAATCACCCGATCAATAAAAACCTTCGGTTGGTTTCTTCAAGATTTGTGAATTCAATCGATACAGTAAAGGCAGAAGGTATACGCAAAACATTTTTGCTTCAGTCGTCTTCCAATTCAAGAAGAATAGGAACGCCTGCTATTATAAGTTTGGACGAGAACAGGAATACACCGGAAGATGCCAAGTTCAAATCGAATGGAATTCCAGCAGCAGTTTTACTGGAAGGCAGATTCAGATCCTTGTATGAAGGAAGGGTTTCAAAAGAAAGAGCTGATTCGCTCAATGCACACGGAATTCCATTTATCGGAAGAAGTAATATTGATAATAAAATGATCATTATTGCAGATGGTGATGTTGCGTTAAATGATTTTTCCCAGCAGCAACAACAGATCTTCCCAATGGGTTTGAATAAATATACCCTTGGCACTAATTATGAATACCAGTTTGCCAACCGCGACTTCATATTAAATTGTCTTGAATACCTGGTGAATGATGCAGGCATCATGGAGACAAGGAATAAGGATTTTGTGTTGCGGGTATTGGATACCAAAAAAGTGAACGATCAAAAAATGATGTGGCAACTCATCAATATTGCCGTTCCCATCCTACTGATGATCATTTTCGGGTTTATTTACCAGCAATTAAGAAAATCCAGGTATTCCCGCTGATCACTCGTTAATCCTGACTGCCGATTCATCTATATTTGCAGCTCTAAATTGGCATAATGACACAGGAGCTTGTTACGTATGTAGTGTTTGGTGGCGTTTTGATTCTTGCACTTGTTTTTGACCTGGGTTTACTTAGCAAAAAAGATAAGACGATCACAATAAAGCAGGCGCTGTGGCAAACTTTTTTCTGGGTTTCTTTGGCGCTTGCATTCTTTGTCTTTGTCTGGATAGAAAGAGGACAGCAAACTGCGCTTGAATATATCAGTGGCTACCTGATGGAGTGGAGCCTTAGCATCGACAATATTTTTGTCTTCATTCTGATATTTTCTTCATTTAAGGTAAAAGAAAAATATTATGGACGCGTATTGCTTTTGGGGATATTGATGGCAATATTTTTCAGGGTGATTTTTATAACAGCAGGCGTGGCCCTTGTTCATAAATTTGAATGGCTATTATTGATCTTTGGGGCTTTTCTTGTTTATACCGGGTATAAAATGTTTTTTGCAAGTCATGATGAAGAGTTCGATCCGCATGACACTAAAGTATACCGGTTGATAAAGCGGTTCTTGCCGATGATCCCCGGTGATCATGGCGGTAAATATATTGTAAGGGACGATAAGGGTAAACGTCGCTATACCATACTTTTTGTAGTGATCCTTATGCTTGCATTTATTGATCTCGTATTTGCGCTGGACTCTATTCCCGCCATTATGGGATTAGTTGATAATTCGGATGAACACCGCGCCGATGCGCAACTTGTCATCTATACCTCGAATATTTTTGCAGTGTTGGGTTTGCGGTCTTTATTTTTTCTTTTGCGGAGTGCCGTATCAAAATTCGATTACCTGCAACAGGGGATATCGATTGTTCTTGCATTTATTGGTTTAAAAATGCTTTGTGGTAAGTGGATCAATCAGTGGCTGGACAAAACAACACAGGTATTTATTTCCCTTGGCATAATTCTGGTTTGTCTTTCGGGATCCATTGCGTATTCCATTTTCATGCAGAAAAAGGGAATACCACCGGAGAAAGGAGAACCCGGATCTTAGTACTAATAATTTTTTCCCTTTGAGTTATTTTATCAGTCATATCGCAAAAACGCTTGGCGCTAAAACAAAGATCGTTTCCGATAATTCTATTGAATACATTTTCTTCGACAGCCGAAAAGTGTTCTTTCCCGCTACCTCATTATTCATCGCATTAAAAGGTCCGCGAAGAAATGGCCACAATTTTATCCACGAACTTTATAAAAAAGGGATAAAGAATTTTATCGTAAGTGAATCAATAAAGGAGGAAGAATTTCCCGAAGCCAATATTCTTTTTGTTGATGATAGCCTTAAAGCATTACAGCAGCTCGCCGCTTTTCATCGCAAGCAATTTAAGATACCGGTGATTGGCGTAACAGGCAGCAATGGAAAAACGATCGTAAAAGAATGGCTTTATCAATTATTACATGAGAATTTCAATATTGTGCGCAGCCCGAAAAGTTATAATTCACAGATCGGCGTACCATTAAGTGTGTGGGAAATGAATAAGCTGCATACGCTGGGAATTTTTGAAGCCGGCATCTCCCAAACCGGTGAGATGGATAAACTGAATGAAATAATAAAACCCACCATCGGGATTCTTACCAATATCGGTGAAGCACACAGTGAAGGGTTTGAAAGTATCGATCAGAAGGTAGAAGAAAAGATGAAACTTTTCAATAATGCAGAGCTTGTTATTTATTGCAGCGACGAATGGGTTGTCGATAAGGCCATTGTTTTAAATCACGAATCCACGTTTCAAAAAACGGGTAAGCATCCATTCAAAATATTTTCATGGGGCAAGATCCAAAAGGCCGATCTGCAAATACTGGAAATTAAAAAAAAGCAAACAGATACCGAGATTACGGCGTTGTACCAGAATGCGGAAATTTCGATCAGGATACCGTTTACCGATGACGCTTATATACAAAATGCAATTACCTGCTGGTGCGTAATGCTTTACCTGGGAGTAAAAGATGCCGTGATCGCAAAACGAATGAAGCTGCTGCAACCGGTAAACATGCGGCTTGAACTTAAGAAGGGTATTAATCATTGCACCATCATCAATGACAGTTATAGCGCCGATTTTAATTCATTGCACATCGCTTTGGATTTCTTAAATCAAATGAGTGGTGTCGCAAAAAGAACGGTGATTCTTTCTGATTTTTTCCAGACCGGCATGGGTGATGGAGAATTGTATGAAAGAATAGCAGATGATCTTGTCCAGCATAAAATTGATCGGGTGATAGGTATTGGTTTGAATATTTCAAAATTTTTCAAAATAGAAGAAGACTTTGCAGCCAATAAGATCAAAGGTGAATTTTATGCTTCGACCGACGATTTTGTCTCCCGTTTTCGTTTCTCCGATTTCAGAGATGAGGCTATTCTTGTAAAAGGTGCACGCGTTTTCTGTTTTGAGCAGATCATCCAATTACTGGAATCAAAAGTTCATCAAACAGAATTGGAAATAAACTTAAATGCGGTTACACATAATCTTCAGCAATACCAGAAATTGTTGCAGCCCAATACGAAGCTGATGGCGATGGTTAAGGCATTTGCCTATGGGAGTGGTGGCGCCGAAATAGCAAACAGTTTACAATTTCATAAAGTTGATTACCTCGGCGTAGCATATGCCGATGAAGGCACCGAACTGCGCAAAGCCGGCATAACCTTACCAATGATGGTAATGAATGCAGAAAAAGAAACTTTTGAAACACTTATAAATAATCAGCTTGAGCCCGTTATTTTCTCCTTTGCTATTTTAAAACAGCTGGATGGTTTTTTGAAAAGGGAAGGAATTAAGAATTATCCTGTGCATTTGGAAATAGAAACAGGAATGAACCGTCTTGGTTTTGCCATGGATGAAATAGAGAATCTTTCAAGGGAAATAAAAGCGACATCGTCTTTCAGGATACAATCTGTTTTCTCACACCTGGCAGCAAGTGAAGACCCGATGCAGGAGGAATTTACCAGCCGTCAGTTCGATCAGTTCACACAGGCTTGTGATGTTTTGCAGAACAAACTTGGTTATTTTTTTCTCAGGCATATTGCAAATTCAGCTGCTATACTTCGTCATCCGCAAATGCAGCTTGATATGGTAAGGCTTGGAATCGGTTTGTATGGAGTTGACAGTGCGGTATCCGGTAAATTAGATCTTCAACCAGTTGCCACGTTAAAATCAACCATAGCGCAGATCAGACATTTGAAAGCCGGTGAAACTGTTGGATATAACCGTAAAGGTGTTATTGAAAGAGATTCAGTGATCGCAACGGTAAGCATTGGTTATGCTGATGGGTTTAGCCGTAAGCTGGGAAATGGTGCCGGAAAAATTTGGGTACGGGAAAAACTGGCACCGGTCGTCGGCACTGTATGCATGGACATGACAATGATCGATGTAACGGATATTCCTGGGATAAAACAGGGAGATGAGGTAATAGTATTTGGAAATGAAATCCCGATACAAGACCTTGCCAATTGGGCTGGTACTATTCCTTATGAGATCATGACCAGCATATCCCAAAGAGTAAAACGAGTTTATTTTGAGGAATGATGTTCTTAGAATCAGGGGCGGTCACAATAGTCATACAAGTCAAAGTAGTCATATAGGTCAAATAGAAGCGATTTCATAAACTGACTTTTCTGACCAATATGACTTTTATGCATACAAGTCAAAGTAGTCATATAGTTTAAATAGAAGGGATTTCATAAACTGACTTTTCTGACCAATATGACTTTTATGCATACAAGTCAAAGTA
>Ga0075419_10000363_pt1 | contig 27891 bp, 24 predicted proteins | sample SoiMetdeltSBSDD3_FD_76900 | JGI IMG/M metagenome (GOLD analysis project Ga0075419, IMG submission 76900) | Bulk soil microbial communities from a Populus tree surrounding site in Tennessee, USA - Soil MetaG P. deltoides SBSDD3 | ecosystem: Environmental > Terrestrial > Soil > Tree plantation... | reverse complement strand
TGGAAAAGATTACCAGTATTCGCACAGTTATGAAAATAATTTTTCGCCGCAGGAATATTTACCCAAAGAATTATCCGGAACAAAATTCTATGACCCCGGGCAAAATGCCCGGGAAGAAGAATTGAGGAAATTCTTAAAAAGCCTTTGGAAGGATAAATACAACTACTGAACAAGTACTAAATAATCAATAATTATTAATTAATAATTAATGATTATTGTGGCGAGTATAGCAATGGAAAGAATTGTCCTTCCATCTTCCTGCCTTTTTCTACAACAGGCACTCCTTCAAGCAAGGGTTCATTAGAATCAGAAATAACTCCATCAGCAAACACATTTATTACAAAAGCTCTTCTTGGTTTATCACTTTTATTTTCTCCCGAACCATGTAAGGTGAGTGAATGATGAAATATCGCTTCACCGGCTTTTACTTCTGCGTATTGGGGATGGTCGAATTGCTTCTTTTGTTCATCATCTAAAAAATCGCGTATCCCTTGTATGTCCCCGGCAAGCACTGGCTTTGGCAATAATCCCCAGCGATGACTTCCCGCAATGTATTGAAGACAACCATTTTCTTTTGTTGCATCATCTAAACCGCACCAGCAGGTAAGGTGAGCTACGGGTTTTGTCCTGGTCCAGTAAGAATAATCCTGGTGCCATGCGACAACGCCGCCTTTCTTTGCCGGCTTCCAAAATAATTGATCATGCCAGAAACGAACCGGCACATTTCCCAACAGCTGGCTTGCTGCCACAAGAAACCGCGGATTCCATAATACATCATGAAAGCCAGGACCTATACGCCATGCTCCGAGGGCATGAAATAAAATAGTAGATGGATCGGAAGATTCATTAGAATGAAATTCATAATAAACTTATGACCGGGATGATGAACGTCGGCGATCTCAGTTAATTCATTTCGTAAAAAATTTATTTGTGCATCCTCGAGCATTTTTATACCCGCCAAATACCCGTTCTCATTAAAAAATGCGACCTGCTGATCACTAAGCATATACTTTTCCCAGTCCTTTGTGGATTTTGGCCATTGAAAAAGATCGCTTGCAAGCTCATGAACCTGGCTAAGATCTTTCGTTGTCATAACGCTTGTATTTTTTTAAAATTACATGTTTTAGAAATTAAGTAAGTTAATATCTTCATTTAAAAGACCGAACCAGATGCTTTGGGAGCTGAAAAAATTCGATGAACTGACGGTTGATGAATTATACTCGATCTTAGAACTAAGAAGTGAAGTTTTTATCATCGAACAAAACTGCGTTTACCAGGATGTGGACGGAAAAGACCAGGCGGCATGGCATGTAATGGGTACCGAAGATTCCCGGTTGATAGCCTATACAAGAATTCTTCCCCCGGGGGCTGCTTATGATGATCCGTCAATAGGTCGCGTAGTTACATTACCTTTGAAAAGAAGATCTGGCCTGGGCCGGCAACTGATGAATATTTCAATAAACGAATGCGAAAAAATTTTTGGCAAAACTCCAATAACCTTAGGCGCCCAATCTTACCTGGTCCATTTCTATGAATCACTAGGGTTTTCAAGCATAGGTGATGAATATTTAGAGGATGGAATACCGCACATAAAGATGACAAGGGAAGCTTCTTCGTAGAATCACAGCGTAAAAAAACTTCTTCTTTGCACTGCAATAAAAATACCCTCGTTGCGTCATTGATGAGTAGAGATTTATTTTCTACTTTAGTCGCCAGTCCAATAATCCTAATACCGGAACTAATAACTCCGGTGAAAAACACAAATCTGGTATCTATGAGAGCAATTGTACACTTTGGCCGTACATTAGTTACGGTTATCTTACTGCTTGGTTCGCTTTGGTCCAATTCACAGTCCATATCCTTTAAAGATGGAAAGTATGAATTGGGTCTTGGTCTTGGTCCCTCATTCTTTCTTGGCGATCTTGGCGGTGCCCGCGGCATCGGTAAGCCGTTTATTAAGGACCTTGATTTTCCACTGACAAAATTTTCAAAAGGAATTTTTGTGAACGTTTTTCCCGCTGAGTGGCTGGGAATAAGACTTGCATTTAATCAGTCATTTCTTGAAGGAAGTGACGATGAAGTGGATCTTGCAGGCGGTCGCGAATTCTCAAGATGGCGCCGCAACCAATATTTTCAATCTAAGGTAAGTGAGCTTTATCTTGGTGTTGAAATATATCCGACCGTTTTGCTTGAACAATATGATGGTCTTCAAGGTAAATTAAGACCTTACGGCATTACCGGCATTGGCGCTTTTAAGTTCAACCCCAAAGGTTATTATTATCCGGACCCCAATAATCTGAACAATAAAGTACTTGTAGAGCTAAAGCCTCTTCGTCTTGAAGGCCAGGGAATGTCTCAATATCCTGACAGGAAAGAATATGGCCTTACCCAGCTTGAGATACCAATGGGTGGTGGTTTTAAATACTACATCAAAGAGAATATTTATATAGGATTAGAGATCCTGCACCGCAAGACGTTTACAGACTATATTGATGATGTGAGTACAAAATATATTGACCCTATTTACTTTTCGCAATATTTAGCCCCTTCTGATGTGCCTATCGCATATCAACTTCACAACCGCGAACCATTTCGCAACATCACAAGACCGTATGTCGGGAGACAACGCGGCGATCCAAAAGAAATGGACTCGTACTTCTCAACGATCCTGCGCTTTGGCTGGAGGCTGAACGGAGATAGTTCGCCAAACAGAAGAGCGATACGACAGTTGCGATGTCCGTTATACTTTTAATCCGTACTTAATAATCCGAACCCAATATGAAAACAAACTCTACTTTGTCTTACTTAAGAAAACTGTCCCTATACTCCAGCGTGGGCTTAGTGCTGGGGATAGCACAGTCATGCACTGTCACTGAAAATGCCGGTACGACAGATGTCAAAAAAACAAGAATATCAAGAAAAGAAAGGGAAGTAAAAATTTATCCCGACATGCTAAAAAGGACAATGCATGTAAGGAGTGTTCAAAACGCAAAAGTTGACTTCTTTGTCTTCGATTCTCAGGGCACATTGATGGTACATTATAAAATGAATGAAAAAGATCATAAGAAGATAAATGGCCTGGAAAGGGGAACCTATACCTACCAGGTATTTAAGAATGATGAGATGAGCGAGTCGGGCAAGATCGTTATTAAATAGTTCTTTACCATATTTAAAGGCAGTTCCAATAAGGGCAGCGGGCTCTTTAAAATACAATACCTGGTTGACTAAAACCTGATCCGTTCTCTATTGTTACTCTCATTGTATGTATTTAAATTTTATTGAACACCTGCTGCCACTCTTATTGGACGCTTCACATTGCTCTTTTATTTACCCAAAAAATTCCCGCAGTCCAGGAAAAGTTTAATCTGTGATCCCTGAATGAAGCCGTTGGTAAACAACTTTCATTTGAAAACGATTAGCCCTTATCCCTCCTGAGAAAAGCTGCGGGTTTTTTTATTGTCAGACAAGCAAACTGAGGAAGATCCCTAAGATGCTCAATATTCATAGTTTTTCATTTTAATTCTGCCGCAAGAAATCCGGCCGTATAACTTTCTTTGGAATGTATTAATCCTTCGGGAGTTCCTTCGTATAATATTTTGCCCCCGCCATCACCACCTTCCGGACCAAGATCGATGATATGATCGGCAACTTTTATCACATCCATATTATGTTCGATGACCAGCACGGAATTGCCACGGTCTACCAATTTATTAAGAACTAAAAGCAAATGCTGAATGTCTTCAAAATGCAAGCCTGTAGTTGGCTCATCGAGTATGTAAAAAGTTTTACCAGTATCTCTTTTACCAAGTTCAGTGGATAATTTTACACGTTGCGCTTCTCCTCCACTTAAGGTAACAGCGCTTTGACCAAGGGTTATATACCCTAATCCCACTTCTTCAAGCACTTTTATCTTTCGGAAGATATAGGGAATATGCTGGAAAAACTCTACTGCCTGTTCTACAGTCATATCAAGCACATCAGCAATCGATTTTCCTTTATACCTTATCTCTAAGGTTTCCCGGTTATATCTTTTGCCATTGCATTTTTCACAATGCACATATACATCAGGCAAAAAATTCATTTCTATCACCCGCATGCCACCGCCTTCGCATACATCGCACCTGCCGCTTTTTACATTAAATGAAAAGCGGCCTGCAGTATACCCGCGGATCTTGGCTTCAGGGATCGACGCAAACAATGTCCTGATATCAGTAAAGAATCCGCAATACGTAGCAGGGTTGCTTCTCGGCGTCCGTCCGATCGGCGACTGATCGATCTCAATGACCTTATCTATATGTTCAAGTCCCTTTACCGTTTTGTATTCAAGTGGCGTTACTCTTGATCCATAAGCGTGTTTTGACAAAATAGGATAAAGTGTTTCATTGATCAATGTTGACTTGCCACTGCCACTCACACCGGTAACAACAATAAATTTTCCCAACGGAAACTTTACATCAAGGGTCCGGAGATTATTTCCTTTAGCTCCTTTTAGTTCTATGAATTTTCCATTGCCCAATCGCCTTTCCCCCGGCACAGCTATTTGATGATTCCCGTTTAAATAACTGGCAGTAAGTGTGTCGAGTTTCAGCATTTGTGCAGGTATGCCCTGTGCAACGATCTTCCCGCCATGAAAGCCTGCCTTCGGGCCTATATCTATTAAATGATCCGCTGCCAGCATAATGTCTTTATCATGCTCAACTACCAACACACTATTGCCGATATCCCGAAGATTCTTAAGTGCATCGATCAACCGGTGATTATCCCGTTGATGCAAACCGATTGATGGTTCATCAAGTATATAAGTGATGCCCTGCAATTGCGAACCTATTTGCGTTGCCAATCGTATCCTTTGTGATTCACCGCCACTCAGAGTTTTTGAAGTGCGGCTAAGCGTGAGATATGTCAAACCAACGTCTAAAAGGAATTGAAGCCGTTCTCTTATTTCTTTCAATACATCTTTGGCAATACTCTTTTGCTTATCTGATATCCTTAATTCGATACCATCAAACCACGCTGCAAGATTATCCAGGTTCATTTCTCCAAGCGCTGCAATATTTCTTCCCAATATTTTGAACCATAAACTTTCCTTTTTCAATCTTGCACCACCGCACGCATCACAAGGTCGCATTTGCATATAGCCTTCAGCCCAGTCACGAAGCCCTTCACTGTATCCATTATTGAACCAACGCTTAAGCATATTCACGATCCCTTCAAATGGAGCAGCCGGGTCAAACTTCAGGTTTTCAAAATCGATCTCGACTTCTGTTCCTTCCTCGTTGCCGTATAAAAGGATATTGAGCGATTTCTTGTTTAGATTTTTTACAGGAGTAGTTAATGAAATTTTATGTCGTTTTGCCAGGTCCTGCACCTGCCTGAAAACCCACGCATCTCTTTCTTCGCCAAGTGGTGCAATTCCGCCTTCGCTTATGCTTAAAGAATTGTCAGGTATCACGGACTCTAAGTTTACATGAAACATAGTACCTAACCCACGACATACGGGGCAGGCGCCATAAGGAGAATTAAATGAAAAAGAATTGGGTGATGGCTCTTCATAACTGATGCCGGTGTCTTCACACATTAATTGCTTACTGTATTGAACAAGATTCTTGTCTTCAATAAGTAAAAACATTAAATCTTTACCAAGCTTTAATGTTTGTTGAACGCTTTGGCTAAGCCTTGGTTTCAGATCATCAGTTACCTGCAGGCGATCTACCACCAATTCAATATCATGGATCTTATAACGATCGACCTGCATCTTCGGAACCAGGTCTTTTATTTCTCCATCCACTCTTACTTTCAAATAACCTTTTTTGCGAACATCTTCAAACAACTCACGGTAATGCCCTTTTCTTCCTCTAACCAGGGGCGCCAGTAATGAGATCTTTTTACCCTTGTACTTAGTAAAAATATTTTCAACGATCTCTTCCTCGCTCCATTTTACCATCGGCTTGCCGGTATTATAAGAGTAAGCCTCCCCTATTCTTGCAAATAATAATCGCAGGAAATCGTAAATCTCGGTAACAGTTCCCACCGTCGATCTCGGATTTTTATTTGTTGTTTTTTGTTCAATAGAAATAACAGGCGAGAGGCCGGTGATCTTATCTACATCAGGTCTTTCCATATCGCCGATAAATTGACGGGCATAGGCGCCAAATGTTTCCATATAGCGGCGTTGCCCTTCTGCATAGATGGTATCAAAGGCAAGCGACGATTTGCCACTGCCACTGATACCCGTGATCACTACTAATTTATTTTTCGGGATTGATATATCTATGTTCTTGAGATTATGCACTCTTGCTCCATGCACCTCAATAGCCTCATGATTAATTTCTTCAACCGGGATTCCGTTACTTTTTGATCTTGCCATAGGTAAAAGGGCGACGAAGATACTAACAATAATGTGTCAATTGAGGTGGCCCCAAACAAGTGATAGTTAAATATTGATGGCGCCGGAAATTCTTTTTTGAAATCCTTCTTCAACAGTTATCTTTGCCCTAGCTCTTTAAGGAAATGCTTATCAAGAAAGGCTGAGGGATATGGCCCGATGAAGCCTTGACAACCTACCGTGCTACGCTTTTGTCATCCTGAGCGAAGCGAAGGAAAGGTGCCAATTCCATCCCGATCATATCGGGAACAGATAAGTCAGTGTTCAAGCTTAAAAAATGATCTCACCATATTTAAAGCTCACCTGATTTATCGGGTGAGCTTTTTTATTTGAAGCAAAAAAAAAATTAAAGAATAAATTATAGAAAATGAGCTATCACAAAAATCTTACGATCGGTTTATTTGGGTTCGGTGTTGTTGGTGAAGGCCTTTATCATATCCTGAATCAAACTCCGTCTTTAAAAGCTACGATAAAAAAAATTTGTATCAAGCACCCGGACAAGAAAAGAAATGCGCCGGCTGAATTGTTCACCACGGATAAAAACGAATTGCTTTTTGACCCCCAGATCAATGTGATTGTAGAAGTGATCAATGAAACCGAAGCGGCTTTTGAAATTGTAACCACTGCTTTAAAGAACGGGAAAGATGTGGTGAGTTCCAGTAAAAAAATGCTTGCCGAAAATATGCCCGAATTGTTAGGGATTCAAAAAACAACCGGTCTTTCCTTGCTGTATGAAGCAGCTGCCTGTGCCTCAATCCCGATTATCAGGAACCTGGAAGAATATTATGATAATGACCTGGTGCAGTCGGTAAAAGCTATTTGCAATGGCACTACCAACTTCATTCTTACAAAAATGTTCGAAGAAAAATTGGAGTATAAGCAGGCATTGTTGCTGGCACAACAAGCAGGTTTTGCTGAAACAGATCCGACGCTTGATGTGGAGGGTTATGACCCGTTAAATAAATGGACAATCCTTTTAAATCATTCTTATGGCATTGTAGAAGACCCGGTGAACATCGTTTTTACGGGGATTCAAAATATCAACCAGGGTGATGCTGCCGTAGCCAGGGAAAAACACTACCAGATTAAGCTGGTAGCGCAGGCAAAGAAATTGAACAATGGCGGTGTGGCAGCGTTTGTACTGCCCCAGTTTGTAAATCAAAATGATCAGCTTGCCTTTGTAAAAAATGAGTACAATGGCGTGGTGATCGAGAGCGGTTTTTCTGATAAACAGTTTTTTTATGGAAAGGGTGCCGGAAGTTTTCCCACCGGTTCAGCGGTACTCAGCGATATTTCTGCCTTGCGTTATGATTATCACTACGAGTATAAAAAGCTTTATCATCATCAGCCAAACCACCTAACAAATGATTTTTATCTGAAAGTTTATGTAAGTTTTGATAATGGCGCCTATATCCCTAAAGAGAAATTTGAATGGATAGAAGAATGGCATGCTGACCTGAACAGGAATTACCTGGTTGGTGTGGTGGCATTTTCAGAATTAAAGGATTCAAAATGGTGGAAGGAAAATAATATATCCTTGATCCTTACACCTGAGCCGATCATTGAAGATGTTGAGATCAGGAAGCTGAAAAAGAAAAGTCTCGAGCTGGCGGGCATCACATTATGATTGCTGCACAAGTCGTATTAATTTTGTGAAAATCTCGATCCTTGGTGCACGAAAGACCGGCAAATAATTTCGGTATTGCTTTCTTTTTAACTATTGCTATTGCTATTGCAACCGGGATTGTTATCCTGGTTCTGGGAAAATCTGGAACATTTCAACTGATCAATGGTAATCACAATCCGTTTGCCGATCAATTCTTCAAATATTTTACTCACTATGGTGACGGGTTAATGTGGACCCCGCTCGGTCTCTGGTGTTTTTTTTACAGGAGAAAATATTTTATTGCAGTTCTGTTTGGCGCCGTTATTTCAACAATTATAGCGCAGGTGCTAAAGCGAGTTGTTTATCCGGATGAGCTAAGACCAATTACTTACCTGTCTGAAACATTTCCTGTGCATGTAATTGATGGAGTTACCATGCGTAAGGTTCACAGTTTCCCGTCGGGGCACGCCACCACAGCTTTTACTATTGCATTGATCGTGGCGTATATGATAAACAAAAAAGGTTGGTCGCTGATTCTTCCTTTGTTTGCGCTGTTAGCTGCCTATTCCCGGGTTTATTTGGGCCAGCATTTTCCAACCGATATTTTCGCCGGCATGTGTATTGGAATTCTTTCGGCGATTCTATCACTTCTTGTTTACAGAAAATTTCTTCGCTATGTAAACAAAAAAACTGTTCTAAAAACTGAAACAGCGGCCGTGCAATGAAAATAGAAAAGCCACAACATCTTTGTGGCTTCATTGCGGTGAGGGAGGGATTCGAACCGCCGCGGCGGAACAACTTTAAGTAATAAATCTAAAATAAAAAAGCCACAACATATTTGTGGCTTCATTGAGGTCAGAGAGGGATTCGAACCGCCGCGGCGGAACAACTTTAAGTAATAAATCTAAAATAGAAAAGCCACAACATATTTGTGGCTTCATTGAGGTCAGGGAGGGATTCGATCCGCCGCGGCGGAACAACTTTAAGTAATAAATCTAAAATAGAAAAGCCACAACATCTTTGTGGCTTCAGTGCGGTGAGGGAGGGATTCGAACCCTCGGTACAACTTTAAGGTCGTACGACGGTTTAGCAAACCGTTGATTTCAGCCACTCATCCACCTCACCAAGCAAATGACTGAATTCGTTTTTTAGTCAGGAACGCCCCGATTGAAATCGAGGCGATCTTTTGGTCGGGAAGACAGGATTCGAACCTGCGACCCCCTGGTCCCAAACCAGGTGCGCTACCGGCCTGCGCTACTTCCCGATTGTCGATTTGCTGATAATTTCTTTTAACCCACTCACCTGCGACCCTCCCGATCTCAATCGGGATGCGCAATCAGCCTACGCTACTTCCCGAATTTTGATTTGCAGCCGATTCCCTTTTTTAAAGGGGTGGCAAAAATAAGCATTCATGCCTGCAAATCCCAAAAAACAATCCCGATTGTTAACCGGGATTGATCTTTGAATTTTTTTGTTGATTACATCGCTGCTAATTGCACTTTTTGCTGGAGTTCCAACACATTCTCACGAAATACGCCATCCGTATCCATCAGGTCCTTTACTGTTTGACAGGAATGTATAACAGTTGTATGATCGCGACCACCAAAATGTTCACCAATAGTTTTTAATGAATTCTTTGTAAACGCTTTTGCTAAATACATAGTGATCTGCCGGGCCTGAACAATTTCCCTTTTACGTGTTTTTTGTAAAAGCTTATCGTAAGGCACATCGAAATAATCGCAAACCATTTTCTGAATAGTTTCGATGGTTATTTCTTTACTGGATGATTTGACGAAGTTTCTAAGCACTTTCTTAGCCAGATCGAGGTCGATCTCTCTCCTGTTAAGCGAAGATTGTGCCAGCAATGATATTAAAGCCCCCTCCAGCTCTCGCACATTGTTACTTATATTATAAGCAATGTATTTCACCACTTCTTTCGGCATTTCCAACCCGTCATGCTTCATCTTTCTTTCCAGTATTTCTATTCTTGTCTCATAATCCGGAACCTGCAAATCGGCGCTAAGACCCCAGCGGAAGCGACTCAATAATCTTTCCTGTACACCCTCCAGATCTTTTGGCGGTTTATCGCTTGTCAATATTAATTGCTTACCTGACTGGTGCAGGTGATTGAAAATAGCAAATAATGCATCCTGGCTTTTTTCTGCTTTTGCGAAAAATTGAACATCATCGACGATCAGCACATCAATAAGCTGGTAGAAATGTATGAAATCATTGATCGCATTATTGCGACTATGATCCATGAACTGGTTGATGAATTTTTCTGAGCTCACGTAAAGAACAACCTTGTTGGGATGTGTTCTTTTTACTTCATTACCGATGGCTTGAGCAAGATGGGTTTTGCCCAACCCTACGCCACCATAAATGACAAGCGGGTTAAATGAGTTAGCGCCTGGTTTTTCAGCGACTGTTTTCCCGGCACGCCGCGCAACACGATTGCAATCACCTTCAATAAATGAATCAAATATATATATGGGATTGAGTTGCGGGTCGATCTGCATTTTCTTCAATCCCGGGATGACAAACGGGTTCTTTACCGGATTGTTTATGATGAGAGGGAAATCCATTTCGTTATTCGGATACATTTTAAAACCCTGGCCGGGAACATCCATCGTCAATGGTTGTTTATTCTTACTTCCGCTATCCACCATGATACGATATTCCAAACGGGCTTCTTTACCTAACTCACGTTTCAATGTCTTCGCTAATAAATTTACATAATGTTCTTCGAGATATTCGAAAAAAAATTGGCTGGGAACCTGAATAACTAAAATATTATTCTTTATCGAGATCGGTTTGATGGGTTCGAACCAGGTTTTGAAGTGCTGCCATTCAACAATGTCTTTGATGATCTTTAAACAATTTGACCAAACTTTTTCAGCATTCTTCTCCATCAGTTAGTAAGCAATTTATATCGAGTTAAGAATCTTCTTATATTCCGCCGCCTAATTCATAAGGACATTAAAAAAATTTTCACAGGAGGACGAATATCTAAAAATCTTTTCTAATAAAAAATTTTTATTCGTCTGTTTTTTTTGTAACCATAATTGAACTTGCCTGTGATAATTTTTTCTTGGAAATCTTTGTAAAATCAAAGTCCAGCCGTCCAAGGTTGATGCCTGCCCATCCCACTTGATTTACCAATACATCATCTCCCTTTTTATTTTTATATACTAAAGGATTTGGAAGGAATGTATGCGTATGTCCGCCAATGATCAGATCTATATTTTCCGTCTCCATTGCTAATCGTTTATCACTTACTTTATTATCGGAATAGCTGTTGCCAAGATGGGAAAGGCAAATAACCAGGTCACAATTTTTATCTTTTTTTAATGTGTTCGCCATTTCATTTGCTTTCGATACAGGATCGAGGTATTTTGTATTGCCATAAAGATTTGCAGGGATCAATCCCGCCATTTCTATGCCGATCCCAAATACACCAACTTTTATTTTTCCTTTCTTAAATAGCTTATATGGTTGATACTTATACTCCATGGGTGTTCCACTGAAATCATAGTTTGCAACAACCATTGGAAACGTTGCATTATTTGTCAATTGTGTTGCAAGATTATCAAGTCCTGCATCAAAATCATGATTGCCAATTGCGGTAGCATCATATTTCATGGAGCTCATTGCTTTTATTTCCGGTTCTCCTTTATAAAAATTAAAATACGGAGTACCCTGGAATATATCACCGGCATCCAGTAATAAAACATGATCTTGCTCACTTCGTATTTTTTCTATTATTTCAGCTCTTGCCGCCACGCCTCCCAATCCCTGGTTCACGCCGCCATCCATTGGAAAAGGGTCGATGCGGCTATGAACATCATTTGTATGGAGAACGGTTAATTTATAGGCTTTTTCTTCGGATCTCAATTCATCATAGATCGATCTTCCCGCAAGCAAACCGCCTGCGGCTATTATATTATTATATAAAAATGCTTTCCTAGTTAACATAACTGGTCCTCTCAATATTTGAAACCGTTATTTTTTTACCCTGGCTATTAAAAAACTTTACATAATCAATGATGGCATCGCGCAGCAGGTAACTGCTGGTAGTGCGATTTAAGTTTTTTAAAAGATTTGAATTCATCACAACATAATCCGAATGAACAATCGTGTACTCAGCATTTGGATCGAGCGGTTTATTACCTATCAGCACCTGCTGTGCCGTTTTATTTATTATTTGCACAGTCATGCCTGATTGGATCACCCCTTCACCCGCCGCAAGCGTATCAAGATATTGTTTCAATAAACTTCCTTTCAATTTTAATTGAACCATAAGATTATCAAATGGCATCAATTCATAAACTTTTCCTTGTGTAACAGCACCCGCAGGAAGTTCGGGTAACCGAATACCACCGGCATTCATAAATGAAGCGTCAACGAGCGGATTCACTTTTTGTCTTGCCATTTCGAGATAGGCATCGGTAATAAAATATCCCAGCGTATTTACCGGTCTTTTGCGTTCAAGAAGATATTCATTAAAACCGATCACCGCATGCATCAATTTATTTACACTATCACCATACGGCTTTATAACTGAAATGAGAGAATTGTTGACGGCTGCATGTTGAATCGTGTAATTACTGTACTGTATTGATTCGGCTTTATATGAACTATGGCAGGCAAGCGAAAGGAAAATTGTAATTAATAACGGATAAAATGGAATCTTTGACATATAGCAAGGTGACCACTCAAGTTAGATACTTTATCAATAAATAATGCCAATCGCAAGAATTATTTTTAAAAAAAAATAACTGCTGAATCGAACTTCATAACGAAAAAATCTTTCTTGATTTGGTTGGGATTTATCCTTACTTTAGGGCACCCAATTTACACTGCTATGAGAAAATTTGTACTACTACTTACAACAGTATTTATTATTTTTTTATCCCCTGCATCGGCTCAAACATCCGGTTCTACCGAACCAGAAAAAAGAAAGGTTTCGCTTGGCATTAAAACTGGCGTCAATATTTCTAAATTAAGATTGAATGGAAAGATACCTGGCATCATGACCTCAGAATATCGCACAGGTTTTGTTGCAGGCGCCTTTGTCAATTTTCCAGTTGGAAAAAAATCTCCTATTTCAATACAACCAGAATTCCTTTACTCTTCAATGGGTGGCGATCTCAGGAATGAATATAACGAACCGCAAAACATTCGCTTAAATTACTTTTCATTACCTGTTTTAATAAAATACCAGTTTACAAAAAAATTAGCGGCATTTGTGGGTCCGCAGGTGGATGCTATTTTATATGCAAAAGAGAATAGTAGTTTTGGCGAAATTAATATTACTAAAGCAGTAGAAGAGTTTGATGCGTATGTTACCGGTGGTTTCGAGTTTTGGCCATGGCGCCATATTGTTCTGAATGCACGTTACATGCATGGTTTTAAAAAAGTTTATACTACTGCCCCTCAAATTTCAATGAACAATCGTGGTTTCCAGATCACGTTGGGTTTACGATTCCATAAAGCAAAGCCATGGGTAGCACCAACATCTACAGAGATCATAGCGCCACCTGTTGATAAAGACACCGATGGTGATGGCATATTTGATAGCAGGGATAAATGTCCTACTGTTCCGGGTGTCGCCAGATACGAAGGTTGTCCTGTTCCTGATACTGATAAAGATGGAATATTTGATGATAAGGATAAATGCCCTGAAATGGCAGGCTATCCTGAGCTTGATGGTTGTCCTTATCCGGATCGTGATAAGGATGGCGTGACGGATAATAAGGATCGTTGCCCTGATGAACCCGGATCTACAAAGAATGACGGCTGCCCGATCACTGATCGTGACAATGACGGCGTTCCTGATGCCAGCGACCGTTGTCCTGACGAGCCGGGACCTGCCTCCAACCAGGGTTGTCCTGAAATAAAAGAAGAGGTCAAGCAAAAAACTGAGGCGATCGCCAAGAGCATTTACTTTGATCTTAATAGCGCCAAATTGCAAAGGAGGTCTTATGCCCCATTGGATGAATTAGTGCAAATACTTAAAGACAATCCAAGCTATAAAGTTGCAATTGAAAGTCATACGGATAATACAGGTACTAATGAGTATAATAAGAAATTGAGTAATAATAGGTCTGCTACAGTTATGAATTATCTTGTAAGCAAAGGCATTGAGGCAAGCAGGCTGACAGCAACGGGGTATGGAGAAGAGCGACCCGTTGCAACAAATAGCTCAGCTGAAGGCAGGTCCTTAAACCGCAGAAGCGAATTGAAACTTTCTAATTAAAAATAGTAGTTATCTAAGTACAAATAGCTGTCAGAAATGGCGGCTATTTTTTTTGCGCGAAATCTTTCAACTTTGCAAATTGTTCCGGAATAAACATCCGGCCGTAAAATGAAAAAGATAATATCACTTCGGGTAAAGCCAGCCGAAGCTGCAGACAGCAGTTTTATAAATCGATTGATAACCGCCGAATCAGGACCTGGCAAAAATTTAGTGACCGGCTTCAATATTTTAAAAAGATCGATCGACGCCAGGAGTAAACAAGTTTACATCAACCTTTCCGTGGAAGCTTTTATAAATGAACCTTACCACCACCGGCAACCGGCTACAATTGATTTTAAGGAGGTGTCCAAATCAAAAGAACAGGTAATAATTATTGGGGCCGGTCCTGCCGGCTTGTTTGCAGCGCTGCAACTGATAGAAAAAGGTATCAGGCCAGTGATATTGGAAAGAGGAAAAGATGTAAAATCAAGACGGAGAGACCTTGCTGTTTTAAATAAAGAAGGAATCATTAATCCGGAAAGTAATTATTGCTTTGGAGAAGGGGGCGCCGGCACTTATAGCGACGGTAAACTATATACCCGCAGTACAAAACGTGGCGATGTAAACAGGATCCTAAACTTGCTGGTTCAGTTTGGTGCGGATGAAAAGATATTGTATGAAGCACATCCTCATATTGGCACAAACAAATTACCACAAATAATAACTGCTATCAGAAAACAGGTCGTAGGGAGCGGTGGCGAATTCCACTTTGAAAAAAAGGTGGTGGACTTCAAAATCGAAAATGGTGTGATAAAAAAGGTAATTACTTCATGCGGGGAAAATTTTATGGGTGAAGCAGTTATTCTCGCCACTGGCCATTCTGCGAGAGATATTTTTTTACTGCTTCATCAAAAAAATATCCTGATCGAATTCAAGCCTTTTGCTCTTGGTGTAAGGGTTGAGCATCCCCAGTCATTGATCGACTCAGTCCAATACCATTGTGTAGTAAGGGATGAATTTCTTCCTCCTTCTTCCTATAACCTGGTGCAGCAAATAGATGGCAAGGGCGTTTTTTCATTCTGCATGTGCCCGGGGGGTATTATTGCACCAGCTTCAACAAATCCAAATGAGCTGGTAGTGAATGGATGGTCACCATCAAAACGAAACAATCCGTTTGCGAATAGCGGCATTGTTGTATCGGTGGAAGAAAAGGATGTTTCATTTTATAAAAAATACGGACCGCTTTCCGGGATGTATTTTCAACGAAGTGTTGAAGAAAAGGCATTTGCAGCAGGTGGTGGCAAGTTTGTTGCGCCTGCACAGCGGCTGGTTGATTTTTGTGATAATAAATACAGTTCATCAGTACCGGATTGTTCGTATTTGCCCGGTCTTAACTCGGCGAGATTAAAAGATGTGATCCCTGCATTTATAACGGAAAGACTACGAGCCGGATTTAAAGAATTTGGTAAAAAGATGAAAGGATATTATACAAATGAAGCAGTAGTCGTAGCAACCGAATCCCGCACTTCGTCTCCCGTTCGTATTCCAAGAGGCACAGAAAACCTTCATCATCCGCAAATAAAAAACCTATATCCCTGTGGCGAAGGCGCTGGCTATGCCGGCGGAATAGTAAGCGCTGCCATGGATGGTGAAAGAGTCGTTTCCGCTATCCTGCAAAATCATGTTGCAACCGGATTTTAAGATTTTCCTGTGGTAGATCATTTATTTTACATCAGAGTAATCACACCTGCCTAATTTTACCAACTGAAATCTTGAGATATGTCCTTACTGGAAGTTCAACACCTGCGAAAATTTTTTGCAACACAAAAGGCTGTAGACGATATCAGTTTTACGGTTGAAAAGGGAAGCATATTTGGTTTGCTAGGCCCCAATGGCGCCGGCAAAACTACTTTGATCCGGATGATCACGGGTATATTTTATCCTGACGAAGGACAAATAATTTTTGACGGAAAGAAATTTGATCCTATTAAGGATGTGGGGCACATTGGTTACATGCCTGAAGAAAGGGGCCTTTATAAAAAAATGAAAATTGGCGAACAAGCAATGTATCTCGCCCAATTAAAAGGGTTGAAACGAAATGAGGCGATGGAAAAGATAAAGGAATGGTTCGTGAAACTTGAAATGCAAAGCTGGTGGAATAAAAAAGTAGAGGATCTTTCAAAAGGAATGAGCCAGAAGCTCCAATTCGTTACCACTGTATTACATCAGCCAAAGCTTATCATTCTTGATGAGCCTTTCAGTGGCCTGGACCCGGTAAACAGCAATCTTATCAAAGATGAGATCTATAAACTGGCCCTGAACGGTTCCACGATCATTTTCAGTACGCACAGAATGGAGCAGGTGGAAGAGATCTGCGATCATATCATTCTTGTCAACAAAGGAGAAAAAATTCTTGACGGTTCGGTAAAAGGAATAAAACATCAATTCAAAGAGAACCTGTTTAATATTGGATTTGAAACAGGACCGGTTAACCTTAATGGTAATCCGCCTTTTGAAACGGTGGGGAAGAAAGAACATTCTTTTATTGTTAAGATCAATGATGGGAATAAACCAAACGATGTATTGAAGTATTTTCTACAACAAAATGTGGCTATAAATTCTTTTAATGAAATTCTACCTTCCTTAAATGACATTTTTATCAAGCTTGTTGAAGGCACCCCATTAACACGCCAATTCCAGGCGGTAACTGCTTAATAATATTATATGAATAAGACCTGGCTGGTAATAAAAAGAGAATACCTGACGAGAGTGAGAAATAAGACTTTTTTGCTCTCTACCATTTTGCTCCCGATTGTAATGGTGTTATTTATTGCAGGCTCTGTTTTCTTTGCGGCACGCCCGGAGGGGAAAAAGAAAATAGCTGTTGAAGACAGGAAAGGAGAGCTTGCCAGATTTCTGAAAAGCGATAGTTCTAAAATAGAATTCAGTTTTAACTCAGGTGCTGACACAAGTAATTTTGATGAAAAAGGTTTTGATGGTTTTCTGTATTCTGTCGATACTGCAGGACGATATTTCCTGCTGAGAACAGTAAAAGCGGCATCCAATGAAACAATGGATAAAGTAAGGGATAGGCTGAATAATGCTTATGTGAGCAATAAACTGCTTGAAAAAAATATTACCATTGAACAGATAGATTCCATTAACGCAGCTTCCAGATCTCACTACACAGTTGACAATACCGATGAGAAAAATAAGAACGTGAACTCTTCTGTCAACTCCATAATCGGCTTTGCCAGTGGTATCATTATTTACATTACTATGTTCATTTTCGGTGCCATGGTAATGCGTGGTGTGATGGAAGAAAAGACGACACGTATTGCTGAGGTAATTGTAAGCAGTGTAAAACCCTTTCAGCTAATGATGGGAAAAATTGTTGGTATTGGCGCTGTTGGTCTTACGCAAATGTTGCTATGGATCATACTTATTTTTATTATTTCATCGGTCGCCGGCGCATTATTGCCGGCAGATATTATGGAGCAGGTAAAAGATATTCAAAAGAACCCGGCAATGATGACTTCAAACCCTGGTCAGTTTAGCGACACGGCAAAAGGCCTTGCCAACCTGACCAATATGAATTGGCCATTAATCATAGGATGCTTTCTTTTTTATTTTCTTGGCGGCTACCTTTTTTATTCTTCGCTTTTTGCGGCAATTGGCAGCGTAGTAAATGAAGATCCGCAAGAGGCGCAATCCCTGATGTTTCCTATTATGATGCCGATCGTTTTTGGATTTATTATTTTATCAACCAATCTTGATAGGCCGGATAGTCCTGCCATGTTTTGGGCGAGTATTATTCCTTTCACGTCCCCAATTGTAATGATGGGCAGGCTGGCGTCTAATCCACCTGTTTGGCAACTGGTTGTTTCTATGCTCTCACTGATCGCCGGGTTTTTGTTTACCACCTGGTTTGCAGGCAAGATCTATCGCACAGGTATTTTACTTTACGGTAAAAAACCTTCCTGGAAAGAAATGATCAAGTGGATCCGCAGGTCTTAACTTATCTCCTGGGCTTATTTGTTAAAATTTTCTTTTTTGACAGCCGGGATTTTCTTAATACGAAATCAATCGTATATTTGGGGTAGTATAGTCTTAAACAAATCATCTAAAACTTATTTTATGACCAACTGGAAAAACGTAAGGATAACGCTGGCCGTAATAGCAGTGGCTATCACCTCTGTGCTGCTACTCAGTTCCTGGAATATCGAAAACGCTTATGGTTCCTGGAATAATTTCGGAGACAGAGTAACAGATACTGTTCCGAAAAAAAACCCTAAAGAAAAAAAGATCCGTGATCTTGATGATGTGATCGACGAGCTGAATGAGGCTGACTGGAAAGTGGACATGGAAAAAATTCAGCGCGAATTAAAAGAATCCATGAAAAGTTTTGATACGGAAAAACTGCGGTTCGATATGGAAAAAGTGATGAAGGATGTGGATTTCCAGAAGATCCAAAAAGAGCTCGAACAGTCACTATCTAAAATGGATTTTAGCAATATCGAAAAGGAAATGGCAAATGCAATGAAGGAGCTTGATGCCATGAAGCTAAATAAAGAGTGGCAGGAATCAATGTCAAAAGTTGACTTTGAAAAGATCCAAAAAGAAATGGAAAAAGCCATGAAAGAGTTTGATGGTGTAAAACTCCAAAAAGAGTTGCAGGAATCAATGCAAAAGGCCGAATGGGATAAGATGAAACTCGAATTTGACAAGATAAAGGATATCGATATGAAGAACTTCCAGCTTGACATGGATAAAATGAAACTTGAACTCGATAAAATCGGTCCTGAATTGGAAAAATCAATGGAGCAGGCGAAAATAGGAATCCAGAAAGCCAAAGAGGAAATGAAGGAGTATAAAGAGTTCGTTGATGGTCTTGAAAAAGATGGGCTGATCAATAAGAAAGAAGAATATACTATCAGGCACAAAGACGGGGAACTTTTCATCAACGGCAAAAAAGCAAGTGATGCAACGTACAATAAATACAGGTCATTCCTCGAAAAGCGTAAAACATTTACTATAGAAAAATCAGCCGATGATTTTAATATAGATATCGATTAGTATAGCCTTGCCAAACCAATCCCGACTGCCGTCGGGTGCCCTGAAAAACAACAGCCGTAGATTTGTACTACGGCTGTTTCTATTATGAATATGTATTTTATCGCATTGGTAGCGCCGGCAGAGATCGACCGGCAGGTTTTGAAATGGAAAAATTATTTTAAGGAACATTTTCAATGTGTTGTTGCATTGAAATCCCCGGCACATATTACCCTCATACCTCCTTTTTGGATGAAAGACGAATTGGAAGACGACCTCATCAGTTCAATAGAGGAGTTCAGCAAGACACAAAAACAATTTGAGGTCATTCTTAAGAATTTTGCCGCCTTTAAGCCACGCGTGATTTATGTGGATATAATCACCACCCGCGCCTTAGAAAGTCTTCATCACGGATTAAATGATTTTATTTATGATAAAAATAAGTTCCCGGTTAAAATAGAAGACAGGCCTTTTCATCCTCATGTAACGTTGGCAGCAAGAGATCTATATAAAAAAGCGTTCCATGAAGCATGGCAAAGATTTTCATCAAAGGAATATGAAGCTACCTGGCTTGTAACAGGTATTTCCTTACTCAGGCATAATAAAAAAAATTGGGATGTAATATTTACATCCCAACTCGACGATTAATGACTCCCTCAATTATTTTGTATCAAAGAATTGGAAAGGTGAAGGCATCAGGTCAAATCCATCCGCTTCGATCATCTCGATGCGCATCTGGAAAGTCTCATCTGTTTTAACGGATATTTTTTCACGAACTACCTTGCGGTAGCCTGCCTTTTCAAATACAAGTTTATAAACCCCTGTTTTCAGTTCATCGAATTCAAAGCGACCGGTCTCATCGGTGATAACAAATTTTTCTTTTTTGTTGGCTGAATAAGCAGTAACTGTCACTTCACCCAAAGGTTTTTTGGAATCGCCATCGACGATGCTTCCGGTTACCTCATTAACTTTTCCCGGGTTGATGGGTTCAATGTTATTTGCCCTGGATTTCAAACAACCCAACGTGCAAATAGCAATAAGCAGAAGGATTCTCTGTTTCATTTGACAAAGCGGTTATACAGGTTTTCGTTTCGCATGGCACTTGACACAAGTCAAATTTAAGTCATTTTAATTGGAATAGCCAAGGCTTCTTTAAAGTCCCGCCACACCTCATCCACGATTTTGGCCGCTGGTAATATATCCCTAACGTTTGCACTTACCTGTCCTATCTCCAATTCGCCCTCATCCAACTGTCCTTCAAACATACCTTTTTTGGCCCTGGCCCTGCCCAACAAAGTCTTTAATTCTTCGACACTTGCACCTCTTATTTCCGCTGCTTGCACGTCGGAAAAAAATTTATTTTTCATCATTCTCACCGGTGTTAATTGTTTCAACGTTAGCATAGTATCACCTTCCGTGCTATTAATAACGGCCTTTTTAAATTCTAAATGAGAGGATGCTTCTTCACTCGCAACAAAACGACTACCCATTTGTACTCCCTCCGCCCCCATCACCATGGCTGCCAACATTTGCCTCCCGGTGGCGATGCCGCCCGCAGCTATTACAGGAATTTTTACTGCATTAACCACGGCAGGTATTAAGACCATCGTAGTTGTTTCTTCTCTTCCATTATGGCCACCTGCTTCGAATCCTTCGGCAACCACTGCATCACACCCCGCTTCTTCAGATTTCCTGGCAAACTTTGACGAGCTTATAACATGAACAACAGTTATTCCCTTTTCTTTTAAAACGCCGGTCCATGTTTTTGGGTTGCCTGCACTGGTAAATACGATCTTCACTCCTTCTTCAATTACTATCTGAATATGCTTATCAATATCGGGATAAAGCAACGGAACATTTACACCAAATGGTTTCACCGTCGCCGCTTTGCATTTCTGAATATGCTCTCTTAAAATATCAGGGTACATACTGCCACTACCGATCAATCCCAATCCACCGGCGTTGCTTACAGCGCTTGCCAACCGCCAACCGCTTGCCCAGATCATACCGGCCTGGATGATAGGATAGTTTATTCCAAACAATTTTGTTATCCGATTTGAAAAATCAGGCATGTAGTAAAGATAATGTTCAATGCTCAATGCTCAATTTTCAATGCCTGTTTGCCGAATAGAATTACACGACTTACAAGAGTCCGCCAAAAGCGGAAGGAACGATGATAAGAATTAATTAAGCTGGTAACCAAAAACATCTTTCAATTTTTCAGCACCATTAAATTCACTGTTGTGGAAGCTAACAAAGTTCGCCCTTTGGAGGACAGGCGACCTATCCTAAATCCATATCTGTATTATCACCGATATTCAATGTTCGGGTTTCTCCGCGAATACCGGTATCGCTGCCGATGAGTGAATAATCCAAAACAATATCGAAAAGATTGGAAAAAGAACCAATGATAGATTGCTTGATAATGGAGTAATTGATCTTTGTATTTTCCCCGATGGAAACATTCGGCCCAATGATCGAGTTTTTTATATCGCAACCGGCGCCGATACTTACCGGGTGAATGATAACGGTATTTTCAAAATGGTGCTGATCATCAACGTTGCTTCCAAATTTCTTTAATAGCGTCGCATTGGATTCAAGCAAGGTATCTTTTTTACCACAATCGAACCAGTTATCAACTTTAAAGCTTTTGAATTTTATACCCTGCTTTATCATACAATCAAGCGCATCAGTAAGATTGAATTCACCATGACTACGCAACCCTTGTTTAATGTTTGCTTCAATGCAATGAAACATTTGTTCGGTTTCCCTGATCTTATACAATCCCACCAGCGCCATGTTGCTTTTTGGTATCTGCGGTTTCTCAATAACATGCTCGATAAAACTGTCTTCATCGATCTCAGCGACACCAAATTCCCGGGGATCATCCACCTTGCGAACACCAAGCATCGAATGCGGACTTTCGATCACTGATTTTACATCGTACTCGCAGATCGTATCACCAAGCACCACAAACACCTCATCATTCTTTACGATACTCTTGGCCATCCGTACCGCATGGCCAAGGCCCAGGCGTTCAGTTTGATGCACAAAATGTGCACGCAGTTCCGGGTGCTTTTGCTGTACATAATCACGGATCTTATCGCCAAGGTACCCGACAATGAAGATCACCTCATCGATACCAGCCTCTTTTATCTGATCAATGATAATACTAAGCACCGTTTTGCCAGCCAGTGGTATCAGTGCCTTAGGTTGAGTGTAAGTATGTGGACGCAGCTTTGTGCCTGCGCCTGCTACCGGGATTATCGCCTTCATTGTTGGTTCTAAAAGCCTGTGAAAATAGTGAATTATTAATAAACAAAACTTTACGATCTCATTGACCACTCTCTTAATTTTGCCGCAAGTGATTGTCTTACCGGCTGCAGTAATTCTATTTAGCTTCCGTTGTGTCACTCACTTGTACGTCCTGTAATTCTATTCGTCAAATAAACTCTTAATAATGGTAGAAATCGAAACACAAAGAGATACTGAAGTTTTTGATCTTCTTCAAAAAGAACTTGAACGCCAGCGTAATGGCATTGAACTTATCGCTTCCGAAAATTTTACATCGTTGCAGGTATTGCAGGCAATGGGAACATGCCCGACAAATAAGTATGCAGAAGGTTATCCCGGTAAAAGGTATTACGGAGGCTGCGAGGTTGTTGATGAAATAGAAACCCTGGCTATCGAAAGATTGAAAAAAGTATTCAATTGTAGTTGGGCGAACGTACAGCCTCATAGTGGCGCTTCTGCAAATGGGGCAGTCTTTCTTGCTGTGTTGAAACCCGGTGAAAAATTCCTAGGTCTTGATCTAAGCATGGGCGGACACCTGACGCATGGTAGCCCTGCCAACTTTAGCGGCAAAACTTATCATGCACTACATTACGGTGTAACGAAGGACGGATATGTAGATTATGACCAATTGGAAGTAAAAGCAAGGGAGGAAAAACCAAAGATGATCATTTGCGGCGCCTCTGCCTATAGCCGTGAATGGGATTATAAACGCATTCGGGCTATTGCTGATGAAGTTGGCGCCATTGTATTTGCTGATATTGCACATCCGGCCGGGTTGATCGCAACAGGTTTATTAAATGATCCCTTTGATCATTGTCATATTGTAAGCTCAACAACCCATAAAACATTACGTGGCCCACGCGGCGGCATCATTATGCTTCGTCATGATTTTGAAAATCCATGGGGAATAAAGGATCCAAAAGGAAATTTAAGAACCATGAGCCAGTTACTTGATCTTGCAGTTTTTCCTGGTTCACAGGGCGGGCCGCTTGAACATGTGATCGCAGCCAAAGCAGTTTCGTTTGGTGAAATTCTTACAGAAGATTTCAAAGCGTATGGCAAGCAGATCATCAGCAATGCACAGGCCATGGCTACATCATTTGTCAACCGTGGTTATAATCTTATCAGCGGCGGCACTGATAACCATTTAATGTTGATCGATCTTCGCAATAAAAATCTGACAGGCAAAAAAGCGCAGGAAACTCTAGACAAAGCACATATCACGCTTAACAAAAATGCGGTGCCTTTTGACGATAAATCTCCATTTGTTACTTCAGGAATACGTGTGGGGGTACCTGCCGTTACCACAAGAGGAATGAATGAAAAACATATGGAAGCTATTGTTGATATGATCGATAAAATTCTGATGAATCCAGATGATGAAAAAACAATTTCCTCTGTAAGAGAGGATGTAAAAGTATTTATGAGGGAATTTCCGTTATATCCCGAATTGGGACCTTTAGTGGCTTAGATTTCGCTTATTTAGTGTTCAGGCCGCTGTCAGCGTCCCGACCCAATCTCTTATTTTTGATGAAAGTTTCAAAATGATCCAGCGTATACAAACGGTATGGTTATTCCTCGCGGCACTTTGTGCTGCTCTCACCTATCAATTTCCATTTTATACCGGCAACAAAATAAATCCCACAAACGCACAAGTACAGACCTATGAAAAACTGGTGGCCTCTTCCAATTTCCTGCTGTTGATCTTTACCGCTACATTGACCGTCGGCGCTATCATTATAATTTTTCTGTATAAGAACCGCAAACAACAAATGTGGCTTACTGTTATTGCAGCCGCACTTGCTGTGATCAATATCGTCATTTACTTCACTGAACTGAAAAAATTTGTCAGCGGTAATATGTCATTGACTTCAGTGCTTGCATTCGCTATCCCGATTTTTTTGATGCTGGCCGTAAGTGGGATCTATAAAGATGAGAAACTGGTAAAAAGTCTTGATCGACTGAGATAATTTACCGGCCTAATTCAAATTCATAAGCCGTCATCGGCTTGCCGCGGGGAACTGTTTTCTCTGTGATCTTATTGGTAATAGTGACATCTCCTTTTTTGTAAACGAAATTATTATTCTGCTGGCTTGTTAATTCATAACCATTAGCCACTAATTGTTTTTTTAGTTCTTGCTGGTCGGTTTCGTAATAAGTCCTGTATAACACAATTCGGGAGGTGTCGCCCTTATCAAAAATATCCATGTAGCTTAATGAACGAAGTAAATGTTTGAACAGGTCCTTTCTTTCATAAGAGGTGTAATAATAGTTACAATATCCCTTGTCCTTTTGTTTTTCAGTCAACCTGAAATTCGATTTTTTTAAAGCAGAATCCACGCTACTCACCGGCGCATAAAGTATTTTTTCCAATGAATTAAGGTCCAGGCTTTGGGCAAACCCGCACTGCATAAAAAAACAAAGCGCTGCAGAAAGGATGAATTTCATACAGCGCAAACTAAACGTATTTGTCTCGCAATAGCCGTATAGCTTTTGTTAAAGAAAATCCTTAATACTTAATAAACGGCAAAGTCTTCCTGATATCATCCTTTGTAATCACCAAATAATAAGTACCGGGAGACAGTTTTGCCAGGTCTGACCGGTATTGATTATTTCCTTTTTGAAGCTGAACTGATTCCCTCTGCATTGTTTTGCCTGTAACATCAACAATATGGATTACTGCTGTGCCTGCTTCATTTGTTTGAAAATTAGCTTTAAGCATACCATGCACCGGGTTTTCAAATTGGGCAGCCAATGTATTGGAACCGGGCCTATTAATCCTGATCACGCGACTATAAGTGATATTTCCGGAAGCATCTATTTGTTTTAACCTGTAATACCCGCTGTACAGTGGTTCATTATCTTTAAATGAATATCTTTTTTCAACCGATGAGTTCAACGCACCTGCGATTCTTCCGAGGCTGGAAAAAGTGTTTCCGTCACCGGATCTTTCGATTTCGAAATATTGGTTATTTCTCTCTGTTGAAGTTACCCAGGTTAATAAGTTAAAATCTACTCCCTTCCAACCATCAAAAGATTTCATTTTAACCGTAAGAGGAGCGGCATTGATCGCCAGTATATCGTATGAACAATTCGATCCTGCAAAACCATCTATTGCAACATGAACTATTGTTCCTGCCGGTAAATTGGCGGATGAAGCGATAACCGTTCCGCCGGCTGCACCGGTTTCCGCGATACAATTTGTTGGGGTCAGGCTTCCGCAATTCCCCGTGTAAAAGCCGATCTGAAATCCATAATCATCATTGCCGGGAAAATTTGCATTATCACAATTGAGGTTCGAGATTACAATCGATGATACTCCTGTAGCAAGAACCGTAAATGTATACCATGCTGTATTTTCCAGGGAACCTGCGCATAAACTTGCAGGTGCCACTTCTGTAGAACCACTGTTGCAAGCATTGTTTTGATTTGCAGTGGTGAGATCATCTATGCCTGTTGCGCCTGAGCATAGGTTGTTTGATGGGGTTTCATGCTTGCCACAAATTTCTAAGGTCGTGGCATTCTCGGTCCACACCCTTAAATAATAAGTTGAATTCGGTGCAAGATTATTCACCCAAAGATTAGACGCCCAAATTCCATCTCCATCATCCATGCAAATACTTTGATAAGCATCTCCGCCGGTTTCTGTAGTACCGGAGCATCCTGAATATAAAACTGCTTCGATATTTGTGCCTGCCGCGGCAGCTGAGATATCAAGTGATACGCATTGAGGCGTGCTGTTAGTGGTAAATTTAAAATATGTCACTTTCCCATTACCGCCGTATCCGGCACCGGTACAATGCCTTGTCATTCCGTTCGTATTCGAAGTGTTATAGTTGCTGCAGGTTCCGTCCAAAGGAATCGGGGTCGCATTAGAACAATCCGTTCCTTGCGCAAGTGAAACTGAATAGCAGAACAACGCTACAAAAGCGGTTAGTAAAACTTTCTTCATAAAACTTGTAAGTCAGGGTAACTGATTAAATAAAATGGCCTTCGTAAGAAATCAGACTAAAAACTCAAACCAGGAATTGGACCAGCGGAATTCAGAGGGTATTGAAAGAAAGAATTGCGAGTGAAAACCACTACACAAGATAATCGATCCCTTTTGTTTTTTCTTATCGAGTCGTAGAATTCCTATCAGAGGTATTGTGACGTAATGCTCTGCTTGCTCTTACGGAGATCAGCGGGTTTGCCGGCAAATACAAGGTCACCGCCGGCATCCCCTGCTTCCGGGCCAAGATCAATGATCCAATCTGCGCTTCGAATGACATCCATGTTGTGTTCAATTACGATAATCGAATGTCCCTGTTCGATCAAGGCATTAAAAGATGTCAGCAATTTTTTTATATCATGAAAGTGAAGACCGGTTGTAGGTTCATCGAAAATGAAGAGTATTTTATTAGAAGCAGTGCCTCTGCCTTTTCCAAGAAATGATGCAAGTTTAACACGCTGCGCCTCACCGCCTGATAATGTATCGGATGACTGGCCAAGCTTGATATAACCCAATCCGACATCACTCAAAGGTTGTATCGCCCTTACAATTGGCGGCTCTGCAATAAAGAATTCGATCGCTTCATCAACACTCATATCAAGCACGTCAAAAATGCTTTTGTCCCTGTACTTTACCTCAAGCACTTCTTCCTTGAATCGCTTGCCACCACATGCTTCGCATACCAAGTGCACATCAGCCAGAAATTGCATTTCTACAACCTGCTCGCCTTCTCCCTTACAGGTATCGCATCGGCCACCATCCACATTGAATGAAAAATGTTTCGGCTCAAAACCCCGCATTTTGCTCAATGGTTGTTTGGCAAAAAGTTCTCTTATCTCATCATATGCTTTTATATAAGTAACTGGGTTGCTGCGGCTGCTTTTCCCAATCGGATTCTGATCGACTAATTCAATTTGTGCGATGGATTCTATGTCCCCGGTAATGGTTTTATGCAATCCGACTTTATCAGCAAACTCTCCTTTTATTTTTTGTAATGCCGGGTAAAGGATCTGTTTTACCAAAGTTGTTTTTCCACTACCGCTTACACCACTTACCACGCAAAGCACATTCAGGGGAAACTCAATATCAATATTCTTAAGATTATTCTGCTTACCACCTTCCACTTTTATTGAGCGGTTCCATTTTCGTATGGTCTTTGGAGGCTCAATTTTTAATTCACCTTTTAAATATTTACCTGTGAGACTTTTCGGATTGGAAACGATCTCATCATAATTTCCTTCAGCAACAATCTCTCCGCCGAGATGTGAAGCCAACGGACCCATATCGATGATATGATCTGCTTCCCGCATCATCATTTCATCATG
>Ga0075419_10000362_pt1 | contig 27957 bp, 23 predicted proteins | sample SoiMetdeltSBSDD3_FD_76900 | JGI IMG/M metagenome (GOLD analysis project Ga0075419, IMG submission 76900) | Bulk soil microbial communities from a Populus tree surrounding site in Tennessee, USA - Soil MetaG P. deltoides SBSDD3 | ecosystem: Environmental > Terrestrial > Soil > Tree plantation... | reverse complement strand
GCTGCTCACCGTCGCCTGGTTACTGATGACAGTTCCCGCCGCCACTCCAGCGTTCACGCGCAGGTCGAACTGCACGACTGCAGACGTATTGGGAGCCAACGTACCCACGCTGATGCCGCCGATCAGCGGCGAGACGCCGCCGTCCGGCTGCGCGTATGGCGTGCCATTCAGCGTCGTGGAGCTCGCGACGTACGTCGTGTTCGCCGGCACCTGGTCGCGCAGCATCACGTCCGTCGCGGCGACCGAGCCCGTGTTGTAGATCGTGATCGTGTAGCGCAGGACATCGCCCGGATCGACGATGCCCGGCGAGACGTTGTCGACTTGCAGCACCGCGCGTTTGTCGGAGAACAAGAGCGGCAGGGAGCCGACGATGTCGCGTGTCGGATCGTTCGCGATCGGCGTATCCGGATCGTCGGACGGATAGTCGAGGATGCCGCCGGTCGGCGCACTCACGAACGCCTGGTTCGAGATCACCGTCCCGTCGGCGGTATCAGGGTTCACGCGCACATCGAACGTGATGGTGGCAACGTTGCTCGTAATCGCCGATGCATCGGCGCGCAGGTGGCCGGGCGTCGGATCGTCGGGCGAGTTGAGCGCCATGCCCGTCGCGAGCGGCGACAGGCCGCCGTTGTCGGCCACCGCAGCGCCGTTCAGTGTCGTGGTGCCTGACACATAAGTAGTGTTGGCCGGAATCTGGTCGCGGATCGCGGCATCGGTCGTGTTGGCGTTGCCGATGTTCTTGACCGTGATCGTGTAGCGCAACGTGTCGCCGGCTCGCAGCACGTTGGGCTCGCCGGTCAGGTCCTGCGACGTTTTCAGCACGCGCAATACCGGCGCGGAGTCGATCACGACTGGGGTCGGGTCCTGCGTGCCGCCGATCGCCGGATCGTCGCTGCGCATCAGCTCGACGCCCGCGACCGTCACTTGTGCCTGGTCCAGGACGATCGTGCCATCGGCGATCACGGGCACGAGCTGCGCAGTGAGCTCGACAGTAAGTGTGTCGTTGGGCGAGCCTGCGACACCGATGCTGAGATTGCGCAGATCGATCAGGCCTGTGCCCTTGCTGCCGCCTGTCGGATTGCTGTTGTTCGTGGCTCCGCCTGGCAAAGCGCTCGCCAACGTGAGCGTGCCCGGCACGAACATCGACGGGTTGTTCAAGCGATCGAGCTCGTCGACGATCGAGAAGCCGCTGAGCGGCACGTCGCTGACATTCGTGAGCTGCAGTCGATAGCGCACGACATCGCCGGGATGCGCAGTTGCGCCGCTCAGCGCAGTCTTCGTGAACGTGAGCGTCGGCGTGGCGATCAGCACGCGCGTGGGATCTTCGTCGCCAGCGACTGCTGGATCCGCCTGGCCATTGACGTTGGGATCGTCGCTGAGCATCGCGAGCGCGGTGTTGACCAGCAGCTGCGACTGGTTCGTGGCTATCGTGCCCGCGGCAACGCCGGCCGCGACCCTGACCTCGAATTGGATCAGCAGCTGCGTGCCCGCTGGCACGTTCAAGTTGGAGATGTCGATGACGCCGCTTCCCTTCGCGCCGCCGGTCGCATTGCTGTTGTTCACGGCACCCGGGGGCAGCGGGCTGACCAGCTGCAGCGTTCCCGGCTCAAAGACTGCCTGTGCGTTCAGCGCATCGATCTCGTCACGAATCGCGAAACCATTGAGTGCGGCCGCAGTCGTCTGCACGCGCAGTGTGTAGCGCAACGTATCGCCGGGTGCGGCTACGGTGGCTGGGTTCTGACCGCTGCGCAGATTCATCACCGTCTTTTCGAAGAAGACGCCCGAGAGCTGCACCGTCAGCGTGTGCGCGTCCTCGTGATCGAGGGTACCGACTGTGCCGTTGGTCAGCGTGCGCGTGTAGGTCTGGCGATCGGCATTGGTGCTGACATCGTTCGACCACTGCGTGACGCCCGCGACGTTGGTCAGCGTGATGCCGTTGTCGGTGTCGGCGTCGAGCTTGGTGCGGTACGTGAGGATCAGGTGCTCGTTCGGCCGGATCGGTCCCGCCGCATCCAGAAGCGTGAGCGTGAGCTGGCAAGTCGGCGGACCGGTGTAGGTCAGGGAGTAGCCAGTTCCCTGCACGAGCGGCGTGCCCGCGAGTGTCACGCTGAGTGTTTCCGGCGTCAGGTCGCACATGCCGCCCGTCGGCCCGTCCGGCAGGCGGTCTTCGAGGCGCACGGTCCACGCATCGGTGAGGCCGCTGTTGAGCATGTCGACGGTGAACGTCGCCCACTCGCCGAGGTTGATGAACGTGCCGCCGAGCACAGTCGTGCCGCTCTTCTCCACCACGATGTTCGGCGACGCGATCGTCATCGGCGGCGTCACACCCCACTCGCCGGGAAGCGGCTGGTGGAACACGCCATCGATCAGTCGCCCGAACTCCCACTTCGCGGTGTTGACGAACTGCGTGCCCGGTGCGTTTGCGGGGACGTCGTCGAGCACGACGGTAATCTCGATGACGAACTGCCGGCCGGCCGGCACGATCGGGAAACCGCTGAACGTGAGCACCCCGCCGACGTTGCTGAACGAGTGCGGCAGGTCCGTGCCGTCGTCCTCCCAGCGCACCGTATGGCTCACATAGGTGAGGGCAGCGCCGGTGGCGTTGAGGTCGTCGGTGACGATGATGCCGTGCAGGTCGTTGACCGAGCCCTCGTGGTCGATGACCACGCCCGTGAGCGGATCGAACAGCACTGGGATCGTCAGGCGATACGTGAACGGCACGCCGATCGACGCAAACGGACTGGGATTCTTCTTGTCGATCTTCTCGACCGGAATGAACGCGTTCTGGCAGCTCGGGTGCACGCTCGTGAACGAGCCATTGGTGAACCAGATCTTGTGGCCGGCGACGGCGTTGCACGACATCTGCCCGGTGTGCGCGACGTTGTCGAAGATGATCAGGTACGGCGTGAGATCGTTGTTGTCGAAGCTGAAGTTCGTGCTCATTCCGCCCGGGTAGTTGCGGATGGTGCAGTTGGTGTCCAGCTTGACGTTCGACGGCTCTGGTTGCACGACGTTGCCGTCGATCAGCCCCGCGAAGTCGTCGCGACAGCTGAACTGAACCGGGCTCTGCGCGTGCGCGATCGAGGCCTGGCCGAGCCACAGCGCCAGCAGCAAAAGAATAATGCGTCGGACCATCGCTGCCTTGGGTTCTCCCCGCTGAAGGGCAGCGCATCGCTAGACAGCCCGCTCCCACGTTGCGGGCTGGATCAGGCGGTCCCGCTGTCATGGAGCCGAGGCTCGTTAGACCGGTGACTTTGCGTCGCCACCTTTCGATGGCTTTGCCCTTGTCTGAAATCGCGGGCGAACTATTGCGGACCCCACGCGCGCCAGCGTGTGATGCGTCTCTCAGATCGGGCGAAGAATGTGACGCATGTCGCAGTTTTCCGGGAGGTGCATTCAATCAAACACGAACGGCCCGGTGATAAGGATCCGATGGACTACGCGTTGGCGATGGACGCGTTGATCTGGCTGCGCCGGACGTTCAGCGGAAACGTGACCTGCTGGATGCCTGGGAGGATGATTGAACGAGCTGGAGCGTCGACCGTTAGATTGGAGCAAGAACGATGGGGAAGCTGTACACCGAACTCGAACCCTCGCTGCGTGACTGGCTCGAGCAGCAGCGCATGTTCTTCGTAGCGACCGCGCCGCTCGCAGCGGACGGGCTGGTGAATTGCTCGCCGAAGGGCATGGATACGTTCAGAGTCCTGGGACCGCGCGAAGTTGCCTACCTGGACCTTACAGGCAGCGGCATTGAGACGATTGCGCACTTGCGCGAGAACCGACGGATCGTGTTTATGTTCACAGCATTCAGCGGACCGCCGAAGATCGTACGACTGCATGGCATCGGTGAGGTCGTCGCACACGGGACGCCATTGTTCGATGAGCTGCGACCTTCATTCCCGGAATATCCGGGTGCACGCGCGATCATTCGCGCTCGGCTGACTCGCATCAGCGACTCGTGCGGCTACTCCGTACCACGCTACGAGTATCAGGAAGAGCGGGACACATTAGTGCGCTGGACACTCTCAAAGGGCGAGGATGCTCTGGATCGATACCGTATCGAGAAGAACAGTCGCAGTCTCGACGGATTGCCGGGACTCGATGCCTCTTCTTCCCCTGGATGAAGACATGAATGAAGAATTCCCCAGCGCGGTACCCGAAATACCCGTCACCGACATGCGCAGGGCTACCTCGTACTACGAGAATTGCCTGGGCTTCGAACGGCAACCACGTGGAGGAGACGGTGGCGGCGAGTTCAACCAACTTTGCAGAGGAAGCTGCAGACTCTTCCTGACCGGCGACTTCTTTCGCAGTCACTACGGACACACGCACTCGCCAGTGGTGATCTGGCTCAACGTCAACAACAAGAACGAAGTCGATGAACTGTACGAGGCGTGGAACAGCCGCGGCGCGCGCATTGTCTCCAAGCCCGAGTCGAAACCCTGGCATCTGCACGAGTTCACGGCGGCAGATCCGGACGGGAACCTGCTGCGGGTCTTTTACGATTTTGCCTGGGAGCTGCGTGAACGTGGAGAGCTCCCGGCGTGAGGCTCACCAGGGACTGGGCTCACTTCGTCTGCACCAATCAGCGCCCCGTCATCCGCGCCGCAAACTCTTCGTCGTCAGCCTCGATCGCACGACTCAGCGCGCCGAGCATCGCATCCCGAACGCGGATCTTGGTCGCAGCGTGTGCGGCGAGGTTCAGCTTCGCGTGGCGTACCGCCGTCCCCTGAGCGATTTCCATGAGCTGGTCCGGAGCCGCCACTTCATCGAGGAATCCGGCGGCAACTGCTGCCCCGGGCGCAAAGATCTCCGCGTTGATGACTGCGCGGTCGAAATGAGTCGTCGCCAGGCGCTGCCGGCAGATCTGGATCGCGGCACGGGGCATGGTCAGGCCGATCGCGACCTCGTTTGCGCCGATTTTGAATGCGCCGTCGGCTCCGATGCGGTAGTCCGCGGACAGCAACAGGAACGCTCCCATCGCCAATGCGTGCCCGCCGCACGCAGCGATGATTGGCGTCGGAAACGACAGCAGCCGATGCGCCAGCTCGAAGCCGGACCTCAGCATTTTGCGAGCGTCGGCGCCTCCTGCCGCAAGAACCGGCAGCTCAAAGCCCGCCGAGAACACGCCGGGTCGACCTCCGAGCACGATGATGGCGCGGTCACGGTGCGCACGATCCAGGGCGTCAGACAACGCTGCGAGCATCCGCAGTGACAAGGCGTTGACTTTGCCATCGTCCATGGTGATGGTGGCAATCGAGTCCTCTAAAACATAGGTCACAGGCTCACTCATAGCACTGTCCTTTCAACGACCGGATCGCAACGGATGGTTCGACTCCATGAGGAACATCTTAACGCTGGTAGTGATCGGCGGCCTCGCATGGTATGGCTACACCCGCTTTCAGGCGGCTCGTCCAGGCGCGAACCAGGCACCGTCGTTGTCTCAATTCGACACTAGTGTCGAGCGAGCGTCAGCTTTCGCTTGCGACGGACGAACGCATTGCTCTCAGATGACATCTTGTGCAGAGGCGACATACTTCATCAAGCATTGTCCCAACACGAAGATGGACGGAGACAATGATGGCGTTCCCTGTGAAAGCCAGTGGTGCAGATGAGAAGCGACGGGAAGGACTATGGATACCGCGCACCTTAGGTCAGCCCTTCTCGGCTTCACGCGAAAGTCGTACCCGGACATGGAGATCCAGGTTCGGCCCTGGGCGGACGATCCGCGACGCCTGGCGATCTACTTTGTCGAGCGGAAGTTTGGCGAACTGTACCCCATGCAGCGCTACCATTACCTCGCTCATCTCATCCGAAGGAGTTCTTCGACGAGCACTTGTCGAACACGGTCTGGTTCGAGCTGGCTCCGGGCGAGAAGGCCGAAGATCTTAGCTACCCCGACGACGAGTTGATCAGTGCCATTGCTCCCGACGTGATGAGCGTTCTCGAACGCAGCGGTGCTCTGAGCGCCCTGGATGACTTGCTCTGCCCGCAGAGCGCACAGACGCCTCGGGCCAGTTGCTTCGGAGACTATCGTCATGCACGTGACGTGTTCCTCGCCCGAGGATTCAAGGAAGAAGAGTTATTCGATGTCTTCCACGTCCTGATGGCGAAGGGCGGCTTCTGCGACTGCGAGATTCTGTACAACGCAGCGGACACAAGCCGCCTCAAGGCAGAGTATTGGCGCGCGCGTGCCGAAAACCGCGAGCCTCATGATCCACACGGACGTGGAGTCTAGGGGCGTTTTCGCCAGCGGTCCCTTCGGTCCTGCGCCGCGGCTGGGCAAAACCTGGCGCCGGCGCGTAGCCGCGGCATCCGGGCAGAGGCAAGGCATAGTGTTGCTGCGTGTTGGGCTGAAGACTCGGCAGTTGCCGGCAGTTCACGGACAGGCTGTCACTTACATCAAATGCCGCGTGACTCTCAGCGTTCAAATGGTGTCAAATTCCTGCACCAGTCTGCGCACGGAATGGGAGGGGTGTGATGGACAGAAACCTGGCTGCGTTGGCTTTATCACTGCTCATGTGCTTGGCGCCCATCGCGGCCAAAAGCACTGTAATTGCAATACCGGGAGGTGCGCAGCAGACGTTGTGGGCTGAGAACCAGGGCGGATCGGACCCGTGGTTCTACACCCATGCCACCGAGACCTGGTCATTTTCCACCAACATCACTGGACGCTTCTTGAGTCTTGGGAGCACTTCTCCCTTATTCATCGATGACCTCGGTGGGGGTGCTTACACCGTGACCGCGCACATCGATCATGATGGCAACGTACTCGGCGGCGCATTCTCTTGGGTGAGCCAAAGCGCGATGCTGGGCATCCTCTCTCCGGAGATCTTCTTGTCCGGGACGATCCTGGGCGCGGTGCAGGAGAACAGCGGTGGGCTCGTGCAGCTCTGGGCATCTGTCGATTACACCAATCCGGCGATAGCCGCTCGGACGCTTGCGCCCAACTTCGCCGCTCTCAGCTTCATTGGGGGACCGTGTTGGCTGCCGTGCGAGCAGGTCAATGCGTTCGCACAGAATGGGCAGGGCGTAGTCATTCAGCCCGATATTTTCGGCTACGCAATTGATGAACCAACACTGCCGATGCTCGCCTGGTTGGTACTCGCCGCGATCGTGACCAGCGAGTACCGAGTTCGGGTCAAAGCCGCCGCAAGACGGTGAACCGACCCGACTCTTGCGCTAAATTCATGCGCCATGTTATGCGTCGCTCAACATGGCCGAGACCAAAACCAAGCCGACCAAAGCCAGCGTCCGTGACTTCATCGCCGCCGTCGAGAATGACACACGACGGGCAGACGCCAACGCGCTGTTGAAGCTCTTTGCGAAGGTTACGGGCTGGAAACCGCAGATGTGGGGCCCGACGATCGTCGGCTTCGGTGCGTACCACTACAAGTACGACAGCGGGCACTCCGGCTCGACGTGTGTCGTCGGCTTCAGCCCGCGCAAGTCCAGTCTCGTGATCTACGTCTTCGACTTTCCCGGCAAGGCAGAGCTCCTGCAGAAGCTCGGCAAGCACAAGGGCGGTCTCAAGCAATGTCTCTACATCAACAAACTCGCCGACGTTGACGTCGCTGTCCTGTCGAAGATCCTCGAGGCGGGTGTGGCTGAGACGAAGAAGGCCTGGCCGGCGACTGCGGCCTAGCGGATGGACTCAGTAGTCGGCTCGCAGGAGTACTCACGTGGATTGGGACAATCGAACTTACGCCCCCGCGCCCTTCAAACAGGCTGCGCACCTCTCCGGCCTGGAGCTGATGCGCAAGATCGCGACGGGCGAATTTCCCGATCCGCCGATCTGCAAGCAACTCACCTTTCGTCTGACCGAAGTGGGCGAAGGCTTCGCGGTGTTCGAAGGCGAGACTGGGCCGCATCTGATGAATCCGATGGGTGGCGTGCACGGCGGATGGGCGTTGACGCTGATCGACAGCGCAACCGGTGTCGCAGCTCACACGACGCTGCCGCCGGGGAAGATCCACGCGACCATCGAAACGAAGGGCAATTTCTCGCGTCCGATCCGTCCCGACACCGGCAAGGTCCGTTGCGAGGCGCGAGTCGTTTCAGTCGGGCGCACGGTGATCTCGTGCGAGGCCAGAGTCATTGACAGCAACGGCAAAGTGCTCGCTCACGGTACGTCGACAGTCATGGTTCTCGACGCGCCCACCTGAAGCGCCATTACTCCTTTGCAGCCGCCGCCGGCAGCGGCTCGGGCACGCGGTTCTCGACCGCCGGGATCGACTGCAGATAACTGAAGATCGCTTTCAGATCCTCATCGGTGAAGTTCTTGTACATCGGCTGCGGCATCGGCGGCAGGATCGGCCGGCCGCGACCCATGTGACGACCCGTACGAATCGTCTGGATGAAGGTGCTCTCGGTCCACTTGCCCAGACCCGTTTCCTTGTCCGGCGTCAGATTCGCGGTGAAGCTCACGCCCCACGGTCCGGACCACGCGGTCATCGTCGGCGCTGCCACGATGTTCCACGCGCCCTCCGGAGCTTTCGCCGGCGCCGCAACCTTGAGTTGCGCGGGATGGCCGGAGAGCATGCGCGACATGTCCGGCTCAGGTCCGGCTTCGCCCATCTTCCAGGGCGTATGGCAGTCGTTGCAGACCGCAACCGTCACCAGATACTTGCCGCGTGCGACTCGAGCTTCTTTGCTCGCGTCGTCGCCGGCGAACGCGGAGCCTGCGGTCAAGTGCACACCGAGCAGGCCAAGACAGATTGCAATGGATAACTTCATAGGTTCATGACTCCGGTAGGTTGGAAGAACGTTCGGTGATCCAGCGCTCCAGCAGCTCGAGCGCCTCGCGATCGAGCGCGCGCACGCCAAGCGGCGGCATCTGCGTCTGCGGATTCGTCGAGCGGATCCGCCACAGCAACGTGCTCGCTTCGGGACGGCCGGGTGCTACGACGCGCGCATCGTGCGGGAGATCGGCAGCGCGAAAGCGGCTGGAAGCATCGAGCAGCGAGCGCAGCACCTGTTCGCTGCTCTTCGCGCCGAGCGATACGTCCTGAGCGAGACGAGCATCGACCGGGACAGGCGAGCCGTCGGCGTTGTGACAGTGGCCGCAGTTGCCGTGCAGATATCCAAGTGCCGCGCGCTCGGTTGGCGAAGTGGCGGCGATACGCGGCGGAGCATCTAGTAGCTCCCGAGGAAGGTTGCGTATCAACCCGCGTGCGACGAGCTGGCGCAAGTCAGTCGCGCTGAAGGCGTCCGCGTGCGGTGCAAGCGGATCTCGATCAGGCGAGAGCTGCAGCGCGTTGAACCCGAGCACCGGGACAGCGGCGCCCTCATGACACGCGCGACAGTCGAACTCGCCCGGAACGCTGTAGCGACCGTCAGGCGCTCCCGCGACGGGCAATCCGCGTACACCGTCTGCAGGCGCGAGCGTTGCGTCCGTTCCTGTCTCATTCCAGATGTACGTGGCATAGAGCCACTGGCCGTCGGCGAGGCGCTCGATGTAGCGGGTCTCGACCGCGCGGCCGAACGAGAATTCCTTCCAGAGCCGTGTGCCGACGGGAAAGTCCCAGGCGTTCGGCCGCGAAGCATCGATGGAGGTCTGCCGTGGCAGCGAGAGCCAACGGCGCTTGGTCGCCCCATCCGTCCACAACGGATACTGCGGAGAAAACGCGAGATGCGCCGGATCGACGACGAGTCCCGTCCCCGGCAAGTACAGGCCGGTCTCGCGTAGCGTCTGGGGCGGGGAGGGTGCGGACGCCGGCTCCGCCGTGCTTGCGGCGACGCACGATAATGCCGCGACCACAACGAGGGCGGACAGGCCGATTGAACGGCGGGCGGGGCGGCTGAATCCTGGCGGCAACACTGCGATAGCACTGAAAAGGCGGCTCCACTGAGCCCATAGTCAGGTATCGCGCAAACCGGCCGGAAATCAGCTCACTTTTTTTAGCGTCATCCCTTCCGCACGAACGACCCGTGAAACCCGAGAGGAATCGAGCTCGGGACTTCCGCACTGGCGACGAGCGCCATCGTCTTCGCGTCGATGACTGCCAGCATCGACATCTCGGTGTCCTTTGCCGATCCGACACTGAGCAGCACCCCGTCATCCTCACTGTCGCCCTGCGGCCGCGCGACGAAGAGCGGCTCACCGAAAATGTGTGTGCCACCGCTGAACGACTTCGACGCGCCGGTCTCGGTATCCACTTTGACGATGGCCGACGACCACGCGCTGCCAGCCTGATAACCATCCGACGCCCCATACACCATGCGATACGGACGCCCGCTGACGCGCTTGTAGTTCGTCGACGGAAACTCGAAGCCGACATCGCTCAGCTTCTCGACAGTCGCACGCTCCACGCCCGACCGCATCACAAGCCGCATCAGCGATGGCCGAAGGTCTGGCAGCTCGGCAGCCATGCGATCGGTACGCAGGGCTCTCACGATGTCCGCGTTCGGATAGGCCAGGAGATCGAGCACTGTCGCGTCATCCCGCTCGAACGCGTTGACGGTATGAAATATGAAGAACGCCTCCGTGACGTTCTCGCGAGCCTCACCGCTCGAGCGATCGATCACGACGAGTCGCGTCCCTTCCTCCGGATGCCAATCGAAGTGATCGATGTAGCCCTTGCTGGACCAGAGCATCTTCACCGGTGTGACTGCAAACGGGTGTACGACGAGAATCGCGTGCTGCGGCGTCAGTCCAAACGTGTGGACGTACGGCACGCGCTTCGTGCGCCACGAGCCGATTACGTCTCGCTGCCGCGCCGCCGGTGCATGCTCGTAGATCGAAATCACCCCGCTGGCGCCGAACCCCGTTGCGACGTTGACCACCTTGCCACGCTCGAAATCGAAGTGCGGGTGCGCTGTCATGATCGCCCCGCGGAGCGTGTCCCCTGCATAGGCCACGGGCCGGACCGCGGCGAGTGTGTCGTCATCGATGACGAGCTGGCTGTCGCCTTCAGTCATCGCGACGAGCTCATGCCCCAATCTCACGACGTTGACGTTGGTGTTGTCGGAGATGCGCGGGACCGGCTCGAAGATCCGCTGCAGAAGAGGGCGCGTCATCGAAGTTCCGAAGGACCCGTGGTTCGACTTGCCGCGCCAGGCATCGCGCGCGGTTGCGGAATCGAGCAGGCGCGAACGAAAGTCGACGCCCGAGTCACCAATGCGGAAGGCGTACATCATCCCGAGACCGTCGAACCAGTGTTGCGCACGCCAGCCGCTCGTCTCGAAGACAGCGGGACATGTACGGACGACCTCACCGCGCAGCCAGTCGGGGATCGTCCCGCGGATCGTGGCTGGTATCCCGGCCTGCAGCTCGGATGAGCGGCGGAACGGAGAGAGGGTCTCGATAGACCGTGTCGGCGAGAGAGCAGCGTTCATGGACCGATCCTACCGGTGACGACTGGATCCGAGAACTGATACCAAAGTCTTGCTGCAAATTCGCGGGCCATGTTATTCGTCTGCCGTGCACTCTCACCCGAGAATTCCGCTACTCGCATTGCTCGCGTCCGCGGCGTTGTCCTGTGCGGCTGACTCGCCTGACGTGCCGCCGCCGGCAGAGCTCGAACGCACCGGGGCCGTCATCGGCGAAATCCTCATCTACAACGAAAACATCTTCGATCTGGAGGATCCGCAGGAGAACAAGCAGCTCTATCGACTCGCGAACAAGCTGCACATCCGCACGCAGCCGCAGGTGATTCGTCAGCAACTGCTATTCAAGAGCGGCGATCCCTATTCGCAACGCCTGCTCGATGAGTCGGCGCGCATCCTGCGATCGGCCCGCTATCTTTACGATGCGTCGGTCAAGCCGGTCGCCTACAAGGACGGCCGCGTCGACATCGCGGTCACGACGCGCGATGTCTGGACGCTGAATCCGGGTCTGTCATTCAGCCGCAGCGGCGGCGAGAACACGGTCGGGGTGGAGCTCGAAGAGCTCAATCTTCTGGGCACGGGTACGGACCTGGAGCTCTCCCATGTCTCCGGCGTCGATCGCGACTCGACGTTGATCGAGTACAAGGATCGCCACGTCTTCGACAGCTGGGTGAGAGTGCGAGCCGCGTACGCGGACAACAGCGACGGCGCGTTCAAGGCCCTGGAAGTCGAACGTCCCTTCTACGCGCTCGACACGCGCTGGACGGCCGGCGTGTTCCTGCAGGACGACGAACACATCCAGCCTTTGTACGACCTGGGCGAAATCGTGGAGGAGTTCGCTTCGCATCGGAAGTTCGCTGCTGCTACCTGGGGATGGTCGGCCGGTCTGCGCAACGGATGGGTGCGACGCTGGCGCATCGGCGCAACCTACGATGAGAGCGAGTTCAGCGAGCTGCCGGGCTCGATCCCACCGACGCTCGTGCCTGCAAATCGCAAACTCGTCTATCCGTGGCTGGGCTTCGAGCTGGTGCAGAACGATTTCGACAAGTTCAGGAACCACGATCAGATCGGCCGCACTGAGGATTTCCATCTGGGCGCACGCCTCAGCGCGCAGTTGGGGTACGCGGACCAGGCATTCGGTGCGGATCGAAGCGCGTTGATCTTCGCGGCCAGGGCGAGTCATGGCTTTGGCGGCGCCGATCGTTCCGCGCTGCTGCTCAGCGGTGCGCTGGAGGGTCGGGTCGAGAGTGGCGAGCTGCGCAACGCGATTCTCGACAGCGCTTTGCGTTACTACGTTCGACAATCCGAAAAGCGCCTGTTCTTCACGACGCTCGAAGCTTCAGTCGGACGCGCGCTCGATCTGGAGACGCAGATCCTGCTCGGCGGCGACAATGGACTGCGCGGCTACCCGCTGCGCTATCAGGGCGGCGAAGCTCGTGCACTGCTGACGGTGGAGCAGCGCTACTTCACGGACTGGTATCCGTTTCGCCTGGTTCGTGTCGGCGCCGCTGCTTTCTTCGATATCGGTCGGACCTGGGGAGAGAGCCCCGTCAGCACTCCGAGTCTCGGCCTGCTGAAAGACATCGGCATCGGCCTGCGGCTCGGCAACAGCCGTTCGGGGCTCGGCAATATCATCCACATCGATCTCGCGTTCCCGCTCGACGGCGATTCCTCCATCGACGATGTGCAGATTCTGGTGGAGACCAAGGAGCGGTTCTGAAGGACGGTGAGTGCTCTTAACTCTTTGCCAGACTCTCGACGACTGGATTTCCCGGAAGTTTCGCCTCCCACCCGCGCGCTAGCTCCTGCTGCCGCCTGCGGACTGCTTCGGCCTTCCTCTCATCCCCCGCTTGCACATACAAACTCGCCAGCGTGCGAAGCACACGCGCCAGCCTTTGCGCCGACCGCAAATCCTTTTCCGGCTCCGCCCAGGACGTGTCGTACTTCGCTTTGCTCAGAATCTCTTCATAAGTCACGGCAGCTTTCTCGATCTCGCCGTTCGCTGCAGCGGCGTCCGCTCGTGCACTCAGCACAGCGAATTGCGGACTATCGAGCGCGACTGCTGCCGCGGGCAGGTCCTTCGTCTCTGTGAGAATCGCAAGCGCAGCGTCGAGCCTTTTTCCAGCCTCGCTTGCGCGATCAAGTTTTCGCAGGGGATACGTGGACTTCGCGAGTAGCTCCGCCCGTGTGCGCAGCGACTTGGTCGTCTTTGGCGTTTCGTCGATGCGTCGCAAGGCATTGTCGTAAACGGCAAGCGCACGTTGCGGATCACGCTCCTTCAGGAGGTCGCCCAGCTCGCGACTTGCCGTCGCCAGTCGTCCTCGACTGCTGGAGTCCTTTGGATCGCGAGCCGCATACTCCTCGGTGACCTCGACGGCTTCCTGGAACGGAACTGTCGGATCGACCGGCGCGGCGGGGTCGAGCTCTTTGAGCTCACGCAGGATCATGCCCTCACGCAGCAGGATCCCGTATCGGTGGCCCATGCGCGTGATCGCACTCGTGTAGGTCATGCGGTCAGCGATCTCACGGGCCTCTCGAATCGTCGTCACGGCCTCCGGCAAGTTGCCTTGCAAGCGCAGCGCATTGGCGAGCAGGCTGAGGGCGACGCTGCGGCGGAGGTCGGCATCGGGGCCACCCTCGATCCTGTCGAGCTCGAGTACCCTGCGCAGCATTCGGACCGCTTCCTCGTACTGCGACATGTTGATCAAGCCCAGGGCTACGTTGCCTGAGCAGAGCAGTACGTCGGTCAAATCCTTCTGATCCGCGGGGCCAGCGCTCAGGAAGCGATCCACGAGCAGGGCCGCTTTCCGCGCATGGGCGAGCGCGTCGTCCCGCCGCCGCCCTTCATCGGCCAGGATCATGCGATCGTGCGAGATGTTGACAGCGAGAAGTTGCACATGACGATCGTCCGGCCTGTCGGCGTAGACCGCGTCGACATAGCGCTCGGCGATCGCAAGATTGCGCTCCGCCTGGTCGTACTCGCCGAGATTGGAATCGGTGGGCACGCCCTGAATGTGCGCGACCCGCCAGTAGCCATCGCCGAGTGCCAGCATGAGATCCAGATCGCCGTGCACGTCCTTCGCAAGACCTTCGAGGTACTGCAGCGATGCAGTGACCAGCCTTTGCCGCGCCAACGTCGACTCGGGAAGTCCGACGATGGCCTTGTCGAGCTCGAAGACTTTCGCGGACAACGCTCGCAGCTGATCGAAGCGCCGCTCGGCAACGACACGTTCGCGGTTGACCGCGAACAAGGCGGCGCTGAGTGCCATGAGCAGCAACAGGCCTGCCGCGACGGGCACGCGATGGCGACGGACAAACTTTCGGGCTCGATACAGGAAAGTATCGGGTCGTGCCCTGATGGGCAGATGGGTCAGGTAGCGGCGCAGATCGTCGGCGAAGGCGGTGGCCGAGCCGTAGCGTTCTTGCGGCGACTTCTTCAATGCCTTGCCAAGGATCGTTTGCAGCTCGCCATCGATACCGGGCACGGCCTGCGTGAGCGGAGGCGGGTCGACGTGCAGAATTCCATGAACCACTTCCGCGGGCGAGCTCGCTTGCGCGCTGGTCGGATGCACGCCGCTCAGTAATACGTAAAGCAATACGCCGAGCGCATACACGTCGGTGGCCGTCGTGATCGCCGCGTTCGTGAGCTGCTCCGGCGCCGCGTAAGCCGGAGTCAGCGCGAACATGCCTTCGCGCGTCACCATCGCGAAGCCCGGCAAGTTGGCGTCCTCGACCAGTTTCGCGACACCGAAGTCGAGCAGCTTCACGACGCCATCATGCGTGACGAGGACGTTCGAGGGTTTGATGTCCCGGTGCACGACCAGATGTTCCTGCGCGTGCGTGACGGCGGCCAACACATCCATGAAGAGTCGCAACCGCTCTTTGATATCGAGCGACTGCGAATCGCAATAGCGATCGATCGAAACTCCTTCGACATACTCGAGAGCCAGGTACGAATGTCCGGCTGCCGTCGCGCCGGCATCGAGCAACCGCGCGATGTTGGGATGCGCCAGTCGACCGAGGAGCTGCCCCTCGCGCTGGAAGCGCTCGGCCATCTCGCCTTTCGGGGCGGTGCTGCTCAGGAACTTGATCGCACACTGTCCCTGGTAACGACCATCGCTGCGATCGGCCAGCCAGACTTCGCCCATGCCGCCGCGGCCGATCAGTCGATCGAGTTTGTATGCGCCGACCTGCATCCCGGAGTGCGCGGTCGGTGCCGGAGGATCGATTGCGGATCGTTCGAGAAATCCCTGGGCATCGAGCACTGCATGACGTGCCAGGAGGCTGCGGACCTTCTGTGCGATCTCCGGCCGGGTCTGCGTCAGCTCCGCGAGCCATGTTTCCCGCTCAGGCGGTTCGAGATCGAGCGCGCGATCGAGATAGGGAGCGATGAGATCCCATCGAGGCGATGCGTGCGCTGGTTGCTGCATGGCTAATCGATCGGCTGCCCGTCGAGATACTGGTGCAGCAGGATGCGTGCCTTCTCCCAGTCGCGCTGGACAGTCCGCTCCGACACCGAGCGCATGCGTGCGATCTCCGCGACCGAGAATCCGCAGAAGAACTTGAGGTCGACGCATTCGCCGAGCCAGGGATCCACTCGCGTGAGCTCCTCGAGCGCGTCGTTCATCTTCGCGGAATCGAGATCTTCCTCTTTCGCGATGGGCAGCTCGGTCGACAACGAGGTGATCTCGAACTGACCGCCGCGCTTCTGCGCCTGACGATCGCGCAGGTAGTTGAGGATCAGCCCACGCATCGCGCGCGACGCATAGACCATGAACCGCGCGCGATCGACCGCCGGTGCAGTCTGACGTCCGCAAATGTTGAGGAACGTCTCGTGCAGCAGCGTCGTGGGGCTGAGAGTGGCGTGGGCGTTGCGGCGCAGTTCCCGCTGCGCGACGCGATGCAATTGGTCATAAAGCGCTGCAAAGAGCGCCCGTCGCTGTGCGACGTCTCCAGCGTCAGCCGACTCGACGAGTGCCAGGAGCGCTTCTTCTGTCATGTCATAGAGGCGCGTTGTTTGGGCAAATACTAGCCTCCGCGGAATGGCAGCCACAATGGCCCGTTCGTTCTTCGAGAAAGTTTTCTTCGGCAGTGGCGCGTTTGCTGCCGAAACCGTGACTACCCAGTTACGACCCCTGGAATATCGAGGAAACGGACGATGAAAAGCAGACGAACTTGGGTGGCGCTCGCCGCCGTCGCGGGCATTGTCACTGCGGCACCGGCTTCGGCAACACTGGTCAGCTCCCGCGATGCATTGGGCGGCAACGATTTCCTCGACTGGGAAACGGTCGGCCAGTCCTTCTTCATCATCGACGAGCCTTTCGACCTGGCGACGAACGGCGGCCTGACCGCGACGGTCCGTGGATCTGGCAACGGAGTGATACGCGACGGCTTTCTCGGCAACCTTTTGCCCTACAGAACGATAGAGTCGATGCGCTGTGGTTTCGACGATGCCGGGCAGCCCACGAATTGTGGCGTGCCGCGCATCAGCATCTCGTTCGCGACCGGCCTGAAAGCCTTCGGAGCGCAGATCCAGGATATCGGCTTCGACGAGTCTTTCCTCGGCAGCATCTCGGTGTTCGATGTGCTCGGGAATTTGCTGGAGACCTACACTGCGAGCGGTTTCAATTCCGCACCCTTCCTCGGCGTATCGCGAGCCACCGCGGATATCTTTCGCATCGACTTCGGAACGAATACGGGCCGGGACTTCGCGATCAATCGCGCAGACCTCCTGCGCGGCCTGCCCGAAGTGGAGGCGCCGCCCACGCAATCGGTTCCCGAGCCGTCATCGCTGGCGTTGTTCGGACTGGCGCTGTCGGGGGCGATATTCGCCCGCCGTGCGAGGGAACGACGGGGTGCGCCCGCGTGTTTCCATGGTCATGGCAGACGACACGGCCGAGACACCCAGCCCCGACCTCCTGGCGCACGGTGCTGAGATACTCAGCCGCGTCACGGTAGACGCATACAACGCCGAACTACGCACCCCGGAAGGCTTCGTCGGCGACCGCGCGAGCAAGCGGGCGTTTCAGGCGATCCTGGATGATTGGCGAGATCGCGTTCGCAAGATGGGCGAAGACCCGCTGGGTGAGCAGCCGAGCGAGGAGATCAGCAAGAAGCAGCTCGACAAGGTCCTGCTGGAGGGCGACCCCGAGGCGGCGGGCATGGTCCATAGCGCGATCGAGGAGTTCGCGCAGGAATTTGCCGCTGTGATCCGTCGCTTCCTGAGATTGAAGGAATGGAAGGACGTCGAGCGTATCGTCGTCGGTGGCGGTCTGCGTCAAAGCCGCATCGGAGAGCTGGCGATCGGCCGCACCGCCGTCGCCCTCAAAGCACGAGGGCACTCGGTCGAGCTACAACCCATTCGTCATGCGCCCGATCATGCCGGACTCATCGGCTGCATCCACCTGGTTCCGTCGTGGATATTGGCCGGCCACGACAGCATCCTGGCGGTCGACATCGGCGGCAGCAACATCCGCGCCGGCATCGTCCAGTTCGAGGCGAAGAAGAAGCGCCTCGATGCGAGCGTGCATCGGCTCGAGCTCTGGCGGCACAGCGACGATGCGCCGAAGCGTGAGGATGCGGTGGAGCGGCTCATCGAGTTCCTGCACGATCTCGTCAAGCGAGCCGGCAAGGATGGATTGACGCTGGCGCCGTTCATCGGCATCGGCTGCCCAGGTGTGATTCGGGCCGACGGCTCGATCGAGCGCGGCGGCCAGAACCTGCCGGGCAACTGGGAAGCGAAGGGCTTCAACCTTCCGCAAAAACTCCGCGAGGCGCTGCCGACGATCGACGACCACGAGACAGTGGTCGTCATGCATAACGACGCCGTGGTGCAAGGGCTCAGCGAACTGCCCTGGATGCAGGACGTGAAGCACTGGGCAGTGATGACGATCGGCACCGGCCTCGGCAATGCGCACTACACCAATCGAGCGCAAGCCGATCAATAGCCCTTCTCGAACGATCTGCTGGACGCCCACCTGGAACAAGAACCAGGAGGGCGTAGGACTGGAGCATCTCCTCCTGGCAGAGCACGTGGCCGATAGCGTCGTCCTCGCATTCGATGAGGACAGCGGTCCATTCCGGCTGACCTATCGGCTCAACTGGGACGCGTCGTGGCAGCTCCGCGATGCTGAGCTGAGCGTCGCGGCAGAGTGTTTGAGCCGATCGCTGAGTCTGCAAACAGATGGCCAGGGTCACTGGCGACATCGCGATGGCGAGGCCATCGACGATCTCGACGGCTGCCTGGATATCGATATCTGGCCAACTCCTTTCACCAATAGCTTCCCGATCCGGCGCGAGCCGATGGACGTCGGTGAGAGACGGCAGTTCCGCGTGGCCTGGATCTTCGCGCCGGACCTGACGGTTCATATGCAATCGCAGGCCTATACGCGGCTGGGCGATCGGCTCTACCTTTTCGAAAATCTCGACGGGCAGCGGCTTCAGGGCAGAGCTTGCCGTGGACGAAGACGGCATCGTCCTGGACTATCCGGAGCTGTTCCGGCGAGTGAGATGACACAGCCGACCGGACGCGAGTGACTCGTGCCTCTCGCCCCAGGAGACGAGAGGCACGACAACGAACTTTCTTCTTCTCTTACGGCGCCGGCGTTGCACTCAAGGCCGCATCGGCCCGCAGGACCCCTGAGCCGACGGCGTCGCAAGGCGTACCGTCGCAATCCGTGTCCCACTCGATGGTCGCCGGATGATCGAAGTCGAAGATGTCACGCGAGCCGGATGCAGCCAGCGGCAGCGCCGTCGACTTCATGATGGCCTGCACCTGGGCCTGCGTCAGATTCGGATTCTTCTGCAGCATCAGCGCGGCAACCGCGGAGGTATGCGGCGTCGCCATCGACGTGCCACCCACGTAGAAGAAGTTGCCGGAGTTGTGGCCGCCTTTCACATCGCCGATCCCTTTCGACCACCACGGCAGGTGGTTGAAGCCGGGGTCGCCTGGGAACGGACCGCGCACCCACGAGCCCGGTGCAAGCACGTCGAGCTCTTGCCCCGCCAACTCGCGACTGCTGAAGTCCGTCACGTAGATGTCCGACGCCACCGTCGGATCGGCGACCTCGCCGGTGCCGGGCAACAGCGGCGGCACGTGATCGCCGTCCTTCAGCCACCACATGCGATAGCGCGGCAGCCCATCGGTGGGCTTCAGCCATTCCTTGGTCCAGCCGATCGTGCCGGCCGAGATCACCGGCGCGTAAGCACCGGGGAAGCCCATGCCGGCTTCACCCTCGTTGCCGGCTGCAGCGACGACGATCACGCCGTTGGCGATCGCATAGTCGAGTGCATCCTTTTCCACCTGCGCGAGCTGCGATCCGCCCAGGCTCATGTTGATCACCATCGGGCTGTAGCCGGCCCGCTTGAGATCAGTCGCATAGCGGATGCCGGCGGCGACCATTGCATCCGTGCCGAACACGGCGTTGCCTGCGGGCTGCGGGCCCGGGTCGGTGCACTTCGGCAGCGCTGGAACCTGATGATCGGTGAGCACCTTCACCGGAATGACGGTCACGTCCGGCGCAATGCCGCGCACCTGGATTGGCGGCAACGGGAAGCCGCCGGCCGCGTCGAAGTTGGAGTAATAGTTGTAGCCGAGAATCGTGCTCGCAACGTGCGTGCCGTGAGTCGAGCCCGTCGAGCCCACCCAAGTCGTTTGCTGGAGCTGGCCCACCTCGACGTCGATCCCGCACCGATTGTCCTTCGAGGCCCGGAACGTCACCGGTTGATCGAAGCCTGTGCCCAATGCCGTCGCGACCCGCGCTTCCGGGAAGTAGTCGCGCCAGTTCGGCACCATGCCGGTGTCGAGCACGGCGACGTAGACACCATGCCCCGTCTGCGACACTGCATCGACGTTGATCAGGTCGGAATCCCAAGTGTGATAGCCGCCCTCCGTTGTCGTCAGCCCCTTGAAGGGATTGCCGGCCAACGCTGTCGAGCACACTGCGATGGTGAGCCCGGCACTGACCGCCAGGGTTGTACGCTTGCTGAACATTTCGAATCCCCTTGTATGCGTGAGGGGAAAATTTATATTCGCCGCGCAGATCCATTGACATACCACGTTGGTGGTACAGCGTTCTTATGACAAAAATGAAACCCAACCACATACTCATCCTGCTGCTCGTGTACATCGCGGCGCTGAGCGCCATGGCCTCTTACCTGGAGGTCATGCACATAGCCGAGCCGCAATGGTCCGTGATCCTCACGTCGCTGCTCGCTTCGTCGCTCATCTTCTGGTGGTACTGGGCGGATAGCACGTCGAGGTCGTACAGACGCTCGCCGCTGTTGAACGTTGCGGTCGTCGCCGTGGCATTCGTTGCCGTGCCGTACTATCTGGTGCGCAGTAGAGAGCGAGGACGACGCCTTCCGGCGCTCGGCAACATGTTGGGGTTCTTCTTGCTGATGGTGGTCGCGTTGGTAGTCGGAGCGTTGCCCTTCGCCTTCATCGGCTAAGGCGCATCTCCGCGAACGCTCAAAACCGGAACGTGAGCCCAACCGACCCGAACCGATCCGGTTGCTCCTGCCCCTCGAATTCTTTGCTGCGGATCACGTACGTGTACGCGAAGCGGAGCTTGCGCCAGAGCACGGCAAAGCCGGCCTGCGCGTCGTAGACGAACGTTTCCTTCTGAATCACTACGTCATACGTCGATGCTTCGCCGTCGAGAAAGATGTTGTACGCGACAGCACGCGCATCCACGCCTGCGAACACGTACCAGCCCATCCCATCGCGCGGCTGGAAGAACGCCGAACCTGGCAGGCTCGGTCGGATGCGAGGCACGCCGAAGTCGTTGCGCAAGTCTCTGCCCAGCCGCAGCGTGATCCCGGCATTGGCGTAGGTCGCGATGTTGCCGAGACTGAAGCCGAGGTGCGGACTGAAATCCATTTCCACGGGCCCGACGCGTTTCTTGCCGACGTTGCGCCACCGATGCTCGTAGAGCAGCTGGTAGCCGAACTCGTCGCTCAGTTGATTGTCCCAGCCGTTCGCGTGCGCGCTGCCGATCCAGTCGTGGAAGCCGTTCTGCACTTCCTCGCCCTGCGCTGAAGGGCCGACAACGCCAAGGTTGAGCACCCACGTGTCCAGCTCGTTGCCCTGGTTCGCGACGACCGCGACGCCGAGATAGAGCCAGCCTGCGTACGGCCGTTGATCCGGCAGTGGCTCCGTCGCCTCGGTGTCATCCGGCGTGAAGATGCTTTGACCGAGCGCGAGCCCGACTCGCACGTGATCGTCCTTGTTCACGCCCGGCAGCAGGTTCGAGCCGTTGCGGAACCAGTCCCAGAGGCGATCTTCGATCGAGAGATAGGACAGCTCCACGCCGTTGGTGTAGTGATGATCGGTACCGGCGATGGTGTCGTTTTCCCAGAGGAAGTTGAAGGTCCCGCTCTCTTCTTGCGCTACGCTGGCGCAGATGCTGCTGAAATAGAGCGCGACGATGATCAACGCCTTCATTGCGGCACCGTAGTTCGCCGGGCCGCAGGAAGGTATCGGACGAAGGGTCAGGGGTCACTCGACTAGGGGAGGAGCACACGATGGGTCCGCTGGAAATCATCCTGACTGTCCTCACTGCGGCGGGTGGTAGTGCAGTCGTGTTGGCCGCGCTGGCGGCATGGCTCGGCAAAGTCTGGGCGGATCGCATCGCGCAGAACCAGAAGCTCAACGCCGACATCGACGTCGATCTGCGGGTGCGACGAATTGACGTCTACCAGGAGCTTTGGAGTTGCACATCCTTGCTGCCGAAGTGGCCCAAGGCCAGTGGCGTCACCTATCAGCAGCTCCTCGCCTTCAGCCAGACACTGCGCGACTGGTATTTCATGAAGGGCGGCATGTATCTCTCGCGAAGTACCCATGACAAGGCGTACAGCCCGCTGCAAGACGCTTTGGCCGAGGTGCTCAAGTCGAACAGCTCCGGCGCAATCTCGGACGAACACTATGAGCGGATCAGAAGGGCCTGCAGCACTCTGCGGACTGCTCTGGCCGGCGATATCGAGTCGCGCAGGGAAGGACCGGAGTGATGCGGACTTGGGAAACTAGAGGTGTACGCTGAGCTGCAGGAAGTAAGTGCGGCCCAGCACGCGATAGGTCGCCGCATCTGTATTCCCGTCGCCGCCGGCGCTGAAAAACGGCGGATCCCGGTCGGTCACATTGTTGATGCCTGCGTGTAGCACGATGCCATTCCATCGGTAGGAGGCCGCGAGATCGTGATAGACGATTGAAGGAATGTCGTGACAGTAGGGTTCGAACTCCTGCGTGCGCGCGCACTCAACAAACGCGCCTATCCACTGCAGCGTATAACTGGCACTCCAGGCGTCTCGCGTCCAGTTCACTCCGCCGAGTCCGCGCCATTCGGGGAGAGAAAAGCCGAAGTTCGCACGACCGAGCCGGTGGAGCGTATCGCCGCCCTCGAATACCTGCACGTCGTGACGGAGGAGATGGGTCACGAGTGCGTGCAGGTCGAATCCGCCTGCGCGCGATGCAAGGCCGAGCCGGGCGGCGAGATCGATTCCTTCGACGCTGACGCGCCCGTAGTTGCTGAGGCGTGTGTCGATGCTGCGGATCGAGCCGTCGGCGAAGCGCACGACCTTCCCGCATGCGAGCGCAGTACCGTGGTCAGCACATTCGCTGAGAATGACGGCCTCGCCCGGGCTCTCGACGGAGCGGTCGAGTTGCGTCTGAAAGAAGTCGACGCTCGCCTGCCAGGTAGCGGCGCCCGTCGATCGAAACTCGACGCCAGCATCGAACGAGTGGCCGTCTTCTGGATCCAGATGCGGATTGCCGCCGGCGGACACGAGATACGTCTGGTCCTCAGACTGCACATAGCTGCCTCCCGGCACGCCGTTGGCCGCGCAGTTGGTCTGTTGTTCGGGTGAGGGGGAGTTTCCGCACGGATCGAGAGGCAGAAATGACTGCTCGGAGACCTCCGCCCGAAAGAGCTCGTTGAGCGCGGGCGCACGAAACAAAGTGGCGTAGTCGGCTCGCAGCACCCACGCGCTCGACAGCGCCCAATGCAAACCTGAATGCCACGTCGTGTGCGTCCCGAATGTGTTGAAGTCCGAGACGCGGCCGCCGAGCGTCGCGTCAAGACGTCCCCAACCCGTTTGCCCGGCGATCAGCGGAACTCGCATCTCTGCATAACCTTCGCGAGCCTCGAACGAGCCTCCGGGAACATCCGCCGCGAGGGGCAAGCTCAGGACTCCACCGACACGCTGCGGATCGTAGCGAAAGGCGCCGGAATCGCGCCGGAACTCGCCGCCGAGCGCCCAAAGGATCTCGCCTGCAGGCAAGCGTCCCCCGGCGCCATCGAAGCCGACAGTCACGAGACGTTGCGAGTAGTAGCCGTCATCGCGCAGCTCACCGGCCATGTACGCGGCCTGCTCCTGCGTGATCGAGCCGGCTCCGCCGAAGAGATTGATCGGCACACAACCGTCGATCACTGCGCTTGCGGCCACGATCCCGGTGACCGGATCGGGCGCTCCACACACGACGCGGCCGGATGCATCGCGGCCGGACGGGCCAATGCCGGTCATCAAGGGTTCTACCAGCGGCAGGCCATTCTCGCGCGTGACTGCATCGGACTCGGAAGTTGCAGCCGACACCTCCCATCGCCAGTCGCCAATCTCGCCGCGAATGCCGGCGAGGGCGCGCCACATCTCCACGCGCTGATTGGAACTGCGCGTATCGAGTTCCACGAGTCGACGCAGGCCAAAGGGGATGTCAACGCCGAACGGGTTGTAGTGGTTGTTTGCGGGGACGCCCACGTCGATCACGAGCGGGGCGGGCGCGACCATTTGCGCCGACTCACGGCGACTGAACAGACCTTCGAAGAACAATTCGACAACGCCGCCAAGCGGCTGAGTGCCCAAGAGCCACAGCGACGCGCGTTCGTTCGGCGTCTGCAGATAGGTGTACGGCGCAAAGTTGAACAAGTCGTTGAAATCATCGTGCGGGCGCCAGTCATCCGCTGTCTGACCCGTGGCGCCGGGCACGCGCGTGTAGAACCCAGGTGGCAAGGCCAGCGCATTTCCGTCAGGCACCTCGAAGCTACCGTCGGGGAGCACGGAAGAACCGGTCGCTACGCGCGTGCCGTCGGTGCTGGCGACTGCGAGCGGTGTTGCCGAGTGTTGTCGCGCCGCCTTGGAGACACCTTTCTGATCGACGTAGTCTGCGCCGAGCATCCAGCGCCCTTGACCGACGTGGCCGCCGACGAACGCTTGCGCGCGGGTGATCGTGCCGTCGCCGCGGTCGGTTTCGGAGCGCTGCAAGCCCAGCTCTACGCCGGTGAAATCCGAGCGCGTGATGATATTGACAACGCCGCCAATCGCGTCCGCACCGTACACCGCCGAGGCACCCGTCGTGAGCACTTCGACGCGCTCGATCATCGACAGCGGCAACGAATCGATGTCCACGGACGAATCGGCGCCGATGCCGCCGTTCGGCAGCCGTCTGCCGTTCAGCAGCGTAAGGGTTCGCTGCGGCTCCAGTCCGCGCAGGTCGACTCGGGTCGATCCGTCGGCGAGCGCGTTTACGTTGGTGTTGGCAGGCGACCCGGTGTTGAAGGGGAGGGTCTGCAGGGCCTTGCCGAGCGAATCGTTGCCGCCGCGCGTGAGCTGTTCCTTCGTCAACACGGTCACGGGTCCGGTGGTTTCGCCCGCTTCACCGCGAATGCGCGAACCGGTCACGACTACGGTTTGCAGGACATCGAGGTCGGCGGCCCGCGCAACAGCGGGTGCGAGCGTAACGAGCAGGGCGCCGCACGCTTCCGTGAGGGCGGTTGTGCTGCGTCGCCGACGACCGGTGCGCACTTTCAGCTCCGCTTCGGCACTTCCCCTTTACGCCGCATCTGCTCGAGCAGCGCGCGCTGCTCGATGCGGTACTTGCTCGCTTGATCCGTCAACGCACGGAACCGCGGGTCGCTTCTGAGGTGCGCGAAGAGAGGATCGCGCTCTGCGAGGTACCACCAACGATAGTACTTTCTCATCTTCTGTGCGATGGCCAGTTCAGCGAGTGCCCGCTCATCGTCGCCGAGGATCGCGAATGCGGCAGCGCGCTCGCGGCAGAACCAGTTTTCCGTCCGGCCGACGGATTCGGCTTCGAGTTGCACCAGGATCGAGGTGGCCAGTTTGCGGCCGCGCTGCGTTTCGCCGGCGAGCAGGAGCGTGTGCGCATATACCAGCCCCAGGCCGCGGCTCCAGACGCGCGGCTCCGCGTCGGTCGCCTGGAGCGCATAGCGTGCTTCGAGTCGTTCGAGAACCCGGGCATAGTCGCCCGTCGCGATGGCACCATCCCGCAGAGCTTCGGAGATGGGTGCGACGGGTGCAGTTTCCCAGTCGTCTTCAACCTTCCACGCGAGTTCCGCCGCGCGGCGGGCATCGCCTCGATACTGCGCGATCTTGACCTGTGCGGACACCGCGTGCTGCGACTGGCCAAGCACTGCCATCGCGGCCGCAGGATCGTCGAGGTCCAGATAGATCGTCGCCGCCAGGCTGCGATCGGGACTGGCCGGATCCTTCGCCACACCCTGTTCGACCAGCCGGATGCCTTGCGCAAACTCACCGCTGAATTCGTACTGGGACTGGCCGAGCTGAATCAGCGCGGACTCGAGTCCGGGGCTGATCGCCAGCGCCTCGCGCACCAGGCGATCGTGCCCCGCGACGTCGCTGCTGCCCACCATGACGAAGAAGGCCTGCGCCAGGTGCAGCTCAGGCGTCAGGGGATCGAGCTGGCGGGCGCGATTGATCATCTCGATCGCTTCGCCTTTGCGATGGTGGCCGAACATGAAGCGCGCAAACTCGGCGTACCCGGCGGCGTAGCTGGGCGAGAGCGCGAGCCCCTTTCGATACCACTCCTCGGCCCTGATCGGATCGCTGTAGCGAGCGACAGCGGCGCGTTCGATCCAGACCTCGCCCAGCGCAGGGTCCAGTTCCAGCGCTCGATCGAGCGACTGGTTCGCCTCTGCCAGCAGCTCTGGATGCTGTCCGTTCGTCAGCGAGTCGGCAATGAGCTGCGCCTGTCCCAGCGACAGGTAACCCCGCGCGAAGCTCGGATCGAGGATAGTGGCGCGCCGGAACAGTTCGATCGCCTTACTGACATTGTCGATTCCCCAGTTCTCCTCTATCAATTTCCAGCCGCGTACCTGCAGCAGGTATGCATCCAGATTGATCGTGGCGGGCATGGATGTGGGCGATGTGGACTTTGCTGCGACGTGCAGCGTGCCGGCCGCTCGCTGGACAATCTCCTCGCGGAGGAGCGCAACATCCTTCGATGAATGGTCGAACGAAGCCGACCACAGTCGGGCGCCGGATGTCGCATCGAGCAGCTCAGCCTCGGTCCTGATCTTGTCGCCAGAGCGCGCTGTGCTTCCCTTCAACAGCAACTGCGCGTTGAGTTTGCGGCCAATATCACGGGCATCCAGATCCGGATCGGGCAGGCGGGCCGTCGAGCCGGTGGCAATGGAGATGACGCCGTCGATGCTCGCCAGCCGGTTGCGAAGTACGTCTGTTACGACCAGCGCGAGCTCTTCATTCGCTTCGCCCGGAGTTGCTGCGCGAAAAGGCAGGACAGCAATGGTTCGGCTGTCCACTGTGGGGGAGGGGGTTGGTTCGGTGGACGATTCGCGGCGAGTTGCGACGAAGGTGAGGGTGGCGGCAATCAGCACCAGCGCAGCCAATCCTGCTGCATAGAGATATGTGCGCCTCGGCGGCACGATCGGTGAAGCAATCGGGGAATCGATCGGGACGATGAATCGATAACCCTTGCGCGGGACGGTCTCGATGTAGCGCGGCGTCTCGACGTCATCCTGCAACGCCATGCGCAGCTTGCGCATGGCCGAATTGAGACCGGTATCGAAGTCGACCACGCCCTTCGGCCAAAGGCGCGCGATCAATTGCTCGCGCGTCACCAGCTCGCCGGGATTGCGCAGCAGCTCCTCGAGGATCTGCAGCGGCTGTTCCTGGAGGCGAATCCTGCGCCCGTCCTTCGCAAGGTCGCCCGAATCCAGGTGCAGCACCCAGCCGTCGAAGCGGATCGCGCGCGCAGGCGCTCTGCCTAGTTCTGACGCGGTCGCCATCGTTCCCTTTCGGATCAGTCGGTTGGGCGGATCAGGCGCGGATCAGAAACAAACCAGCCCTGGAACAGAGCTGGGCCATGGAGCTGCGCGCCCATCGCGCCCAGCTTCACCCCCGCCAGCCGACAACTCAACTCACAGGAGATCGCCATGAACACATTCACTCATCTCGCCGGCGCTGCCTTCTTCGGTCTCTTTCTGAATGCAGCCTACGCCGAAGAAGCGCCGAAAACGTTGACCGTGCATTTCGCCGATCTGGATCTGAGCAACGACGCGGGTGTAGCAAGGTTGTTCGACCGGATCAAGGGCGCTGCGACGCGAGTCTGCAGCGGACAGCGCGGTGGCCAGACGCTGCGGGACAAGCAGCAGTACACGGCGTGCGTCGACCTCGCGCTGTCCAACGCGGTGGCCCGGGTCGACCGTCCCGCGCTGACCGACTACGTCGTCAGCCAGCAGCCCACCGAAACGAAGGCCTCGAGCAAGGTCGCGACCAATCGTTGAGACGTCGTCAGCCCGGCGCTGCGACGTCGGGCTGATGCGGGGTGCGGCGGATGGGGAAACCTATCCGCCGCTT